>ERZ773073.484-NODE-484-length-20552-cov-109.714641_pt1 | contig 20552 bp, 16 predicted proteins | sample MGYA00580616_ERZ773073 | MGnify/ENA primary metagenome ERZ773073 (study PRJEB29015, sample SAMEA2737960) | human oral metagenome | biome: human oral; feature: human-associated habitat; material: dental | place: China | collected 2131 ...
CTTATCCATTGCTTAAACATAACATTTGCCTCAATTACATTTTAACAGTCAAACAGCTTTCGCGATATAATTATTACATGAAGCACCAGCAGGCGGCGGCACCCAAATTTTTCTCAAAGAAACGCTGTATTATCTTAAGTATAATTGCACTGTTGCTCATCGCGTTAAGCGTAATCGCCGCTCAGCCGAAAATTGCCGATAAATTATCGTCTCTCATTAATTCCGTACGCCTCGACAGGTCGCCTGGCGAAGCGGCTTTTCCAGACATTGATACGGCAAATTTAAGCCCAACTCGCCAAAAAATTATCAGCTTAGCAAAGACTGAATTCAAAGCGCAATCCGCTGGCACCAAGTTCAGCCAAGGTGCCAAGGAGCCGTGGTGTGCCAATTTCGTGAGCTATATCATGAACCAAGCGGGCGCGCCGCTGAAAAATCCGCATACTGGCGGCTGGCGTATCCCGGGGACGTTTACCTTGCGTGAATACTACGAGGCGAATGGTCGGTTCAAGCCTGCTAATTCCGGCTACCAACCGCTTCCTGGCGACGTGGCAATTTACCGCAATTCGCCAGTGTTCGGCGACCACACTAACATCGTCTTGAAAAATGATAACGGCGTGCTGACTACTGTCGGTGGCAATGAAGCAAACCGTATCCGCGTGTTCGTTAATCGCGACAAGCAATATGACGGGCTGCTGGGATACGGCGTACCAACAGATGACTAACTTTTCCAGTCAGCGCTGCGTTCTTAAACTAATACGCAGCCAGCTTATCGTTTCCGCAAGAAAAATCCACCCAGCGCACAGGCCGCCACGATACTGACTACAGTAATCTTCCAAAACATCAGCGGATCATTAGCGCCGGGTACCGGCACATTCATACCGAACAATCCAGCAATCATCGTTGGGATAGTCAGCGCCACGGTGATTACCGTCAGCAGGCGAATTGTCTCGTTTAGGCGGGTGTCCATCACTGCCCGGTAGCTGTCGCGCACGTTGGTGATAGTTCGCAGCAAGCTCTTACAGCGGGCAATTACCTGCTCCAAATCGATCGACAAATCCTCGACATCCTCTTTATCATCCGCCCGCAGGCGCAAGCCACTGGTCGCCAGCAATTTCTCGACCGCCCAGTTCATCGGGATGAGCGCGTCCAGGTAGTCGTTCAGCTTGCGCTCGTATTCTGCCAGCGTAGCAATATCCTTGACTCGCAGCGTATGAATATTATCGGTAGCCGCTCGCATTTGGCGATTAATCGCTGCCACTCGCCGCTGATATTGCCTGGATATCGCGTCAATCATGTCAACCAACAGCTCAACCGGCCGGTCGGTGCGTGAACGCGCTTGGTCGATAAACGGCTGCCACAATCTGCCCAAGCTGTCGCGCGACAAGGTTACGGCATAGTCCTTATTCAAACAAAACAAAATCGGCGTGGTAAAATCATTAAAGTCATCATCAGTATCTGGCAATCGGGCGATTAGGTATGTCCAATCGTCGTCGATCTCCAGACGCGGCACTTCATGCGGATCAAGCGCGTCGCTCAGCAAATCATTATCAAGCCCCAGCGACAACAACTCAGCCAGCTCATCCTCATTCGGACGTTCGCAGCGCACCCACGAACCCGCCCGCAAGCGTTCCAGCGGCTTGATTTGCTGATTTTTAGCACTTGAATGAAGATACTGAAGCATTCCCTTTTTATACTATAATTTGCTGATATTTTCAATGATTTTGGCGTCCTGCGGGCAGAAAATCTACTATAGCACTTTTATGAAAGTCCTATAGCAAATTGCGAACTACCCAACCTTTCTCAAAAGTACCGTGTTGGTTTTCTAAAAGTAAGCTGTTGGTTTTGAAAAAGTACCGTGTTGGTTTTAGCAGCAGCCCAGCAACCCTAATACATTACAAATGTTATACTATATTTATGCCTGCCAAAAAATCACCAAGGAAGCCGCTAGCGAAACCACCGACGAACAAAACCGATAAGGCTAAATCGGCTAGCGACAAAGTAGCCAAGCCTAAACATACCCGCCGCACAGCAAAAACAAAAACTAAGCCCGCCAAATGGCGAAACGCGCTGATAGCGATATTGTTATTGACGACAATGGCAACGGTTTTATCGGGGCTGGTTTACGCATACTTTAACCAGCTGTCGCCGCGCCGCCCGACTGCTTTATCTGACGAGCAATACTATTTCACTGATTCGCGCTACTCCGGAATTCGTTCTAAATTCGTAACGCGCCAGACTAACCGCGAGAAAGTTTCGATTGAATATCCGCTGACGAAAAATAATAAGATCAATAAAACCGTCGCTCAGGCAATTGACCGCGCTGACAGTGATTTCCGCTATGCCGCCACCAATATTCTGACGTTCGACCAGCCGCTGACCGAGACGATTAGCTACCAAGTGACGCATAATAATTCGGTAGCTTTATCGATTATTGTCAATATCAAGCAAGATATGCACGGCGCGCATCCGGTGTCGCTGACGCATTTTTGGACGTTTGATAAAAAATCTGGCGAGGTGATTAGCCTGAACGATTTGACCGAGCAATCAGAGAAAGCGGTCGGGGAAATCGTGGCAGCTGCCCGAAATAATATCAACGAGACCATCAAGCAGCGCCAGCAGGCAGAGCTGGATCTTAATGAAACAATCACCCAAGAAACGCTATCGAATTTCGTTATTACCGATGGCGGCAATAGTCTAGCTTGGCCAATCGGGCAGGCATCGCTGCTGCCATCAGCCTACGGCGAAATGACGATCAAAGTGCCGATCGCCGCCGTTGCCAAATATCTGCAAAATCCGACAGCCCGGAAATTGGCTAATATCCCCAAGCCACCCGAGCCAAAACCAACACCAAAACCAGCGCCCGCCGCGCCGCCAGCCGCGAATTCTGGCAATAAAGTGATTGCCTTAACATTCGACGACGGGCCGGGACCGTACACCGCGCAGCTGCTGGATATTTTGGACCAACATGGCGCTAAGGCCACCTTTTTCCTGATTGGCAGCAAAGTATCCGCGCAAGCTGACGTGCTGCGGCGTATGCACTCGCGCGGTCATCAACTGGGTAATCACTCGTGGTCGCACCCAGAACTGCCTAAATTGCCAGTTGGCCAAATTGCTGGCGAAATCGACCGTACTAACGAGGCCATCAGACAAGCCACTGGCGTCAAGCCGAGCATCTTGCGCCCACCTTATGGCGCCGTCAATGGCATTGTCCTGGAACAGATTCGTGCACGCGGTATGTCATCAATCTTGTGGTCAGTTGATACGCGGGACTGGGCTGATCGCAATAGCCAAATCGTCTGTTCACGCGCCGTCGCTGGCGCTCACCCTGGAGCCGTCATTTTGATGCACGACATTCACCAAACTTCAGTCGGTGCCGTACCGTGCATCCTCAGCTCACTGAAGCAGCAGGGGTATTCGTTTGTGACGGTGCAAGGATTGATCGGCAATATGGCGGCGGGAGTTGGGTATCCGTAGAACCCGAGCGTTAAACAGCAACGACGCCAGTAAATTGCGGCAGCTATTCTATCTTGTCTATCTCAAACACTTTGTATTTCGAAGTTGCGCCGCGCACCAATTTTACCTTTGACGGCGCCACGCCAAAATGCTTCGCCAGCAACTTCACTGCCGCCGCGTTCGCTCGCCCTTCAATGGCTGGCGCCTTGGTATAAATTGTCAGCACACCATCATCACCAACTACTACCCCTTCGCGGTGGCGGGAGTTGGGTTTGAGGCGGGTAGAAATTTTCATGCTACTGCAATTGTCGCTCTGAGCTAAATTTTTCTGTTGTTTCTTTTATAGAATTAAGACTTTTACTAATCTTAGGCAACTCATTAGAGATTACTTTTAAAGCCTTGTCTTTATCAGTTGTCCAGCCAGAGTCAGATAAGCTTGCAAAATCAAGCAAAAAGCTGTCACTATATTTTTTCTTACCTGTAACATCGGTATAATTCACCTCTATCTCCGTCTTGTTTTTAAGCAATTTTTCATAACAACCAATAGCAGATACAATAAAATACCTTCTTTTGCCTTTTGATGGTAACATAGCTATACCATGTTTAATTACCCGAAGTTTCGATAATTTATCAATGCCTTCACTTTGACAATTAAGTTCTAAATCCTCACCTTTTATTGAGAAACAAATATTCCGAGCAAGTCCACCGCCTTCATTCAACACAACAATGTCTATTAGATTTTTTGAGGCTTCTGTACTTTCTACATAAAATGCCACTCTAGGCCGTATCATCTGTTCATTAGTCTCGTTGTTCTGCTCAGCAGATCTATATGATTGAAAAGCTGCAATAACAGCAACTATTGCAGCAATCATCGTACCTATAGCACTTATTATTTCTGCCCAATCTGTAGGTTTTAGTTCCATAGAAACCCTTTTATCTCCTCATCAATAAAATATCTACTCTTATTATTTTTACTTTATTATAATTCGTTAAAACGATATCACCTTCAGCTCCCGCGGCAAAATCTCCTGTACTTCTACCGAACCTGCTACCAAATGATAGCCGTGTAAATCCGACGGCAGATCGCGCTCAGCCAACTGCCAATCGACTGGGTGATTTTCATCAAAGTAATCCAGCAATTCCGCATTCAGAAAATGGTCGCGCGGCAGATCCACCGACCCGTCCTGATTGACGACTAGCGCAATCGACAATCCAGACGTCACGACGTCCTCGTTTTTGGCATACGCCGCCGTCACCAGATGAACCAGCGGCTCGAATTGCAACACCGACTGGTCGCTCGTCTCCACCTGCGCCTGGCCGCGGCGCGCTAGTTGCTGATTAATTTTTGTTGTTAATTCGTCAACACTCGGCTTACCGTCGCCCGCTCGGCAATAGTCGCAACCATCCGCCGCCTCGACATATTCCAGCAACAAATCCATATCGACGTCAGTGTCCTTAACGCCATGCCGTGACAGTTGCTCCACCATTTCGTGCAGCGCGCCCAGCAAACTATAGTCATTCGCATTTCTGGCAGCGTCACCAATGCGGATGATGGCGCGAGCAGCTTTAATGGTTCTGTTTGTCTTGTTCATATGTTCTCCTTAAATACTTCAAAAGCGCTTGAGACCCAACCCATATTTAGTTCATCAATTCGGCGCACCCGTATCTAACAATTACACCTCCCGCCTCCTCGCTTCTTCAAATTTTTCCGCCATCGTTGGATTATTACGGGTAAGTTTTTTAATTGTTAAATCTTGGGCCTTATCATTAGCTAAACGAAGATTATTTTCAGACGATAAAAGCGCCTGTTTAGTTTTCTCTAGTTGCTTAATAGTCTTATCTATTCCTTCAATAGCATCAGTAAACTTACGGCTTGCCAAGTCATAGTTGCGCGCGAAACCAGCCTTAAATTTCTCCATATCCTCTTCAAAATGCGTAATATCTAGATTTTGCGCCCGCACTAGTGCTAATTCTGATTTATATTTCAGAGCATTAAGCGCTGCATTACGCAGCAGCATAATTATCTGTATAAAAAATTGCGGTCGAATCACGAACATTTTTGGATAACGGTGCGACACGTCAACGATACCAACATTATATAGCTCGCTATCCGCTTCAAGTAACGACACTAAGATTGCATATTCACAGTTCTTCTCTCGACGATCTTTATCCAGCTCTTTAAGAAAGTCTTCGTTATGTTTTTTAGTGGCAGTCTGATCACTCTCGTTCTTCATTTCAAACATAATGGAAATAATCTCATTGCCAGAATCGTCGTTTTCTCGGAAGATATAATCACCTTTACTGCCAGTACGAGAGTCGTTATCCTTCTCAAAATATGCGCGCGGAAAGGCTGTGGCGCGCAATTTATTAAACTCAGTCTCACAGTGCTGCTCCAGCGTCTCGCCCAACATTTTGGTCGACAAACGAGCCTTAAAATCTTTGTAATACGCAATCTGCTCATCTTTTGCTTTTAGCTCTGCTGTATATTTTTCTTTCAAATTTGACTCAACAAGCTGGCGCTCATTTTCTTTAGCAGCTAGCTGCAGCTTGAAATTATCGCGCTCACGCTCAACAGCGCTAACCGCCCGGTTAACCTCCAAATCTTTCTCAGTCTCAAAAGCCTTAATTTTTGCGTTTAAATTCGCAATTGTTTGATCGCTCTGCGACTTAGTTTGCGCTAACTCTTTATCAGCTTCTGAGCGTAACCGCTCTAAAGCTAGCTCTTTTTCACCTTGTGCTTTCTCTAGTTCAGACTTCAGCGACGATATTTCTGATTGTTTCTCAGAGTTAATTCGAGCAGCTTCTGCTTTCTTCTCTGCCTGCAAGCTTGCCAGCTCGGCCTCTTTTTCGACCAGTAGTTTTTGAAGTTCGCTACGAGTCTTTTGCTCTGCTAATTGTACAGCATTTTCTTTATCTGTACGCAGCAAATTCTCGCGCTCAGCAATCTCGCGTGTAAATTCATGGTCGCGAACCTGTTTAACAATATCAGCGTAACTCGCTTGGTCTATTTCAAATACTTGACCGCAATTCGGACATTTTATTTGACGCATATTTACAATCCTTTCCATTAATTACCCCACAACAACAAACAGGTTCTCTTTAGCTGCTTGTATTTTTATAAACAGCGACGACTTTGCCATTAATCATATAATTCTCTGACTGATCGACAATAATAGGCGGAAATCTCTCGGGAGTAAGGGATTCAGATTCTAGTGATATATATTCATCATGTTTTTTGAAGCGCTTTATATTAGCCATGCCGCCAATAATAGATAAAACATAGTCTCCGTCCTCAGCACAATGTTGACTAATATCCACGAGAACGAAATCGCCGCTATTTATCGGTTGTTTTGACTTGCCGATACGAGCATTATTCATAGATTCGCCATCAGCTTTCACTGCCATATACCTGTTTTTAAGCTGTGCGGTCTGCTTGCCCAATAGCTGTTTAGAAATCCTTAGAAACCCCTCGTAATGTTCCTCGGCATAATTGAGTGCCGGACCACAACTTGCCGAGCCAACAATTGGCACTAAAACAAACCTATCGTCCTCCACTGGTGATTCCAGCCGTTGGGTTTTATTCTTTCTGTTTATAAAAAGTAAGTTGCGTTTTTCAAGCTGCAATAGATGATGCTGAATCTGACCAGGACTCATATCTGGATCGCCAATGAGTTCAGCTGTTCTACGCAATGTACATTCTGCCAAGTTATTGGTCTTTGCTAGTTCTAATAATTTCTTTTGGATGTGGTGCATGTGTTTTATTATACAACACCCATTACATAAATATCAATAATTTTTCGGGTAGACTTGACAAAGATAGTATTGTGCTCTATTTTCAATAGTGAACACTTTTATGGAGGGTGGGTCGACTTGTGTTATCGATTCATAACGTGGTCAATTTGTGTTACCTGCGAGTAGTCACAAATATAAAATCAACCAGTCGCAATATGGAGGGTAATGGCGGCGCAAGTTAGTCAAAATAATTAGGGAGATTCATTTATGAAACCGTATAAGAATATTAATGGTAATTCAAATGTAGTTGCTTACAGCATAGAAGAAGAGAGCATTACAGTACAGTTCAAGTCCGGAAAATACACTGTATACACCTACACTTACGAGAGTGCAGGAGCTGATGCTATTGAGACGATGAAGAGCTTAGCACAACAAGGGCACGGTCTCAATTCGTACATCTCAAAAAATCAACCCGGCTATTCTGAGAAGCACTAAAATAAAATGAGAGCCAGGCTTGTAACTGGCTCTCATTTTATAATTTATCAGAGCCTATAACTTCCCGCTCGAAATACCAAAGAATCGATCAAAGAAATCTCTCAATTTTTCCAGCACTGTTTCGCGTTTTTTACTGCGCTCTCCATCCGCCGAGAAACGCGAGATTGGCGGCAGTATCCCTGACAGCCCTGTGCCAGTTGATTGTATATAGCCGTCGCGAAAAGCATTTTCAACAAACGTATACGTCGCTTTTTTATCTAATTTTTCATCATCAATGATCTGGTCTAGTTCTTTGATTTTCCTTGATTTCACAAACTCCTGCCAATCGCCATCGACCGAACTATCAACTGTAAGCGACGCGATAAACTGCTCTATCAAATCCTTCTTATTACGCAATTCCATAGATGAGTTAACCGCTTTATCAATATCGACCAAAATCTCTTTATTATTCAAATGGCTATCATGATATTGCCGAATTAGCTCCAGGATATAATCTATATTTATCTCGACCTGCTTGATGAGCTCCATCTCAAATACCAAATCATCGTTGATGTTCTCTTTGCTCTCATCAGATTTCGGCCGCAGCTCGTTGTAGAGGTCGATGTACATACTATGATAATCTTGCACATCTCGCTGGCTCAAAATCTCTTGTCCGATGAATTCATCAAAACTAGACAGAATATTCCTTACCCTCAGAATTGCGCCATACAGTTTCACGAATTCTTTCTGTTCCTGCTCGCTAGCAATCATCTCACCCACTGGAAATTTGTTTTTTAGCTCTGCAATCAAATCGACATAACCTGGCGTTTTCTTTCCATTTTCTTCATAGCCTTCGTAATAATCTCGGAAAGGACGCAGCAGTACAATACCCTTGGCGTCGCTATCGCCAAAAAGCGCCAATGCTTTATTAGTGGCATCCTCCAAATTACGAAACGTCACAATATTACCATATGTTTTGATCGAATTAAGAATACGATTCGTCCGCGAATACGCCTGAATCAGTCCGTGCATCCGCAAGTTTTTATCAACCCATAGCGTATTCAACGTTGTGGCGTCAAAGCCCGTCAAAAACATATTCACCACGATCAACAAATCAATCTCTCGATTCTTCATCCGCAGGCTCACATCCTTGTAGTAATTCTGGAATCGCTCAGCGCTGGTATCATAGTTTGTACCAAACGTTGCATTATAATCACGAATTACGCCCTCCAGAAAATCACGCGACGAGACGTCTAGTCCGTCGGTATTTTCCGAATTCTCATCATCCATGCCGTCCATTTCTAGATCAGGATCGTTGGCTCCGTAGCTATAAATTGTAGCGATTTTCAGGCGTTTAACCTCAGGAAACTCAGCTTGCTGGCGCTTAAACTCATTGTAATAAAGCTTGGCCGTATCAATCGAGCTCACCGCAAAAATCGAATTAAATCCACTCAGCCGAATTTTATCTTTCGCCTCTTCAACTGCCGCTCTGTTTCGTGCCGACGCAACTTCATGCACATTCATCAGCCGCGTAAATGCGTAATATTTGGCATTACGCATTGTTTTTTGGTCAAAGTGGTCACGGATATATTGCACAACATTGCTAATGCGCTCTGGCGCGTTCAGTGCCCGCTCACGGTCGATGTCGCGCACCTTCTGCTGATCATCGACCTCGTCCGCCTCGCGAATCGTCCGAATATAGTCAATCCGAAACGGTAACACGTTCTTATCAGTAATCGCGTCAACTATGGTGTAGGTATGCAACTTATCACCAAACGCCTGCTCAGTTGTCCGCAAATCAACTCGCCCGCCACTAGACGCATTATTAGCAAATATCGGCGTGCCAGTAAAACCAAACAGATGATAATTGCGAAAACTCTTGGTGATAGCATGGTGCATATCGCCAAATTGTGAACGGTGGCACTCGTCAAAGATGATAACCATGTGATCATCAAACGCCTTGTGCCCTTGATTGCGCTTAATAAATGTATCGAGCTTCTGGATGGTCGTAATGATAATTTTAGCATTTGGATCGCCCAATTGCCTCGTCAGAACCCGAGTACTGGTATTGCTATTTGCCGCACCCTCCTGGAACTTGTCGTATTCTTTCATCGTCTGATAATCGAGGTCTTTACGGTCAACCACGAAAAGTACTTTATCAATATAATCTAGCTTACTTGCTAGCTGAGCCGTCTTAAAACTAGTCAACGTCTTACCGCTACCTGTGGTATGCCAAACATAACCGCCAGCCTCGACCGTGCCTAACTTTTTGTAATTTGTGGCAATCTGTATGCGATTCAAAATACGCTCAGTCGCCACAATCTGGTATGGACGCATCACCAACAATAATTTATCACTGGTAAACACGCAGTACTTCGTTAGTACGCTCAGTAGCGTATGCTTGGACAAAAAAGTCGCCGTAAAATCTATCAAATCGGTGATCGGGCGATTATTAGCATCCGCCCACCAGCTGGTAAATTCAAAACTATGGCTAGTCTTTTTACTGCGATGCGAATCTGATTTACCTGCCTCATTAATATGTTGCCAGCGCGTCGTATTGCTGTAATATTTCGTATGAGTACCGTTGCTTATCACAAACAGCTGAACATATTCAAACAGCCCACTGCCCGCCCAAAAACTATCCCGCTGATAGCGATTAATCTGATTGAAGGCCTCTTGCAGAGGCACGCCGCGCCTTTTTAGCTCGATATGTACCAGCGGCAAGCCGTTCACTACTAGCGTCACATCATAGCGATTATCCCGCGTACCCGACACCTCGTATTGATTAATTACCTGCAAGCAATTCTTGTGGATATTCGTCTTGTCCAACAAGCGGATATTAATCACTTCGCCATTATCGCGCTGTAATAGCTGTGTGCTATCTTCCTGAATTTTGAAGGTCTTATCAGCGATATTCTCATTACCATTGGCAATCCGCTCTGCAAAGAATCGCTTCCATTCAGCGTCAGTAAATGTGTAATCATTCAACTTCTCCAACTGCGTGCGCAAATTATCTATCAAATCAGTTTCACTCTTGATCGGTAAGTATTCATACGCCTGCGTTTGCAGCTGTTTGATTAACTCCTGCTCTAATTCTGCCTCGCTCTGGTATCTCGTCGCCCGCTGGTATGGCGAAACGTAGTCGCTGACGACGGTGCTGTCGCTATTTTCAGCAATCACATCATATTTCATCTTGAACACTCCAACTCTTTGAAGGTTAATAGTTTATTGCGATAGTATTCGTATTGCTTGCGGCGGGCTTCAATCTCCGCTGGCAAACCAACGGAAATGTCGTTGGTAAGTTTTTCGAATTTATCTAGTATGGAGACGATTTTCTTTTGCTTTTCGAGAGGTGGGATTGGAATCTTTTTCTTTGACCAAGAACTTATCCATTGGCGCTTATGATCGCCTTCCACAAGTCCGCTTGGTAATGTATTCAGCCAATGATAAATATACTTAAGTAGTGCAGTACCCTCATCTAGTGAGGTAATTATTTTCATAGCTGATGATTTAACCTTAAAATCGAAATCTACCAATTTATTAGCCGTAGTAAAATCATCAAATATAATCACAGGATGAACAGAGGCATTGTAAATACCGCTTGATTCATCAGTATATCCAAGTATAAACGTCTTACCAGCAGTCAAAACAGGTATTGAAAAATTATCATTATAATCACTAGACCGCACAATATATTTGGTTGGCTGTTCGTACTTAGTGACCTCACCCAACTCTACCCATGTGATATTTTTATCATCCTCAAACGTCAAGAGTGTATTCCGATAGTATTCATACTGCTTCTTTCTTGCTTCTAGCTCTGCTTCTAGCTCTGCTTCTAGCTCTGTAAACGAGTCTAGCACACGCACAATCTCTTTTTGAACCTCAAGAGGCGGAACGGGGATTTTTATTTTTGAAACTTTCTGAGTATTGACGGTTGGAACACTACCAGCGCTCTTCATATCTATGATACTTTGTTCTATATTTTTCAACGCAAAATATAAAAACCGACTATTTATATTGTCTTGATATGATTCAAAAGGTATCACGGAAAAACATTTGTCATTTAAATAAAAATCTCTATCAATAAAATCAACGTATCCCGCACTACCAGCCCTAGCTATGGTAACAGTTTTAGCCTTACGATTCGACCTATCATACATACCTAAAGGATATATACCTCCGGAAATAATTGGAAATAAACCCTCTTCCACTATATCCTTTCTTGTAACACCGGCACCAGTTTTAATTTCGCAAATCTCTCCAAGCCGCTTAAATTCAACCTCCTTCGGACACAACTCTTTAATCAAATCATCAATTTTACTCATAACTCTCCTAAAGGATTAGTCTTGTTGCATATTTCATTAAACATCTTTTTCATCTCCCACGTGCCGACGTCGACCAAAGGTTCGTACATAAATGAGTTAATGTGTATGGTGCCATCAACAATAGCCGCAGCTTTATTAAACATTTTTAGATAAGTTTGCTTATTTGGATCCGAGCAGTTATTACTATAAAGTATCAGTAGCTTACGAGTTAGGTCGCGCTCTTTACTTACAGCATTCCTGTAGTCTTCTTCTGATATCTTACTAATAATATATCGCTCAATACACAGGCGCGTACCAATAGCCAACACCAAATTATCTTTTAGACTAAAACAGTCGGATGTGGCATCTGCTACTTCTTTAGCGCGCATAATGATAGCTTCATGAATATTTAGAGACTTATCAAATGGCGTATCGGCAATATTAACTATAGTTTGCAAATACTGTTGAATATGTCCTACAGTGGCCTCATTATCTATTGTATGTAAAGCTCTGGTTAGTTTTTTATAGTCATCGTGACTTTTGCCGTGTTGAAACTCTACGATGTTTCTAGCAAATGGTATCATTGTTACCCAGGCAGACTTATCCCTAGCGGCATCTTTTTTGTAACTTCCAAAAACACGAGGATCAAACATTTCTTCAGCACTAAGATTATTTTTTTCATCTGAGATAACCAACCTAAACTGTTCCTTGTTTTTTGGATACAGCTTTTCATATACAAGTCTGAAGAAGTCAAAATTATGAGTTAGCGAGATAATATACAGTTGGCTATTTTGAGATGCCAATTCCTGTAAATATTCAAAGAACGCGTACTTATTTCTGTAGTCAAAAGATTCCACAACGTCATCCAAAACAAGTAAAGTGTCCACTCCGTCCTTGAGCTTCTTCTTTACATCACAAATTATATTTAACAGATAAAGTGCTTTACGCTCACCGTTACTTAAAGCTCTACCAAGTATACTTAATTGACCCGAACTATCTGGACGTTCCTTGTACGGCATACCGGGGTTACGTGGATTTCTAAACTTAAACTCAAAGACTGGCGACACTAAGTCCTCTACTATCGTATCCTTTTTATTTGCAATATCTATCCTATACGGCAGCGAACTAAACCGATCATTAAAAATATCAATGACATCCTGCCACTCTGTTTCAGCATCGTCTGCCTTTTTCAAGGCTTCTTCAATCTTTGATTTTGATTCATCATTGACTTTTAGTAAATTCTCGATTTCTTCAATACACCCACTTAGATAACCAAACCACATATTTTTATAAAATCGATCCTCGTCGCCCATAAATAGTAATATATCTCTGCGTGATGTATCCTCAATAATTCGTCGAGCTTCGCCGTTTGTGCCAACTGAAAAATCTTCTATAAGTTTTTTAAGAGCATCTCCGAGGTCGGGGTATTTTTCGATTATCCGATCAAAATCTGTTTTGAGATAATTCTCTAACTCTTCTTTATTGTTTATATTCTTTGTCCTTTTGTCTTCGCCATCTTTGAGCACAACTTCATGTTTTGCGTTAAAATACTTTGACTTCTCAAGCGCTTTTATCAACTTATGAGCGCTACTTGAATCAAACCCTTCTCTATAATATGTAGGAGATGCACACATTTCGTCATAAGCTTTTACTAATCTATCAAAAAGCCCACGATATTCTTTCTTAGTTATAAATTTCTTAAAATTAGAACTATTAAACATGTTTAAAGAAACGTCACAGAATTGTATTTTACCTTTTTTAATTTCAGGAAGGTTTGCTTTTAACAATGTAATGACTGCAGGCAACGTAATGCTAGCCACCTGCTCTTTGGTAATGAATCTGCGATAATAATCTTCAATGACAGTTGCGCCATCGCCGTCTTTCGTTTTTGTTACCTCTGATATTTTAAATTTTAGCTTATTAAATGCTTTAATGACATCTTTCGATGCCTCAGCATAAACCTCCTTAGCCTCCTGATTGGCAACAAGATACGTAGCATTTTCAGATAGGTAGACTAGTCCATCATAACTAGGATATGAAAGTATATTTTCTGGATCTATTCCAGAAACAGTACAACTACCAGATACCTGATAAATCTCATCCGCAACTGCCTCTCCTTTACTATAATTAGAGAGCGTCTTCGCAAATGATGATTTCATGGTGCCATTTTGAGCATATAAACCATAGAAATGACAATAGTTTCCATTCTTGTCGTCTTCATACTTAAAGTCATGCTTAAAATCAACAATACCATAACCATTTTTTATTTCTATTTGAATACTTTTCATGCCAATTCTTCCTGAAAATAGCTCATGACTTTCTGCGGTGTAATAGTGATGGTCTCATCTGTTGCCGCAGCAACTGCACGGTTAACACTGTCTGAAAAACAAATGTAGGTCGTTTTACACTTGCGTTTTCTGATCTTATGATAACTTGGACAGAGGTCGGTGTCAGAGCTAACAGACACAATGTCTACATTCTTCGTTTTATATGCTATTTCAAGCATATCTAAAGCCATACGGACATCAACACCCTTCTCCTGTAAAATCTCTTGGGTTTTATGGCAATGATTACATTCCTTACCTTCCTTTACCTTCAGATTGCCGGCTTTGATATAATTAATACCCTGTCTTTTCAACATCGCAACCCAGCGACGCGAATTTTCCTTGATCCCATCCACCTGCCTTTGAATCCTTGCGGACGGAGTATAGCCCTTTGGTGTTTTGATTTCTGATGCATAGTAATTGATTTCAACGCCGTTAATCCCTAAAACGTCCTCAATTAAACCGCGTACGTCTAGTGAAAAGTTTATGTTTTTATCTTCGATAGCATCCTGATTACATAACAATTCAACTACTCTTTGGCGAAAATTTTCACCATCTATAAATACTTTCTTTTGATTACTACGTAGATTTCTAGACATTATGTCCCTCCGCTATAACAAAAAGCCCCGCTGAGGAAAATCCAACACGGGGTGATGCACTTATTATACTAACAAACGTGTATACAAATGTCAATACGAACATATTGATTACACGACCTAGAATCATTATAAAATCACTCAAAAACTTGAGGCTTTTAATGATATATTCTCGCAAACGATCGGTCGCCCAGATACGAAACTTGGTGGCGATATTCGACTTGATGCGGTAGCCAAGCGAGATAATCATGTCGAGATTATAATAATTTACTTCATAATTCTTACCATCGGAGGCAGTTGTTCGGAATTTCCGAACAACTGATTTTTTATCAAGCTCGCCCTCATCAAAAATATTTTTTATATGTTCACTAACATTCGCTTTACTTGATTGATACAGATCAACCAACTGCGCTTGCGTCAGCCAAACCGTCGCATCCTGAAATCGTACATCAACTTGTGGCTTACCGTTATCATCAACGTAAACAATAACATTGCCGTTATCTCGCATTATCACTGTCCCTTTCGAGGTCCGCAACTATCGCATCGATCTCTGTGCGCAACTCCGACTGACGAGCCACGATCTTTGCGATGTCAGCATTGAGCTCAGTAATATCAATAACTTCTTGTGTATCTTCAGCTTCAACATAGGAGCTAACTGATAGGTTGTAATCATTGGCGACGACATCTTCGTAAGTAGCGACTTTCGCAAAGTAGTCGATGTTTTGCCGGTCAGTAAAACTATCCAATATTTTCTGCCGATTTTCCTCGCTCAGCTTATTTTTATTACCCTTGCGCACAAACTCGGCACTGGCATCGATAAACAATATATCATTTGTCGCCCGGCTCTTTTTCAAAACAAGGATACAGGTGCTAATTGTCGTACCAAAGAATAGATCTGGCGGCAATTGGATAACGGCATCAACATAATTGCTTTCTACCAGATATTTACGAATCTTCGCCTCAGCACCGCCACGATATAGTGCGCCAGGAAATTCAACAATCGCCGCCGTGCCGCTCTCGCTGAGCCAGCTCAACATATGCATTGTGAATGCCAAATCAGCCTTACTGCGCGGCGCCAACACTCCAGCTGGACTAAAGCGAGGGTCATTGATGAGCGTCGGATTACTGTCACCGTCCCACTTGATACTATATGGCGGATTTGAGACAATCGCATCAAACGGCTCGTCATCCCAGTGTTTCGGATCTTTCAGCGTATCACCATGTGCAATATTAAACTTTTCATAATTAATATCATGCAGGAACATGTTGATACGGCAAAGATTATACGTCGTAATGTTAATCTCTTGCCCGTAAAAGCCTTGCCTGACATTATCCTTACCCAAAACTTTCGCAAACTTCAGCAGTAGCGAACCAGAGCCTGCTGCCGGGTCATAAACTTTGTTCACCGAGGTTTTGCCGACAACAGTAATTTTTGCCAAAAGTTCGCTCACTTCTTGCGGCGTAAAGAACTCGCCACCAGATTTGCCAGCATTACCAGCATACATGGTCATCAGATACTCGTATGCGTCGCCAAAAGCGTCAATGGTATTGTCCTCAAACTTCCCAAGCTCTAATTCACCGATGGCGTTCATCAGCTTCACCAACCGTTCATTGCGCCTGGCGACGGTTGGACCAAGTTTATTGCTATTAACGTCCAAGTCGTCAAATAGCCCGCGAAAATCATCCTCACTATCAAAACCTTTAGCTGATTGCTCAATGTTACGGAATATTTTACTAAGCGTTTCATTCAAATTCTCATCATTTTTGGCACGTTTACGGACATTCTCAAACAGTTCGCTTGGTAAAATATAAAATCCTTTGTCGTTTACCGTATCCTCACGACCAAACTCCGCCTGATCATCGCTCAGTTCAGCATAATTAAAATCAGCCACGCCAGTTTTGCGCTCTTCGGCATTTATATAATTAGCTAAATTCTCCGATATAAACCGATAGAATAAGAAACCTAGCACATACGCCTTAAAGTCCCAACCATCGACCGATCCGCGTAATTCGTTAGCAATTTTCCAAATAGTATTGTGAAGCTTAGTACGTTCTTGTTCTTTAAGATTGTCCCCCGATGTCATAGGAATATTATACTATGTTTGACAGAGGTTTTATATCAATAAAATCAAATTATGCTTTGAAAATTATCTTTCGTGATAATTATATGATCAACCAAACTAATCCCCAACAATTCACCTGCCTGCCGCAAACGGTTTGTTACTTCTCTATCAGCCTGACTGGCCTCCAAGCTCCCACTCGGATGATTATGCGCCACGATGATTGAGGCCGCGCGGTCAGCGATGGCGTCGGCGAAGACCTCGCGCGGGTGTACCAAGCTGGCGGTCAGCGTGCCGATGGTCACCACCCGCTTGGCGATCAAACGATTCGCACCATCCAGCGTCAGGCAGACAAAATATTCCTGCTTTTTGTCGCGAATGTCGGCCAGCAGCTCAACGGCTTTTTCTGGACTGTCAATAATTGGCTGGTCTCTATCCAGCAAGTACCGCCGCGCCAGTTCCAAACTCGCCAGAATCACCGGTATTTTCGCTTCGCCCAAACCAATCACGCTCCGTAAATCATCATACGAAACATCACCGCCTTTTTGACGCAAAATTTTCAGCACTTCGCGTGCAATTTTACCGACATCCGCCTGTTTATTACCGCTGCCAATCACCGCCATCAACAGCTCCAAGTCGCTCAGCCGCGCCGTACCGTAACGCGCCAATTTCTCACGGGGACGGTCGATTTTCGGCTTGTCGAGTATCTTCATAGTCTTATGATATCAAGATATCAAGCTTCTCGCCATACATCAGCCGCCAATCTTCACGCTACCATTTCGTGCAACCCTATTCATCGCTTGCACCACGCAAAGATTATCAGCTATTCGGAATCGCTCTAGCTTGTCGGCCGCGCACCACACACATCGCTACCACAAACATGCCAACCAGCCGCGATACCAACGATGTATCATCCGCGCTTGATTGAGCCATTGACGCAGACTCTTCTTCTGGATTGAGCCGGCTGTCGTCCGGCCATAGGCCAGAGGATTGACGGCTTTTTACGACCAAAATATTGTCACTCACGGCACTCGTTTCGCTATTATAACCGTAACTGTCGACCGCGCTGGCAACCGCCAAACCATTCTGTTCGTCCACTTCAGATTCTACCGCCTCAGATACTTCATTAGCAGCAAGTTCTTCTTGCGCTTCAGGTAAATTAATAGCTGGCTCTACGTCGCTGGTATCCGTAATTGTAGCTTCAACTTCATCATCTACACGCAACAAATCACTTTTTTCCGATGATTCCATAACTATATTGTTACGCTCCTCGCGAGGCATGGTGCGCTCCTCTGAAATTTCCACTGCTAGCTCGTCCAGCTCAACATCACGTATTGGTTCAATAGCCGGCGAGGTAGGAATAGCTATCTGCTCTACTGGTTCATAATCATTGGTGATTTCAGGAACTAATGCCGCCTTAGAATTGTCCAATTGACCCACGGAATCCATATCAATACCAATCTCGTCGTCTACGGAGAATTTTAAATTATCGGCTTCTTCACGCGCCGTAACGACTTCTGCCGGCGATATTACCGCGGCTACTTCAGCCGAAGTTAGTTCTGGCTCTACCCCCGGCAAATCCTGCTTCACAAAAAACACCTCTTCCTCAGCCCAAATCCTATCTTCACTGCGACTAATGTCCATAGTGGCGTCAGAGCAATCAAGTTGCCTAAAGACAGGAATTTGCGGCTCGCTCGCATCCGTATCAACCGCTAATTCATCACCCAATTTCTGTGGCAGATCAACAGCAAGTTGAGCGTCATTTCTATCAACTGCTGTGTGTTTATCTGGTAGATTTGGCGTAATGTCTATCATTTCTATAGATACCACTACATCAGTTTTATCTGTTGTATTTACCACATCATTCGCTACGAATATATCTGTTTCTGTATCATCAATCTTCGGCTGTGCCAAATTATTATCAAAATCGGCACGGTCGCCGATAATCAAAGAGTTCTCGCTACTTTCGACAGACATCTGCTCCTGTGACAATATAGCTTGCGGTGCTCCGCCAGATTGACCAATAGAATAACTGCCTGGCGATTGGTACGTCTCGTTTTTATCGTATTCCGCTGGCACGCTAGCCGCGACCGTTCGCTCCTGAGATAGCGGCACATCATCTACGTCCGGCGTCAAGTTACCGGGCTGTTCATTATCAGTACCGTCAAGAGTTTGGATAGAGTCATCATAACCTGCCGCCATGCCGAGTTCAGCTTCGCGAGGCTGTGTATTTTGTAGCGGCCTGACATTAGAACCATCAATTGATTCTGCCGCCAGCTTATTCATCTCTGTTGCATCAAATTGCGCTGCCAAGTGCCGTTTAAAAATTGGCGTAAAACTGTCTTCTGCCGCTCGCCTTGGTTCAGGATTAGACGATTTTGATGTTGCTATAACAACGTCATTTTCTTTCGGGTGTTCAATTGATGATGGTTTTATATCAGACACCGCAGCAGCATCATTGCCATCATATGTATTTTCCACAACACTAGCAGCAACCTTATCGTCGCTAGCCGTAGGGTAACCAGCTTCATTTTCCAGCGAATTGCGATTCTCATCACCAGTTTGAGTATCCTCGCTTACCCCCGGCGATGACGGCACAGTTCTCATTTTTGTTTGCGTAGGTATGCCTGGAGGTTCGAATGCTGGTTGCTCATTTTCTTTATCTGCTGCGCCAGAAATAACATCAGAAGCCTGCTGTTTTATTTCTATTGACGGGCGACTTTCCTCTGTTGGTTCGGTAAAATGCTCCTCGCCAGATGTATCACTGAGAACCTTACTAGCACTTTCTGACAGAGCTTCCCCGGCATCTGTAGTATTGTCAGCGGCAATTTCTGGAGCTGTTTTTAACTCAAAGAATGGCGTTTCTGCTACTTCAGTATCCACATCCTCGCCCGAAGCTTCAACCGCCTGGTTAGTCGAAGTTTTATCTTCTCGTTCCTGCGGTATGATTTTCTCAGTTGATTCATCTGTCTTAGTTGTTAAATCTATGGGTTTTGCCTCTGCTACCACTGGCTCAGGCGCTTTTTTAGTAATAGATTCTTGATAATCGGTAGGCTCTGAATATCCCGCCATCACCAATTCTCCGCGTCCATTTTCATCCAGACTATCGAAGTCGTCTGGAGCTAACAATCTCTCCAGATAACTTTGTTTTGGTGTTATTTCCATCAGATTAGGAACCGCCTCTTCACCCGCATAACTCATATCGTCAGGTAGTTTATCCTGACTCTCTGATTCCTGTTTCACGGCTAAAGCCTGAGGCTTTATACACTGGCTAAGAAATGGGCAGCCAACACATGTCACGCATGCCGTTTGACCAATGGACGCAGACACTTCCTCAGTGGGGGGTAGTTTTTTTTCACCACTAGCGACCGCCGCCAAGTCAAGGCTGCTTGCCGCTTCATCTGCATCAGCACCACCCGCTTCTTCAGCACTAGACGAAAAAAAATCCTCGCCCTCAGCACCGCCCCTCAACGACGAAAACACATCAAATTTGTCACTATCGTTGTCATCGGCAACTACCGGCGCCAATCCCAATTCAACCGTCGCCACCCTGCTCATTGCTCAAAAAATGTCTCCGTTGAAATATGTGATTCATCAACGCCAGCGGCG
>ERZ773073.485-NODE-485-length-20526-cov-13.004934_pt1 | contig 20526 bp, 13 predicted proteins | sample MGYA00580616_ERZ773073 | MGnify/ENA primary metagenome ERZ773073 (study PRJEB29015, sample SAMEA2737960) | human oral metagenome | biome: human oral; feature: human-associated habitat; material: dental | place: China | collected 2131 ...
TGAAACAGATACGAAAATAGCCACCCCGATCCGGGATGGCTATGTGGAATGACTCGGTGTGGATTAGGAGGGAGAAGTGGAGAGATGGAAGTCCTTTTCGATGCATTTCATTGTACGATTGCCGAAGACTCGATGAAGATCTTGAAAGATGATGTAAAGCAGTTGTGAACATATCGCCACCCTAAGAACTCATTGGTACGGGATCATCACCAACTTCACTTTTCGCAAGCGTTAATAACGGCATACTTGAAGATCTCAATTAAAAAAATCCGATTGGTCAAACGGCGCGCCAGAGGATATGCCAGTACTCCAAACTTTATTGACATAGCAACTTCTTTTGCGGCGAAACTAGAATTCGCCAACCCATACAATTCATTAAAGAGCCACACATGCACGACAAAATGTCTGGATTAACTGAAAAAAATGTCCCCCGCACATTCAATACACAAACAATCCATCGCAACTTCTCGCTATTTTCGTAAAAAAAACACCAATTATTGGGGATATGCGCTCCAAATGGTTTGCCTTTCCTTTGCAGAAAGATGAAAGAAAAAGAATTGGTACAGAAAGGATACTGTCACATGAAGGAAATAAAAGGATTTATCGATTGTATCGATCGTTACAATTGCGATATTGTTCTGTTTTTTTTCTTATCACGAGAAAATGAACTGCTTCTTATGTTGTCTAATTGAACTCCTTATCTGATAAGAGCCTGATGTGATAGTGGATTAGATCTACAGAAACGTGAACATATATAATAAGATGAAATCATTATGTGATTTATTAGAGAGGGCCGCCTCTAATGTACCCCGAAGGGGTGTTGTTATTGTTAATAATAGCCAGAATGATACTTTTATGAGTTATTCGGAGCTGAAGAGTCGCTCTGAAAGGATCGCTTTTGAGCTGCAATCTGTTTATCAAATAAAACCTCTTAGTAAGATTGTTGTGTCTGTTGAAAAATCAGAGGATTTTATCTTATTGTTTTGGGGGAGTGTTATGGCTGGGTGTGTGCCGATTCTTATGCCTTCCGTTCAATTCAGCAATAAAAAAACGATTGCCTTTGAACGGTTGAATAACACTATTGGTATAGTTGGCGAAATGACTCTTATAACGAGTGATATTAATTTGTGCGAGTCTTTTAAATCAACGGCATACAAAGTAATATATTCTGAAAATATAATTCGGCAATCCGATTTGTTAGAAGATTTTCCATTGTATAGGCTGGAAATGAATGCTTCCGATTTATGTGTGATTCAATTTTCGTCGGGAAGTACAGGTGCTCCAAAAGGAGTTATGCTGAGCTTTGATAATATTCTGTCTAATCTAAAGCTGAAAACTCTTGCGGATGAAATAACGGCAGAGGATACTTTAATTCATTGGATGCCCTATTTTCATGATTATGGCCTTTTTGGGAACCACTTGCTTTGTTTATACAATCAAATCACGGAAGTAAAGATAGAACCCTACTCTTTTTTGCGAGACCCCTTGGTTTTTTTGAAAAAGATTTCAACATATAAGGTTAGTATATGTGGCGGAACAACGCCTTCAGGGTTGGAGCTTTTGATGCAAAAGGTGGAAAAATCGCTTGATAAGCTCAAGGAGCTCGATTTTTCTCGTGTGAAAACTCTTTCCATCGGAGCGGAGATGATTCCGTCTGATTTGTATAGCCGCATGTCTCCTCTTTTCGATTTGGGATTCGACCAGAGAGCCTTTCGCCCTGGATATGGAATAGCTGAAGCTACGCTAATCGTTACCTCTTGCCTGCCTGGTGAAGGCAATAAAACGATCCGAATCGACAGGGAGTTGTTCTATGATGGGATTATTCAGCTGGCTGACGGAGGTCGGAGCTTTTGTGAGTTTATCAGTGCCGGTAAGGCTTTACCGGGCGTGCAGATACGTATCGTGAAGAATGGCATATCACAGGGAAATATGGAGATAGGGGAGATTCTGGTAAAAGGAGCCAGCATCATGTCCGGCTATTACAATAATGAATGGGATACAAAAGAAGTCTTGGAGGACGGTTGGCTGAGCACCGGTGATTTGGGCTTCTTTGACAACGATAGCACTCTTTATCTGGTTGGTCGTAAAAAGGAGGTGATCATTGTGAATGGACAAAACTTCCATCCATTCGATTTAGAAAATTGCGTTCTGGAGAGATTTGGTCTCTTAATCGAAAAATCCGTATTTACCTCTTTCTATTCTACGGAAAGGGGCCAGGAAATCGTACTCCACTTCTTTGTCTTATCAAAGAATATGCCGGAAGAACAACTCCGGCGGTTGCTCCATGCGTGCAATGCGTTTTTGGCTGACAAGGTGGGGTTTGCTCCCGAATATTCAATAAAGATCAAAAAAGGCGATATACTCAGAACTTCTAGTTCTAAAATAAAGCGCAGGTTTATGGCGCAGTGCTTTGAACAGGGGAAGTATGACAAATCAATTGTGGATTTAAATAAAACAAGTAGCAATATGGATTATGCCGAGATTGTTAAAAATACATGGTGTGATGTCCTAAAAGTGGACACGGTCGGTCCGTCGGATCATTTTTTCTCATTGGGCGGAGATTCCATACGGAGCATGATGGCTGTTTCTGCATTGGAAGAACAATTGAATATCAAGTTGGAGAACAGTTTCTTCTACAAGTATCCTTCATTTGCTTCCCAGATTCAATTTCTGGAGGATTATTTCTCGAAAGAAATCGAATCTCCTATCAATGAATTTGAGTTGCTCGTCCGTGAGTTTATCTGTGAAGAGTTGGGGATTCCTTATTCCGAAATACAATATACGGAGAATCTCGTTGCCAAATCTGCTTCCTTTGCCATTATATATCAGATGATGAAACGTCTGACAGATATTTTTGATCGGCTAGCGTGGGAGGATATAAAGGATAAGACGTGTGTACGCGAAATAGCTCAGGTTATAAAAGAACGATACGAAATCCCGGAAGGGGATTCTTTTCCGTTGATGGATTTTCAGGAGACCTTGTTCTACCACAGTAAGAGTTTTATCCGTAATGAACCGACCGGATTGAGTTGCTATATCATCTGTCGGACGCAATTGAAGGGATATTTTGATCCGATATATTGGGAAAAGACCTTGAACCATGTGATTCATTGTCACCCCTTACTGCATTCGATTCTTTCCGAAGAATCGGATAAGCCAGAAATGATAACCCTGTCTCATTATCCGTCATTCAAGAGTTCTTATGAAGATATGACTTCTATGAGCAAGGAGCAGCAGGAGGCTTTCTTTTTACGGAAAGACCAGGAAGATCATGACTACAGGTTCGATATCAAGAAGTATCCTTTGTTTTATTGTAATGTGTATAAAACGGGAGAAGACGAACACGAATTGATCATACACATCGATCATCAGATTATCGATGGATTTAGTTTTTTTCGTCTTTTGCAGGAATTAACAACAGTATATGATCAGCTTGTTGCAGGAGAAGTGATCACAATCGAAAAGGAAAGCGGATTGCTCTTTTCCGATTATGTTATTGTGGAGCGGTTCAGAAGACAGACGAAACGATATCGGAACGCCATGGATTTCGCGTTGAAGGTGTTCAAGCATCTGCCTGAGAAAATAACAATTCCTATGAAGTGCCAGCCTTCGCTCATCGAGAAAGTGCATTTTCACACCTTGCATACGGAGTTGGATTCTGGGTTGATGAACAAGGTGCTCGAAGTCAGTTCTCATGTTCGGGATGTATGCCTCAATTCCTTATTGATGGCATGTTATTTCAAGCTGATGAATCTATGGTCCGGGCAGAACGATCTTATCATCAACATGCCTGTGTTCAACCGGGAACAGCATTTACCCAATGCCCGAAATGTATTAGGGAGTTTTTTGGATATATTTCCCGTTCGTATTCAAACGTTTCCGCAAGAAGCGATCGTCTCCATTGCACGCAAGATCGAGCGCTTTGTGCGGACCATGCTGGAATATCCGATTTCTTCCATCGAATTGTCGCGGAGGATAGCAGAGCAGGAAGGTCTCAAGCAGAGTTCCTTGAGTGCTATTATTTTCAGTAATTCCATCAACATGCTTCCGAAAGGAGTCAGCCGTGCTTCTAAATACTTGACGATCGGTGCACCTAAAGTGCAGACCGGTGCCCCCGGTACTTATCTAGACCTTGTCATGTACACATGGGAGGATAAATGGTGTTTCGACTGGAATTATGTCCGGGAGCTGTTTGACATACAATTTATTCGGCAGCTTTCCGAACAATTCACGTCCATGCTTTGTCAGCTGGTTGATGATGAGAATCTTAAAAAGATAGAAGAACGCTCTTGCTCGAACATACTTCCGTTTTCATATATGAAATTGCTGGAGCAGGTCAATAAGACAGAACATACGTATCCTGTTGAAACGATATATGACCAGATCAGCGGCATCGTGAAAACCTATCCGGACAGGGAAGCGGTTTCTTATCAAGGTATCTCCTTGACCTATGCGGAATATTGGAAGAGAGCCAATCAGATGGCGCGTTTCTTGCGCACGTTGGGCGTCGTGAGGAACTCCAAGGTAGTCCTGCTGTTGAACAGAACCCTTGACCTGCCTATCGTACAGCTCGGAATCCTTCTTGCAGGAGGTGCATATGTGCCTATCGACCCGTCCTACCCTTCGGACCGGATACAGTATATGATACATGATTGCGGAGCTGAAGTTTTAATAACCCAAGGAGTGCATGCTGAGAATATCAACCGTTCTTGTGCCCCGAACATTAAGCATTGTGTGTTACTTGAGGAGGATACTATTTCTCTGCCGGATACCTATCAGCGGCATACTGCGGAAGAGATCGGTCGGCAGCTTGGAGAGGATATCGAACCTTGCAATACTGCGGATGATTTGATTTATATGATCTATACTTCCGGATCAACAGGGCAGCCCAAAGGAACGATGCTTAGACATAGAAATGTCTCCAATTTCCTGCATTATGAAAAAGAGGCGTTTCATGTGAATTGTGAAAATCGGTTTGCCTTGATAACATCCTATTCCTTTGATATGACTGTAACTTCCAACTGGTTGCCTTTCGTTACAGGAGCTTCCTTGCATATTCTTTCGGATCATAAGACGAGGGATATAGAGACTCTCCTACATTTCATCGATGAGAAGAGGATCAATTTCCTGAATGTGACTCCTTCTCATTTCTCTATGTTGGTGAATACGTTAGGTTTTTTGGACAAACCAGTGAGCCTGTCGCCCAGAATGACTGTCATGTTAGGTGCGGAAATAATCAATGTTTCCGATATAAACAGATGGCTGGAAAGTTATCCGCTGCATACATTTATCAATGAATATGGACCTACGGAAACGACGGTAGCTTCCACTTTCTATCCCATTCCGATCGGAGATGATGGCAAATGCCATTTGAATATTGTTCCGATAGGGAAACCCATTTATAATACGCAGGTTTATATCTTAAACGACAATCTGGAATATGCACTGCCAGAAGTTCCCGGCATTCTTTATATCGGAGGCGCCGGTGTGGCATGCGGCTATCTGAATAAAGAGGAGAAAACAAAATCCGTATTCATAACCAATCCGATCACGCATGAGGGCATTGTCTATAATACCGGAGATGTCGTAAAAATGACGTTGACCGGTGATATTGTTTTCGTGGGACGCAAGGATTTTCAAGTGAATGTCAGAGGATACAGGATCGAGCTGGGTGAGATAGAGAATGCCTTACTGAAGGTTCCTGGTGTCACAGAAGCCTGCGCCGAGATTCAATATGATGCGAACAAGCAACCTGTGGTCGTCGCCTTCTATGTGACTGCAAACAACCGTGACTTGGACTATCAGGATATAATGTCCGTCCTGCAAATGAAGATTCCCCATTATATGCTGCCTTCAGCCATGGCGAAAATAGAACAGATCCCTATTTCTGCCAATGGTAAGACTGATAAAAAGCAACTGCCAGACATTGCCAATCAAAAGCAGAATCTGGTCAAGAGGGATATCGTAAGTCCAAGAAATGAGAAAGAAAGACGGATTGCTCAAATATGGGGAAAAGTGTTGGGTTTACCGGAAGTAGGCGTGTCTGATAATTTCTGGGAGATAGGTGGTGATTCCATTCGGTCTGTACGGCTGATCAAAGAGTTGAAGGAGGCTGGCATGACTAATATAAAGTTGAAAGATCTATTTGATAAGCCTACGATTGCCGAATTGCTTGAGCAAAAAACAGAATCTGTCAAAGCTGAAAACATCATTTGCATGAGAAAGGATGCCTCTCCGCGCGCTAGACTCGTCTGTCTGCCTTATGCTGCGGGTACTCCCGGTATGTATACTACGTTTGCCGGAGATTTTACCAGTGGAGTTGATCTGTACACGGTACAATATCCGGGACACGGGGATGGGCGCGAGATAAAATCCTCCGTGGAAGAGGTCGGAGCCTTGTTGGCCGATGAACTGAAGGGGTTCGATCGGGAGATACCGTTGTTTATCATGGGATATTCATATAGCTGTTATATTGCCTATGATCTGTGCAAGCGGTTCGAGCTGGAGAATATTCCGGTACATGGCATTATCATGATAGGGGGGACGCCTCCTACCTTGCGTGACGATTTGATGCAATTCTTCTCGAATGACGATACGGCTCTTTTGGATTATTCGCGTGCGAAAGACTTGCTGAATGAGGATTTGATCGCCACCTTATCGGAAGAGGAAAAGCATGAATATCTGCATGAGTTAAGAATGAACACGGTTGCGATGGTCCATTACGAATTCCTTGATTTTAAATTGAGAACACCCCTGTGTTCCATTGTGGGAAGGGAGGATGAACCAACGATCCGGAATAATCAGTCTTTATGGAAGGATTATTTCCAAAAGGTCGCTCTCCATGAATTGCCGGGAGGGCACGTGCTCATTACTAAATATCATGTAGAACTGGCAGAACTGGTTATGAAATACATTAATTCGCATGTGCTGTAATTCATTGCTTCAGCTCCCAGGCATGGCTGTGGAAATGGTCGAAGACACGTCTTTTGCCACTGACAGAATTCTTTTCCAAGAGGAAAGGATGCTGGTCAGAAGTTCTTGGTCGGAAAAACGCCTGAAAACGTTTATTTTGGGACGTTATGCTGCGCATTCCGCCATGTCATCCTTAGATGAGAATGTCCATCCTGTATTGAAGGGGGAAAAGGGGGAACCGATTTGGGCTGGGAACTTAGTCGGCTCTATTTCTCATAAGGATACAGTCGCTGTGGCTGCTGTCGGGAGGAAGAAGAAATACAAAGGGATTGGAATTGACATTGAGGATCGAACAATCGCATTGACTGAAAAGGAATATGCCTTATTCTGTACGCCGGAGGAGATTCGACGTATTGAACAAAAAGTGCTTTCCCCCGTCGATATATTCTCGTGTAAGGAGGCTATATGGAAGGCTTATTATATAGCGGCTCATGTGGTGTACGATTGGAGGGATATCGACACGATGCAGGTGTTGGACGGGACTGATGCGACCCAAATATACGTGTTTAACAGGGGTAATTTTGTAATAAACATATGTTGCATAGAAGAGAAAAACTGATTTTGGTTATTATGGGAATCTGTTGCCTCCCGATATTGTCTTGGGCACAAACCTTTTTGTCCGGTCGTGTCATCGATAAGAAGACGAATGAGCCGATTGCTGGTGCTTCTGTATATATACGGAAAAACCAGACAGGAGATAATACAGATGAAAAAGGACTTTATAAAATCGAGCTGCCCCAAAGCGGGACATATCTTGTGGAGGTATCATTCATTGGATATAAGACGATAAAACAATCGGTTCTGGTCGATGGGAGTACGACGAAGAACTTCCTGCTGGAAGAGAGTTCGAAAGTGCTGAACGAGGTCCTGGTGAAGGTCTCCGGACAGCAGGCGGAGATAAACCAGATCCGTAAGAGTCCAATGGCCGTGACAGTTGTTGACGGAGCAAAGCTGAGAGGCCGTTCGAGCGGGATTGAAGAAATACTCAGCCGTACTTCCGGGCTTAAAGTTCGGAAATCGGGAGGATTGGGCAGCGCCTCGCGTATGTCGATACACGGTTTGGAAGGGAAACGGGTCGCGGTCTATATCGATGGTTTTCCGCTCAATAGTCCGGACGGGTCGTTCGATATCAATGACATACCAATTGATGTGATCAAATATATCGAGGTGTACAAAGGTATCGTACCGGCCGAATACGGAGGAGACGGATTGGGAGGAGCCATCAATGTCGTGACAAGGGAAGACGATTGCGACCTTATCGGTTTTACGCAGGAATTTGCTTCCTTCGGAACTTCGAAAACGCTTGTCAGTACGAGAAAACTATTTACCAAACCGGGAATACAGGTCAGCCTCGCTTTCTTCAACAATAAGTCTGATAATGACTATACAATGACGTGGCCTGTCTTCGAGACTAATCTTCCTCTGTCCGAATACAGGAAGGTGAAGAGAAACAATGATTATTATAGATCGACATTCTATCATGTCGGTATCGCATTCACTAAGTTGTATTTCGACAAATTGGAGTTCGAATGTGACCTGTATAACAACAAGAAAGGTATCCAGTCCTTGAATTTCGACTCCCGGCATGCCTATATGCACGGGACCAATACGATGCCGACTCTTGTGATGGAAAAGAAAAACTTCCTGTTGCAAGGGCTGGAATTGAAATCAGCCCTTGTCGTACCGGTTATACAGACTTATTTTGTGGATACGGTCCGGTTCAGAAAGCAATGGGATGGCAGTATTACGCCGTCAATGGGAGAGACAGAAGAAAACCTGCTCAACAACTCACAGGACAAGCAGTTCGAACTGAGAGATAAGATCAACTTGAAATATGAGCGGGGAAAACATACTTTCAATGTGAATAATCAGTTCGTCTATTCCAATTACAGGCCGAAAGATGATTATATGAAAAACTATCTAGGGTTTGATCCGAGTGCTTTTCCCAGTAAAATGATCGGTAATACGTTGGGATTATCCCATGTCTATATGGGGGTGCACAATCGGTTACAAAACTCCTTGATGCTGAGTCTGTATTGTTTAAATTCCCGGATTTACCGAACAAGCGATAAGCTGACGGAAGATGGCTCGGGGGGAAAGATCGAGCCGAAGGTGACGAGCATCAGCAAGTTTTATTATGGTTTCAGCGAAGGTATCAGCTATGAGTTTTTTAAGGGGATAAGGGGCAAGGTCTCATTTTCGCATAATGTTCGGATTCCGGATGCGGGTGAACTGTTCGGTAACGGGATAAGCATAAAGCCTTCGGTCAGCTTGCGCCCGGAGAGAGGAGACAATCTGAATGTTGGGCTTATTATAGATAAGCGGAATACAATGGGCTTGTCGCGTGTACAGTTGGAATCAAATCTGTATTATATGTATATAACGGATATGATCCGACTTTTCCCGGCAGACATTCGGTCTGTTTATATAAATTTAGGAAAGACAAGTATCATGGGATTCGATGTGGATATAAAGGTCGATGTCACTCCTGACATCTATGCTTATTTCAATATGACGCTTCAGGATATAAGAGACCGGTTGAAATGGACATCCGCCGATAGGACGCTGGAAAACCCTACGTATAGGAAGAAAGTCCCGAATATCCCTGATTTCTACTTCAATTATGGAGCGGAATATCATGTCGAAGGGATATTGGGCAAGCATGAACTGTCGAGAATATACGTAGATGCCTCCTATGTCGGGGAGTTCGACTGGGGCTGGCAAATGAGTTCTTTACCGGAACAGCGCAAGAAATGGATCATTCCCAGCAACCATCTTTTTACGGTAGGATTGCAGCAGTCTTTCTGGCATAACAATGTCTCTCTGGGATGCGAGATTGAAAATCTCTTCAACAAGGAGCGTTATATGGAGTTCAAGAAGCCTTTGCAGGGACGAACCTTCAAAGTGAAGTTGAGGTTCAATCTGTTCCGTGACAAGACTTCTGGCGGAGCAATGGGTTATTGATTGTTTTATTTATAATATTATACGAAATGAAGAAGATTTTATTATTGGTGGCAATTGTGTCAATTTCCTCTTTCTGCATTTCATGCGGAAAGGATAATCCAGCCCCTTCACCGAGTGAAGAAGATGCAGGGTTTGTTCACAGTGTTAATGTTGGTGATAACACCTATATCAGTCTGTTTAAAGACTTGAATGTCGGTGAGGTGAATACGGATAAAGCGCAGATATTTGCGAAAGGTGCGTTCACCTATGTTTATAAAGGTAAGGTATACGTGACGGATACGGAACATTTCTATAAGTATGCGGTAAACAGAGGCAATCTTGTCCAGGAGGGGCAGACCTTGATATTCCCCGCCGGCGCGAAGGCGGTCTTCATCTCTTTCGCCTCGGATACCAAGGCGTATGTGTCTTGTCTCGGTCTGGGCAAACTCTGGATTATAGATCCGTCGACAATGAAGAAGACGGGCGAGATCGATTTGTCAGAGTTCGCGATCGGCAAGGAAAGCGGAGACAACAACCCCGAACCCGCCAATTCCATCATCAGAGACGGCATTCTGTATGTATCGCTAACGCAATTGAAGTCCGAATTCAATCCTAATGAGGGTTCGCACATCGTGCTTATCGATACGAAGACAGACAAGCCCATCAAGTCGATTAGCGATGACAGGGCTACCATGGTATCGTCAATGACTCCTTCGGGTGATCCGTTTATCGATGAAAAAGGGGATATTTATTTTTATAGCGTAGCCATGTTCGGCTATGTCCCGAACCTAAAGGAAGGTTTCCTACGTATTAAGAAGAATGAGCAGGAATTTGACAAATCGTATTATTTCCCCGTCTCAGACAAGGATATTCCCGGTGTGAAGGGCAGTAAGGTGTCTTACGTCTACAACAAAGTGTACGCAGGAAACGGAAAAGTCTACGCCTATCTGAACATTCCCGGAGCGATGAGCAATCCGCCCGACTATGTCAATGATAAATCTATGCAGGCTTTCGAAATCGATCTCTATAGTAAGACGTTGAAGAAATTGAATTTTGACAGCACAACGGGATGGGCTACCTCTGTCTGCAAGGCTGGAGATGCTATTGTTTGGGGTATGGCTTCGACGCAAGGCACGGGATATTATGTTTATCATATGAAGAACGGAAGTTATGAGAATATGAAGATCAAGACCGTCGGAGCACCTTATATGATCAGTAACTTGAAATAAATGACAGGGAGGTGCATCGATCTCTGTCCTATCGGTCGGGCACCTCTCTTTTTGCAAGCCATTGAAATGAAAAAATATGAAGATCTGATACTCATTCAAAGTGTAATAGGCGGGGTATTCGTGATCGTTTGTGACTATTGGGTACAAATGACAACCGTAGAGACGACCTATTTTGTTTCGAGATTATTATCGTTGGATAGTACGGCCTTGAACTTGTCGGCATATGGATGTGTTTTCCTGTTTCCTTTCTGGATCACTGGTGTGTACTTCGTGTACAAGACAATGTGCCGGATCAACAGGTGGGTGGCACTCCTCTGTTCGGCTTCTATCGCATATTCTTTGTTGATGTTGGCTTTTTTTCATTATAGTTATGCTGTAATCTGTCGGATAGGTATGTCTGGGACGATGGATGTGGCTGGTATGGATTGGCAAGCATTGGTTACATCCAATCAGCCCTTCTATCCCTTTATGTTTATTTTGCTTCCGATCAGTTGGCTGATCGTTGGATTTGGTAATTTTTCAACTAAGGCTGTGGTACCCCGTTGGTCCATTATGGTGAATCCGGTTACGTTGACTCTTATTTCGTCTGTTATGGTCTGGATTGACCCGCGTGCGGCATGTCTTCAGCCCGGGATTTTCAGCTTGGGTATCACTTCCTATTATGCCATCTGCTGGATGAGTCTGAAGAAAGAGAGAAATTCATGTGTAAAAAGAAAGTTTTAGTCGTTGGCGGTACAGGGGTTGCCGGACGATTCATTGTCGATTATTTATTGCGTGATTATGGGGGTTGCGAACTGTTTGTTTCCTCGAGGGGCATCCATGAGATACCAGACAAAAGAGTCGGATTCATAAAGATGGATATACACGATACGGAGGCATTGAATGCCGTCATTTGTCAATTCGATGTCGTCATATTGGCTCTTGGTCCTTTTTCTTCTATAGGAATGGATGTCTATACGGTTTGTTTGAGGAATCATGTCGTCTGTATAGATATCAATGATGACTATAAGCATGCTGAATGCCTGCTGGATTTGAAAAACAGAAATGCCGCCGATTTTCGTGGAACGATTTTCACCGGGATGGGATTATGTCCCGGACTGACGACTTTCATGCTGGAGTATGCGGCGGAATATTTGAAGGAACCTGCTTCGGATGCCTGCTCGCGTATCTATTTCGGAGCAGGTGTGGCTTCGGGAAAGGCTTCAATTATGAATATGTTTGAGGGTTTTAAGGAGGATATAAGGGTCATCTCCGCAGGGAATATCAAAAAGATGAACCCGCGTAAATACCCGTGGAATAGGAACTTTTCTTTTGACAGCTTTCATGCCCATCTGCCCTTGATCTATTTTTCCAGTCCGGAGGTGAAGACGATACGGCGAGCCGATCGTTTGAAGGCGTTGCGGAATTTTGATTGCGCTTTCCATCTGCAACATCTTCCGATGGGTATAGTTCCGTTGCTGAGAAAGAGCTCCCTGATCAGAAGGCTGATTTGTAAAATGGTGAATAAGCAGCAGGACCGGTTGGATAAAAACGCAAGGAATGAAAAGGCGGTGATAGCCTATGCTTCCGTCCAGAACCGAACCTCGACGGTGAAATGTTCCTTGCATTCGGATTCTTCCTTCCGGCTGACGGGAGCCTTCTGCGCCACGATTGTCCTTCTGATAATAAAGGAACGGATTCCGGTCGCTCCGGGTGTGTTTTCGTTTGAAGAAATGAATGTTGATCTACATCTGCTGAATGAAACGCTCGAAGACAACGATATACACGTATCCATAAGAAAATCGGGGCATGACAAATTCTAAACATATTGGAATAATAGGTGGAACGGGGACGATCGGTGCTGTCATCGTGGAGCAGCTGGGCCGGTTGAAGGCTTGTCCTCCCCTCTTGATCGGCAGCCGGAAAGTTCGGGAAGAGATGCCTGTCGGCCGGTTCGGGAATAACGGACAATTTGAATATTACCGGGTAGACTATCGGAATGATGAGGAACTGGCGGATTTCTGCTCACGCTGTCTGCTGGTCATCAATGTGGCCGGTCCCTCGTTTGAGATCCGTGACAAGATAGCGATGGAGGCGCTGAAGAACCATTGTCACTATATGGATATCGGAGGATATGACCTCTTACCCGAGCTTTTGGAGTCTTACCGGGGAAAGATAGAAAACCGGAATCTTTGTTTTGTTACGGGAGCGGGCTGGATGCCTGGTATTTCCGGCGTATTTTCTAAAGCTGTGATAGAAACTCATATGGACCATCCAGAAAAGACAGAGTTTACGATCTATTACGGGGCAGTAGACAATTGGTCATACGCTTCGGCCTATGATCTTGTCGCGTCTTCGACGGGGGAGGTACGTTCCTATACCTATTCTTATGGAGAGAGAAAAGCCATATCTCCTTTCCGGCACACCCATACGGTACTCTTTCCTTTCATTGGGCATAAAAAGATCTGCATGCCACTGTTTGGTGCGGAATTGTCTCGACTGGCCCTCTCGTTGAAGCAAATTAGGAACCTGTCGGTCTTTGTCATGATCAATGACTATGTTTCGATGGGGAAATTCATGTCATTGAGACTCTTCTACCGGAATCGGATGGACCGGGCTATACGCATGTTGCAAAAAGATTATCGTCGCCTTGTCAAAAAGGAGAATAAATGGGGAAGCGTTGTCTGCCGGGTTTCCGAGGCTGGAAGGGATGCGGATCGATACTACTATTTGTACACGCATTCCAATCTGTTATGGACAGCCTTGCCGGCTGTTCTCGCGACCCAGTATATCCTGAAGGGCAAAGTGAAAAGCGGATTGAATTGTCTTTGTGATGCTGTGGATTGCCAATCTTTTATGTCGGATCTGAATGCGTATGGGATAAAATATAGGTGTTATGAGCAAAAGAAATAAACGGAAAATACTTGTCTGCATGCTGTGGCTGTGCGTGATAGCATGTTTTACCGGCTTTCCATGGATATTCTTTCCGTGGGACGTCATTCATACCTACATGGGGATCCATGATGTGCCGTCTGGAATGACGCTCATCCTGTTTCGGGCGGAATGCTTATTCTTCGGTTTTTTCTGTATCTATTTTCTGTTCTTGAGAAATGTGGAGAAGTATAAGAGCCTCATTCGGTTCTGTTCTTTCTTAGTTGCATTTATGGGGTTTTATATGCATTTTCTGAAGCTGAGGACAGGTGTTGAGCATGTCTCATCCGACTACGAACCCGTGGTTTGGCTTGTTATCGGCAGCTGCATGTTCTACTTGAATTCCGGGATTGACGGTGTGACGCCTGAAAAACGGCAGCTGCCTGTCCTGACCCCTTTATTCCGGATACAGGGCGGGATATTTCTATTGCATATAGTCAGTATCCTGTTTCCGGAATGGGCCTGGGACGCGATGTTCACGACACCTTATGCATCCGTTTCCGCCTATGACAGATATACATTCGGAATGGTAAGCGGTTTCACGGCTTTTTCTTCCGTGATCCTGTATTATGTAAGCAACAGAATTCTTTTTTTTATAAACTTCGCGAAGTCGATCCTTGTCTTCTCTCTTCTCTATTTCATCGGTTTTTTCGTATGGGGAAGTCCTGGGGATTCGTACAAGCCGCTATGGGTCGTGTATATGTCACTGGCTGAGGTCTTGAATGTGATAGGAATTTATTATATATTTAAAAGGAGATAATGATATGAAAAACAAGGAAGGGCAGGTTGATGATTTGATCACGTCGATTCCCGGAGAGTGGAAGTTTGATGAACAGGTATCGCAACACTTTGACACGCATGTGAGAAAAAGTGTCCCTCTGTACAAGGAGGTGCAAAAGGCTGTCATTGAGATGAGTGAGTGGTTTGTCCGAGACAGCAGCATCGTGTATGATCTGGGGTCTTCTACTGGCGAGACGATCTCTCTCCTATTGCAGAAGCATGCGAGGAAAAGGAATGTGAGACTGATCGGAGTGGAGGAGAGCTTGCCCATGATTGAGATCGCAAGGAAGAAATGCGATAGCGAGTGCGTCCAGTTCTTACAGCAAAACATAGAGGATATCAATGAATTTGCAAGCGTAGACTTGGTCCTATCCCTCTATACGTTACAGTTTTTGCCTTTATGGAAAAGAAAAAAGGTGGTCCATCGGATCTATAACGGACTGGTAGAAGGGGGGGCCTTTATATTGGTGGAGAAAGTAAGGGCGGAGAACTCTTTGTTCGAAGATATCTGGAATGACTTGTATTGGGATTTCAAGCAAGAGAACGGATTAAACGAACAACAAGTCATCAAGAAGTCGCAAAGCTTGAGAGGGGTCTTGATTCCCTTGAGCCTGACGGAAAACCTGAAGCTTCTTTCCGATGCTGGTTTCCAATGTGCGGATACTTTTATAAAGTGGCATAATTTCGCTGGTGTCATAGCCGTTAAGATGTCTTCCAAGCGTACTGCCGAAGATCGTGATGAAATTATAGATACGGATAGAAATAATAGGTACAACAATGAGTAATAGTTTGATCATCCATTTAACAATAAGTCTGTTTTCGCTTAGCGGACTGCTTATTTACTACTATGCGTTCCGGTTGGGACGAAAAAAGTATGAATCTAAGATAGAATCCGTATCCCGGCTTCCTGAAAGATTATACTTCCTGAGTGCTTATCCCGCGTTTATCTGGTATGCCCTTCCCTTTGTGGAACAGCCGAGGATACATGGCCTGTATGATTGGCTGGATGGGCGATTCACTCTTTTCAATGTCATATATGTCCTGCTCTCTGCCGGATTTTTCGTCTATTTCTGCATTTGGTGGAAGAAGTCCGTTTCGCAGAATATAGAAGCGACCAAAAGTGCATTCTATGCACCCAGCAAGTTGTTGACGGATGGGTTGTACTCGAAGATACAGCATCCGATGATTATCGGAGATCTGTTGGGGCATTTTTCTTTGGTACTATTGGCCGGAGGGATCTATACTTGCGCTTTGTTTCCGGTCTATATATTCATTGACCTGTGTATGGTAAAGATACAGGTGAAGTATTCTTTAGAACCTTATTTTAAGACAGAACTGGCGGCCTACAGAAAGAAAACGCCGGCTCTTCTAGATCGTGAATTGATATGCATCGCCTTGTTTATGATTGTATTATTCGCATCTAATTATTTAATTTATAACAACATGATATAAAGAGTTCAAGTTGGGCCCTGCAAATACTTTTGGCTACCGTCTCGATGCTTATGCCGATCTCTTATTATGTGACGTTTAGGTTTGGGAGTTGGAAGTATATGTTCGAAACGCTGGATTTGTCCCGCGGTAATCCATATACCCGGATGTACTATTCAGGCTTTTTTATATTGCTCCTCTGGTACGTGATGCCTTTTGGGGACATCCTCGTTTTAAGTTAAATGTCTTTTCATTGTTCGAAGTGGAAGTCACATTGTTGCAAAACGGCCTTTACGCGATAGTCCCTGTCGCGTTGATCGTCTATTTCATGTCGGTCGGGGGGGGGGCAGGGGCGTGAATTATAATCTGAAGGTGACGAACTTCCTACATCCTACGGCTTTAATGACGGAGGTCCTTACGGAAAAGTGAGGAATCCGATGATAATGGGGGATTTGTTTTGCCATCTGAGCTTTACTCTTCTGCTTGGCGCCGTCTATACGCTGTGCTTATATGTGGTTTACATATGTATTAATGTCGCGATAGTCCATATAGAGAATAAATATTCCGTCTATGTCCATTTCAAGAACGAATATATGGAATATGACAGGAGCACCCCGGCTTACCTTAACCTAACGCGAGTTCGACCTAAGCAACCGGCAGGAAAGAGGTGTGTACAATCTCCTCAGCGGTGTTGATGGAAGGTTTTTTGTCGAAAAAGGAGAAAGCGGCCAAAGCCGATAACAGATTGATAATGAAGTTTGGGAAGCAACGATGGCGTGTATGCTCTACTTGACAGATATTCTTGAGTTGATCATTAACAGTCTCGATCAGAGATCTTTTCCGGAGCATAATCTTGTCATGTTGAAGCATCAAGGCATTCTTCATACCCTTTTTCAGACGCGTGAAGAGGTGGACTCCGTCAATGAAGAGCTGTTCGAAGAGGTCTTTCGAGATATAGCCCCTGTCACCGAAGAGCTTCCCGAAGATCCGTTTGTGGAAGTCCATGTGTTTCAAGGAGACTCTGTCGTCTACATTGCCCGGAGTCAGAAGAAAACCCGAGCAGTTCTCCCTTGTCATTAATGATCAAGTGGAGTTTGAATCCATAGAACCACCCAAGCGTGCTTTTCCCTTTCCGGGCAAATTCCTTGAAGGTTTTATGCTGCTTTTCTCTTTTGATATGGCAGCTTCGGATGGGAGTAGAATCGATAAAAGATATGCCGGTACATTGCCCCAAAGCCTTCATTTTTAGGAAGACAGCAAGCGGGATACAGACTTTTCGCTCTAACTCTACAAATCGGTTGTAGGACACGGTATGGGGGAAATCAGACTTCATGCGTGATCGGACGAAGAGATAGAAATGCTTCAGGTCTCGAAAAAAGGAGAAGTGGAAAAGGATGAGAATCGTCATCACCTCGCTACCGGACATTGTGAATTTGCGGTTCCTCCTTTTCTTTGCGGCTCCTTCTTCCAAGGAATGACTTTTGATTACGGCGTCGTATTCTTTCAAGAATTCGTCGACGAGATAGTAGATCTCTACAGTTTTATTGGTGGGAATCATTGTTGGGTTTGCTCTTTGTTTTCAACGCATTAAAGATACAAACCTTACTCTTGACTCCCACCTCTTTTTGCCCCTTTTCTTACGTCGAACTCACGTTAATCTGCGGTAAGTTCCTCCCACTGAGGCTTCTTTGCAGGTTGAATGATGACCCTGTTGCGAGGTTCATTGCCCTGATAACCGGTGTCTTGCCACAAGAGACAGGGATGTGGGAAAGCATACTGTGTTTCTACGATCGTCTTGTCATTCGTCTTGTTCGGAACGGTGGTTCCCACAAACAAGACGAGGCCTGTAAAGGTGGTAATCACCGCATTTTTGACTGTATGCTTCTTCTTTTTCCCACTGTAAAGCTCGCTTGGACTTTCGGATCGCCCGGCTGGGGGATCTTCCTCTCCGTAGTATCGTGGATGAGCTTATGGAGAACTTCCTCTCCGCCTCTTTCCTCAAGCACCTTTGAACTGGGCCAGGGTTTCCGCTAGGAGCATTCCGACAGCATTTACGGCGCCTCTTAGTATCTCCGTAAGCGTATGAATCAAGTATCCACATTGTTGTTGAGACATGCCGAACCCGACAGCATTATACTCCTGTGTCGGATTGTTTTTGAGGAATGTTAGGATGAAAAACAGACGCTCATCTATCGTTGGAAGCAGACTGTTGGACTGTATGCCGTGGCTGCTCCGGCGGGTCAATTTTCTGCCCTTGAATCGTTCCAACGGAAATTCTTGTCGTGTGTTGCCTTAAAAAAAACGGCAGGATCTCGTCAAAAGATCCACTTTGACACTGGCGAGTGCCAAAAAGGAAATCAGATTCTTTCGTGTTCTATCCTAATTCATATCTACACTGCTGTATCTTCAAAATGTTCGCATCCTTGTGCCTAGGCGCGTCACGTTAGCAACGCAAGTAAAACTAATCCCTAATGAATCGAAAGTGATGCTGGATAGTGGCTTTCCAAGGAAATGCCTTACGCCAAACCTATATTTCTTTTTCACCAATCAAGCTCCATAATCACCGTTGTTATCCAGGGCGACCGCATCAAATTTTGAGGAGCTCTTTGAGATAGTCGATATTGAGAGCCGCGGTGAATAATCTCTTTCGAATGGATAGCTTGTCTTTTCTCTGTGAGACAATGGCTAAGGCTAGCTTCCTGATCGTGTTGAGGTTCTGAGCAGCGTATGCTTTGCGTGCCCGGCAATAATCTTCTCTGAAGGTTACGTCAAGATGCCAATGCAATCTGTTTTCTATCCTCCAATGGCCACGGATATAAGCACCGGTATTCTCCACCGCCTCGGCTGGTAAACTGCTCAAATAGTACTGTTTATCACGCCGCTCTGTTCCGTCGGAGAAGGTGACAAGACGCTCGACCTGGACTAAAGAAGACAAATTTCTCCATGGCTCATATTGCGATTCATCTAAGACTTCTTGGGCTCGAAGCGCTGTATAAATCCGCTCTTCCACCCGCCCATGATCCTTATCCAATGTGCTGTATGTAAACTGCGTGTAGCGGCCGGTAAAAGCATCTTTCACGTCTTCGGATAAGTGTCTGTGATTCCTTTTTAGAGCTAAGACATAATCGGCCTCCGATTCCACAATCTTCCCTGAGCAATATCGGTTTGCGTCCCCATGGCATCGATGCTCACCACGGCTCCCGTGAGATCAATGCTGTCAAGCACATCGGGGATGGCGGTGATTTCATTGCTCTTCTCTTCCACCGCTTTACCCGCAATGCTGATGAGTATATGGGTGCACGAGTTGGAGGATTTTGATCCGCGGATTCGTTTGCCATCAATAGAGACGAGTTTGCCTTTCAAGTCATCGACAAGTGTGTTGCCAAAGACCGACAAGCACTCCGCAAAAGTCGCAGGATCAATTCGAGAAATCACCCTTTCGATTGTGTCCACACTCGGACAACCATTGGGTAGTTCTAACAACGGCTTCAGCGACTCACCTCGATGTTTACAAAACTCATACATAGATGCGTAATCGTCTCCGCCACAGAGATAAGTAGCTATAGCGATTATTAATATGTAGCTCAACTTATGCTTGCAACGTCCCTTCACGCGAGGATCCGGTACAGAAAGAGAAATAGTCGATCTTTTCCATATCTCATAGGTAATGACATTTTGATGCGGTTGCCCTGCGTTGTTATCAGGGCTGACACATTAAAAACATCATTCTCAGCACTTTTATAGTCGTGTAAACTCTGTTAGTTATGTATCATTCTCTATTGGAAAGTCTCTATATGGTTCCAGACCCACGGATAGAGCGTAAAAAAGATTTATCCTCTTGACTTTTTACTTCTGGAGATCTTTGGATAGCGATTGATGTGTATTCTATTCATTAATTTATTACATTCAAAAAGCCGTCCTATATATCTAAGCGTCAAGAATAGTATAACACCCATGGCATACTATTCCAAGAACACCAATGAGTATTTAACATTTACAAGCGCACTCCTTTCAAAGCGTTATCGCAAAGCACAAAACGACTTCCTCAATCAGATTGACACGCTTATTGATTGGCGTCCAATTCGGACGCTGATCAACAAGAAATACACAAAGCAACAAAATGCCATCGGCGTCCCGGCTTATGACGTGATTCTCTTATTCAAGATGATGCTTCTGGAGACATGGTACAACCTCAGTGATTGTACTTTAGAGGAGCGCATCAATGATTCAATCACCTTTTCCCGATTCTTGGGGCTGAAGATGG
>ERZ773073.492-NODE-492-length-20379-cov-18.870793_pt1 | contig 20379 bp, 25 predicted proteins | sample MGYA00580616_ERZ773073 | MGnify/ENA primary metagenome ERZ773073 (study PRJEB29015, sample SAMEA2737960) | human oral metagenome | biome: human oral; feature: human-associated habitat; material: dental | place: China | collected 2131 ...
AGTTCTGTTAATTGTAAGTCTAAACTTTTTTATCAACACTATTTGACAAACAACCGTTATTTTTAAATCTGAAATATTGTAATAAGTTATTGGTATTTGATAAAGTTTTTCTTCATCTGATAAGTTTTTAGTTCCTTTATTTTTTATATATTCTTTTAATTTTTTTTCTGACATTTTTAAGTATATATCAGCTGTTATTTCTTTTGCATTTTCTTTCTTTTCTATTCTATATTTTTCAATATCTTTTTTAGCTATCCATTTATTTTCTCCTGAAGAATGCAATTCTATATTAATTATATTTCCTGTTAAACAATTATAATTAATTTTTTCTAATTTCTCCTTTATTAATATAAAAATTTCTTTAGGAATATAAAGAGAGAAATTTTCTACTAAATTTCTAAATAAAATTTTAGTATAATCTCTTTCAGAAGATTTCTTTTCAAGTATACATATAATTCTTTTTCTTTCATCAGTAGTCACTTCAGAAGCTTTCCTTTTCTCAATAGAAGCTGGAACATAGAAGTCTTTTAATGAACTTTTGCTCATTTTTAATCCAATTAAACTCTTTTGTATTTCTCTATTTTTGTCTGCAATAATTTTATCTAAGTTAAGTTTTTTTGTAGAATGTGGATGAAAATTATAAAGATATGGTTCATTCATTAAAAGTTCTTTTAACTTTGGAAAGGAGTCTAACTTTTCAAATATAAAATCACTTTTCTCTAGATTTTTAAACTCATTAAGAGACATTTTATTCTTTTTAATTTTTTCAAAAAAAGAATTAGGAGATATTCCATCTACTATACCAACTAGATGCATAAAATGTTCTTTTCTAAATTTAATTTCTATATTTTCTATTTTTTTCTTTTTACGGCTAACTATATAAAAATCTTTATTTAAAAATTCTTCTGCATAAATAAAATATGCTTTTCTAATTTTTTTTAATATATCTTTATCTTCCATTATTTCTCCTAAATAAAAAGAGAAGTTTCACAAATAAAACCTCTCTTTTTAACTTCTCAGATGCTCAAGGATTAATTTGTTGCCTTGTCAACAGCTCTAGCTCCCGCAGTCTAGAATGGTTTGAGAAGTTTCCCACTTACAGTAGGGATCCCTGTTCTTTTTACTTAATCCCTTGCCATTTTTGATAATAGGTTTGCAAGTTCCTATAAGAAAGTACTAGTTTTCCTTTTGTTGACTTATTATACCATATAATTAACTTTATTTCAAGAAAAAAAGACAAAGTTGTCCCTGTATAAAATATAAAAATGGACTCACAAGTCCTTTTTAACTATTTTCTCTTAAATAATCAATTATTGTATTGTTCTGAATAATATAATTCCTTACCAATACAGTCTCTTAATTAAGAGAATATTAAAAAAATAAAGGAAGTTCATGACTTCCTCTATTTTTATGATTTTTTAACAGGATTCATAACCTCTATCCACAACGATTTTTGATAGGATTCGTAACCTATAACTTCTCAAATACCCAAGGGTTTTTCCGTTGCCTTGTCAACTTCTCCAACTCTCACAGTCTGGAATGTCTCTCAAAGATTATTTTGTTGCTTTGCCAACAGCCTAATTTAATAGACAATGAATTTGAGAAGCTTTATATAAGCATATTGTACTACAATTTTTATTTTATTTCAATTAATCTAATCTCCTATACCTTGTCCTTTTGATTTTTCAATTTCTTGTGACTTCTCTTTTTCTTTCTCTTTCATTGGAACAATCTTTTGTTCTATCTCTTTTGTTATTTTTAAATCTGAGACATTGTAATAAGGTACTGATATAATATATAATTTTTTTTGATCTGAAGGATTAGTTATTTCTTTTGTTTCCATACCTCTACTTTTTTATATTCTTCCATTTCTTTTTCTGTCATTATTATAGCTATTTTAGCTGTTTCTTCTTTAATATCATCTTTCTTTTCTATTTCATATTTTTCAACCTCTTTTTTTCCTATCCATCTATTTTCTCCTGAAGAATGATTTTGGATATTTATTGGTTCTCCAGTAAGACAATTATAATTTTTTACTTGGTTTTCACTATTTTCTAATATCAATTCTTTTTCTAATGTCTTATAAATCTTCCTGATATTAATTTCATTTTTTCCAATTTCTTTCTTTGTCATTTTTGAACTAATAATATCTTTTGCTCTTTTTTCTACTTTTTCAATAAGTGCTTTATTTTTTAGAAGATAATGAACTCCGTTTTTTGTATACTCTCTTTCAATATAATTTTCTTTTATTGGAAAAATATCTTGAATATTAAAAGCAGAATTTTTATCACTGGAATTAATGACATAAATTTTACATTTGTCTTCTCCACCTTCTTGGCTTATTATACGATTTACTTTATCTATTTTAGTTGTCATTGGAATTACCCAAAATATACTCTTATTATTTTTATCTTCTATGCAATAATACATAGGTCTTCCATTTTTTTGTAGAGGTAGAGAAGGATCATTAATTTTCCTAAAAAATTCATCTTTTATTAAATAAAATCCATTTTTCTTAATTTTCATAGTGCCTCCTCATTGAATAAAATAAATAAAAAAAGGAAGAATTTAACCTTCCTTTTCTTTCACCTTGCGATTTTTGATAAGTAGGTTACAAGTTCCTAACGACTTAACGACTTGCGATTTTTGATAAGTAGGTTACAAGTTCCTAACGACTTTCAAATATTTATTTTTCTTGTTTTATAGTTGCTTACCAACCATTAGTATTTCTACTAAATTATTAAACTCTTTTTCACATATATTATAACATATTTTATATAAAATACAATATTTTTTTAATAATTACAAATATGTATATCTGTTTCATTTTCAATTTCTAGTTCTTTAATTTTTGACCTTGGTATTTGTGCATTTACATAAACTTCTATTTTTTCTCTAATTGCTACACAAAGTCTATGTTGTCCATCACTTACATTAAAGACTTTTCCATCACTTGATGTTATAAAAGGTAGAGTGCTATATGGTCTAGGAAATTTTTCTAAATAATTTTTTAAACCTAAACATGAGTCATAAACTTCAACTGGTCCCTCTTTTTGTTTATAATCTTTTTTTTCTAATAAACATTCTCCAGTTGCTTCCTTATAACAATCTCTCTTTGAATAACAAGGATTATTTTTATCAGCAAAAGTAAAATTAATTTTATATAACCATGGTTTTATAAAAAATTCAACATTTACTAACTCATCTTCTTTGCTTTCATTATTAATATTTTCCTTTTTTCTTTTAAAAATTTTTTTTAAGATTTCCATAATTATTCTCCTTTCTATTCTTCATAAACTAATTTTTCTAATTTTTCTAAAAGTTTAGCTACTTGTTTTTGTTTTTTCTCAGGCAATGAGGTTAAATCATCTTGAAGAGAAGTTTGTAAAAAAGAATATATTCCTATATCTGTAATCTCTTTTCCATTTTCCTCTTCTTTTTCTTTTTTATTCTCAAGCTCCTTTACTTCTTCTTTAAAAAGTTTTTTAGCTTCTTCTAATGTTATACCAGGATAAAATTTATCTAATAATTCTCTTTTTCTATCAAGTTCTTCTATCTCTCTAACTGTTAAAAGAGATACAATTAACTTTGCATGTTCAGGTGCTTCAAAAAATAAAATATATCTTTTTCTTAGCCTTAATGCTGTTTTTGAATTGATTCCATTGTATCTTAAAAAATTTCCATATACTCCTTCTGGAGAACCTTTCTTACCTAATTCTTGTGATACTTCTTCAAGAATTTTTCCCATCTTAATTGCATCATTAACTTGAAGATTAATTAATTCTTTACTTTTATCTATTAAATAATTCTGTAAATAATTATCTATACTCAATTCATGAAATGGATTAAAATTTAATACAACCTCATATTTAGGGTTTTTAACTATTTCATTTTGTGTTTCTTGCACTTCTTTTCTTTCTTTTAATAAATTATCTAATCTATTAGTTGGATTCATTAACTCAACTCCTCTTATTTATTTCTTATAATCTTAGCAATAACATCAGCAAAACTATTTTGAGCATCTATCAATAATTTAGAGCCTGATTCCCATATAGTTTTACCATTTTCAATTAAATTTTCAATTAATGATAATTCTTTTATAGGTTTAGGAAATACTATTCCTGTTCCTGATAGCGATTTTTCAAACTCTGAGTAATATTTCTTTTGAATTTTAGTATTTTTAAATAGATTTATAATTATTGAATGGATTTTTTTAGCTCCTACTTCTTCAATAACATTTAAAGTACCTTCATAAGTGGAATAATCACAGAAAGTAGGTATTATAAGTTGGTCTGAACATTCCATAAATTTCTTATCTATATCCATTGTTGGAATAGAATCTATTAGAATGTAGTCATATTCTATTCTTTTTTTTCTTATAAAATTATCAAATTTCTTTTCAAAAGTATCAGAAAATACTGATGACTCTGTTGGAAGAAAATATAAATTTTCTCTAACTTTTATATATAAATCTCTATTATCTCCATAAAGTACTGCATGTCTTAAACCTTTTGACAAATCATATTTATCTATTTCTTTTTTACTCTTTGTGTAGTGTAATATATTATTTTGGCTATCTGAAGTAATAAGTAATACCTTATAGCCTTGTAATGCTAATCCATGACCTATTTGAACAGTAAAAAATGTCTTTCCTATTCCACCTTTATTAACCTTTACTGTGAAGATATTATTCATTTTACCTCCCTGATTATAAATAGTTTTTTCTTCTCTAATAATCATTTCTTCAGGTTCTTTAGCTATATAATTTGTATAATCTTTATATTTTAAAGATGTGATTATTATCTTGTCACCTTCAGTTTTTATATCAACATTTGCCTCTTTGTCTAATTCCATTGCTTTTACTATTACACCAGGAATAGTTAATTTATAATTGAAGTATCCTTTTTCTTTATTTGAATGAGATATATTCAAATTAATATTTTTAGAAAACTCTTTTAAATTACCATTCTTATCCATGATTGTTTTTTCTATTCTTTTACTATCTCTTTTTTTTAATATAATTTCATTATTAGAGTAACTTAAATATATTGCAGTTTCATCTTCTGAGAGATTAAGAGTTTTTAAAATCTTTTTATCAATAGTTAATACTGCTTGATTAAAGTTACCATTTTTTTTATAAGTTAAAACTATTTTTCTTTCCATATTTTTATTAAAGACTCAATATAAATTTTTTATACTCAATTTCAGAATAAAAAATTTCATTGAATGTCTTACCTCCCATGTTTAATTTCATTGTTATACTGCCATCTTCTAAATAATGTAATACCATATAAAATGCCTCCTTTTTATTTTTATTTGAAAAATAAGGCTATAAATGATATACTCTAATTGTGAGTTAGGGGTGATCATTTATTTGGTTGCCTCTTTTTCTATTTATATATTTATAACTAAGTGACACATGTGTCACTTACTTTTATTTTCTAATCTCCTATTTCTTGTCCTTTTGACTTTGATATTTCTTGTGTCTTTTTTTTTCTTTAATTGGTACAAACTTTTGCTCTATTTCTTTTGTTATTTTTAAATCTGAAACACTATAATAAACTATTGGTTTTTGATATAATTTATCATCAACATATGTTATATAACCTATTACTTCTTTTGCCCCTTCTTCTTTTTTAATTCCATATTTTTCAACTTCTTTTTTACTTATCCATTTATTTTCAACTGAAGAATGAGCTTCTATATTTATTTGATTTCCTGTAAAACAATTATAGTTTTTGTTTACAATTCTTAAAAATTTAGTTACTTCTTGAAAATTTTTATCATTTTCACTTAATTTTTCTTTTATTTTCTTATAACTTTCAATTAATTTTTTCTTTTCTTCCATAGTTAATTCTCTATCAAATTCTTTTTTTATTATTTCTCCTGGATTAATATTTGGTGTATCTTTTAATGAATATAAGCATTTTCCTTCTCTTGTAAAAACCTCAATATTATCAAATTCTTTTTCTAAGTATATCTTTGATAAATTTTCTGCAAAGTTTGTAACTACATTATCATGTGCTTCTTTTGGTGTAGCTCTTGCTATAAATCCATTTTCTTTCATTTTTTGATATCTCTCTAAAGTCCCTAGATAAGAAAATTCTGGCTTTACACAAACTATACTAAGATTTGTATTGAATCCTTTATCATGAAGTAACCTAGATGTTTTTAAAGGTACTTCTGAAGTTCTAAGAGTACCTTCTACAATCAAATTATATTTTTCATTTCCTAAATCTTCAATTAATTTTTCTGTTATAGTATTTGAAAATTTTTGAGTATAAAGGACTGAATCATCTCCATAAGCTTTAACTAAATTTTTATAATTAGGATGGTAGCTTCTAAAATCATCTCCATTTATAACTATAATATTATTTTTCATTTTTTCTTCAATTCTTGAAGTCAAAGTTGATTTTCCAGCACCAGGTTGTCCACCTAAAACATAAACTCTTTGCTCATTACATACTTCTTTATCTATAATTAATTTAGATTTAATAAAATTATAAATTTCTTCAAATTCTTTCTCAGTAAAATTATCCATATAAAACTCCTATTTTCTTTCAGTTAACTTATTTATTATTTTATGTAATAATTTTAATTGATTTTCATTTTTTTCAGCTTCTTTTATTGTTTTAGGATGAAAAGCACCATTATATAAAATTACTAATTCATTCTCCAACTCATCTAGTACTAAATTATCTCCATCTTTTAAATTATTATTTTCTTTATATCTTCTGTATTTTGCTAATATTTGTGCTGCTCCCTCTCTGTTAACTTCATTAATTTGAGATACTTCATATAGACTATCCATTTTTTACCTCCCTCTAATTTTAGAACTAAGTGACACATGTGTCACTTAGTTTTAGTCCTAATTATAAAAAAATTATTTTCTTATCATTTCTGGGTCATCCCCAACCCAATCTTTTCTATTTTCAAAACCTAATCTGCTACATGCTGCTCTCATTTCATTTTCAGGCTTTAATATAATTCCTACTTCTTCTTTATCACAAATATAAATTAGTTCTTTTAGAATACTTATATCATCAGTATTTTCTACTCTGCTTTTTATAAAAATATATCCTGGTTTTGAATTGTCATCTTCCAAAACTATATCATTTATTCCTTCAAGTACCTCAGGAAGGTATAATTCAACCTTACTTAATTCTTCAACTATTTTTTTTAATTTTTCTGTTGAGTTATAACTCATATTTAAAACTTTAATTTGTCTTTTTATTGACATTTTTCCATCTCCTTTCTTTTTTATCATATTATATTTTAAAAATTAGGACCTACTGTATTATTTCTTTGTTCTATAATATAAGTATTTCTATTTTTTTCTTCTACTTCTCCTAATGCACCTATTGCTATAAAAAATATAAAAAGAGTTACTAAATCTTTTGCTGTTCCATATAAGATAAAAAAGCATATGATACTTAGAAGAAATCCTAATAAATCTGAAACTTTTCTCTCTTTAATAATTTTTATAATTATACATATAAATATATAAGTTATTGAGAATAAAAAGAATAAAATAAAACCAATTGGGTACCACTTAACTTTATTATTTTTTATAGCATACTCTAACCAATATTTCCCTCTGTATATTAATGCTCCAGTTGGAGAGAAAATTAAATAATTTATATTTATCATTGAATATCCATATTTTTTTTAAATAATTTATTTATAATCCTAAAAATTACTATTATAACTACTATTAACATAATAGATCCTAAAGTATTTTCTTTTACATGATTAATTATTTTTGTGGTATAAGGTACTACTAAATAAAAAAGTTTTTCGTTTACTAATTCTATCTTATCAAATATTTTAAATAACCACTTTTCCATATTGACCTCTTATGACAACTATTTTTCTAAATAAATTTTAAATGCTTCTTTTAACTGTTTTACTATTTCTTCATCTTGATGCTCAGGAGCTTCTATATATGCTTTCAATTCTTCAAATGAAGATACATTCAAATCTTTCATTAATTCTTCTAAACCACCCATATTATCACCTCTTAAAAATATATAATACACAGTCTTACCATTTTCTACCATTTAATAAATCAGGTTTCTTATATTCTTTTGGAGGGGCTATATAAAGTTTTACTACTTCATCCCATTCATAGAATTCTTCATATGCTGTTTTATCTCCTTTTTTCCCCTCTATTTCTAATTTATCCATTAAATCTTGAATTTCTTTTAACTTCTCCTGATTTTCATTATCTTTAGCTTCTTTATACATTAATCTTTTTTCATCTCTTGTATATATTGGATAGCTTGGTTCTTTCTTTCCACAGCTAATTATCATTAAAAATACTACGATTGTTGATAACATTTTTTTCATTGGTAAGACTCCTTTATTTTTAAACTTATATATCTTTTAATCCTATACTCCTTTTAACACTGCATCCCATTGATAAAATTCTTCAGATGCAACTTGATCGTTATTTTTCTTAGCTTCTAATTCTAATCTATCTCTTAATTCTCTTAGCTCTTTTAATTTTTTATCATCATTATTTCTTTTAGCTTCCCTATAAATTTCTCTTTTTTGAGCCATTGTATATATTGGATAACTTGGCTCTTTCTTTCCACAACTAATTATTGTTAGACATAACGAAAATATTAATAATATTTTTTTCATCAATATCACTCCTTTTAAAATTATTATTTTTCAATATAATTATAATATATATAAGGTTTGAAGTCAATACTAAAATTTAAATTTTATTTCTGCTATATTTAAAATTTGATTTCTTTTTATAAGTCCAAAATATCGACTATCATAAGATTTATAATGAGATGAAAGTAACAAGTATTCATCTTTATTCTTTGGTCTTAAATCTTCAAGTGATACAGAGGTTATATTTCTACCTTTTGAATCTTTTAAAAAAATAGGACCATAATTTTTTTCTCCTACATAAAGTAAATTTTGTTCTAAATTTACATCATAAATAAATTTTATTTCATCTCTATTGCTGTAATCAGCTGCAACTTCTTTAACTAAGGTATCTGCTATTTCTGGTAAATACTCTCTATCTTTCAAAAATTCTATTGTATTTTCATTTGGTTTAAATTGAACAATATCTCCAATTTTTATTGTGTCTTTTACAGGATATAATTTATACACTCCCAATGGTAAACTTTCTGTTATTACAACTGTATAATTCTTTCCTATTATTTTAAAAATTAACATAAAAATAAAGAAAAATAAGTAAATTTTTAAAATTCTTGAATTGTATTTTATTTTCATTGTGTCTCCTAAAACTAAGTGACACATGTGTCACTTAGTTATATATTTTAATAATCTCCTTCCATCCAATCAGGTAATTTCCCTGCTTCTCCACCATTTACTTTTATACCCCTTTTTTCTGAATTACTTCCAGTATCTGAAGAAGTTGTTGAACTAGTATTAGTTGAAGAATTTGTATTATTAGAGTTATCTATATTATTTCCAGAATCTGATGAGGTACTATTTGAGACATTAGTTACTGTACTTGTATCCATATTGGTTGCATTACTTTGTGCTGTACTAGTTGCTTGAGTACTATCAATATTACTATTATCAGTTGTTGTTGTTGTATCATTAGTATTTGAACTAGGTTGTGTAGTTGTATTAGTCGCACTACTTTGTGCTGTACCAGTTGCTTGAATACTATCAATGTTACTGTTATCAACTGTTGTTGCATCATTAGTACTTGAACTAGGTTGTGTAGTTGTATCTCCATTTGAATTAGGAGCATTAACTTGTGTTTGAGCATTAGTATTTACACTACCTGTTGCTCCTTGAATATTACTAGATGGTGCTTGTCCACTTCCTGATGGTGTTCCTCCATTATTTCCAGGACTATTTGAAGTTGTGCTTTGTTGATTAGGAGTACTTCCTGAACTTCCTCCATTACTGTTAGCACTTCCAGCTTGTGATGTATTTCCTCCACTAGAATTTCCACCTAATGATGAGTTATTAGAAGGAGAAGTAACAGAAGCATTATTTCCATTATTTTGTTTATCTTTTGCTTTTTCTTTGAAAACTCCATATCTAGCACCAGCATAAGAACCTCCAACAATTGCTCCTCCAATTCCACCTACTGTACTTCCAACTATTCCTAAACCTGTTCCTGGACCACCTAAAAATCTACTTCCACCACTTGCTCCTATTTTAGCTCCCTTTACTGCACCTTTTACTGTTTCTTTTGTTCCTCTGTAAACATGCCCCATTCCCCTTGTCATTCCTGCAACAGCTCCTGTTGCTCCTGCCATAGCCGCTCCTGCATTCATTGTAGGGCTTCCTGTTAAAAGTCCAGATGTTAAAGATGGCATACTTAACATTATAGCTACTAGAATATATACTGTACCACACACAACTAATGCATCATCTAATTCATATCCTCTATTAACAACTAATAATTCTTTAATTAATTTATCACATATTAAAAGCCAAATATTAAAGACACATAGTTTTATAGAGCAACTCATTATTGTTTTAAAAACATTTTTATAATATTCTAAACCTAAATCTAATGCTCCAAATGGAAGAAATATAATAGAAATTCCAGTTAAAAAATAGTATTCTACCTAACATATTATTATTTGAATAGATAACATAAAGAACCCAATATAAGTTATTATTCCTAATAAAATAAAAACATATGTACTAGGCCATCCACTAACTTCATCTAAGATAAGATCTCCTATCTCCCTACCTTTATCCCATATTACTGATGGATCATTAAAATAATTATTTCCATTTAATGATATTCCTAATCCTTTTGTACCTACAGATAAAAAGAAAGATTTAACCATGCTTAAAAACCATTCATAACTTTTTATTGCAAATATTATAAATCCAATTTTTAAAATTTTTGTCTTTGCCCAGTTTACATAGTTAAAATCAGGATTATTGATATTTTTATAAACAGTCAGAGCTATATCAATAGTGCTTAAAAAATATAGTAATGTCATACACATACTTTTTAAATTACCAGGAAGTTTCTCCAAAATCTTAACAAAGTTATTAAGTATTTCAGTAAAAACCATATTACCACTTCATTCCATTTATTAAATCAAGTTTTTCATATTTTTTACTGGGCTTATATCTCATTACTGCCTTTTTGTGTTCTAGTTCAGCTTTTTCATTTTGTATTCTTCTCATTTCTTCAGCATTTTGTGTCTTTAAAGATGAAGCTATTAATGTTCTTAATTCTAATAATGCTTTTGTTTGTTCAGCTGCCATATTCACACCAGCTTGTAAAACTGCTTTCTGTCCTTCTGCTGTGTTTGCTGCCCTCATTAACTCTGCTATTCTTTGAGAATCATTAGCAAGTCTTTCAGGATCTCCTAATCCAGCTATTGCAAAACTACTTTTTGTTATATCTTTTGTTGCAGCTAATAAATCATCTGCTTTTCTCATGTATTCTTCAGGACTAAGACCTTCTAAATTCTTAAAATCAGCATATGTATCCTTAAAAGATTGTTCAAAATTTTTAAATGATGAAATAGTATCTTTAAATTGATTTTGAATATTCATTAATTCTTGATAATCTTGTTGGATTTTCATTAATTGTCCTGTTGTAAGTTCTTGTCCCAGATCCATCATATTTGTCATTTCCATTTCAATTTGTTTTAACTGATTTTGAGTTTGTTGAATAGCTTCATTCAATTCTTTTCCTAAATCTGTTGCCATTAAGGCTTGTTTTGCCTGCATAGCAGCTAGAATAGTAACTATCCTCTTTAAATCTCCTCCTCCTTTTCCTCTTTTAATTATTCCTGCTGAGACATTAATTGAAATTCCTACTAACAATAATGTCATAATAAATACAAGAGAAAAGAATATGACAATCCAATGTTTTCGGAAAATTATGGTAACTTTGATGATTTTGGCGGTTTTAATGGCTTTGAAACTTTAAAAAAATTTTGGGAAATGAAAAATGAAAGAAAAAAACTATTGGCAAAAATTGCTTATCTCTACTACCTAGAAGAAAGAAGCCAGTCTGACATTGCGGCTGAGACAGGGATTTATCGCACCACTATCAGCCGAATGCTGGCAGAAGCTAAAAAAGAAGGTATTGTAAAGATTGAGATTGAAGACTTTGATACCCGCTTATTTCATTTGGAAAACTATGTAAAAGAAAAATATGGGCTCAAGGGAATCGAAATTGTCAGTAACTTAGTAGATGAATCTCCAGCAGACTTGGAAGAGAGGTTGGCTCAAGCTGCTGCGGGTATGCTGCGCGGCCTGATTAAAGACAATGATAAAGTGGGATTTTCTTGGGGAAAGAGCTTAAGCCTTTTAGTAGAGCACTCCAGCAGCAAGCATTTGACAAATGTCCATTTCTTTCCTTTGGCAGGTGGACCGAGTCATATCCATGCACGCTATCATGTGAACACCCTCATCTATAGCATGGCTGGAAAATACCATGGGGACTGCCGTTTTATGAATTCCACGATTATTCAGGAGAACGAGCAACTGACAAATGGAATATTGGCTTCTAAATATTTTGAAGATCTGAAAAGTAGCTGGCAGGAGCTGGATGTGGCTGTGGTTGGTATTGGAGGGCAGGTTGACACGAGAAATCGCCAATGGCTGGACATGCTGACCTCGGAGGATTTTCTTGCTCTAGAGAGTCAGGATGCTGTTGGAGAAATCTGCTGTCGCTTCTTTAATAAAAAAGGGGAGATGGTCTACCAGCATTTGCAAAATAGAACGATTGCCATCTCTTTGGAAAATTTGAAAAAGGTGCCGCTTAGTTTGGGCTTTGCCTATGGCAGTCAAAAATCTGCTGCTATCTTAGCGGTGTTGCGAGCTGGCTATGTCAATCATTTGGTTACGGATGAAGCGACGATTCTAAAAATGCTTGACTTGGATGGAGATAGGAGTTTCTTCACTTCTTGATGTCAGTGGAATCTCAGGTGCAAGAGATTTCCAAGACGGAATTTAGGGATTCTATTTTTTAATAGTGGATTAGTAGCTATGTATGGAGGTGGATTGTTGAGTTGAAAAAGCCGATGAAACAAAAATTGACTAGTTTAGCCACAGGGGAGCTAGTCGCTGTGCTAGTATTTTGGATGAATTTTTTCCTGCTCAAAAGATGGATTCTTACTACTGGAGCCTTGATTTCTATTTTTTTCTCCTTGTTTGTACTGAGTTTTATTCTGATACAGGGCTCTGTTTTCTGGTTGATTTTGATAAAAAGGATTTCCAATCCAAGATTTGCTGAAAGATATACAGGCAAAATATACTGGATGCTAAAGATATTAGATGTCATTTTACTGGCTGTAGGAGCCCTGATAATTATGTTAAATTACAGTGGATTTCCCACATTTATAATCTCAGTAGCAATTTGGTTTTTTGTTGTCATCGAGTGGATTAATTATTTTAAATTGCAATTATCCTACAGTCTGAATCCTGCCGTTTTATTGAAATACATCTTCCAGAGGAAATTGCGGAAAAGTAAAATAGCAAAGGAAATTGAGAAAGCCGTTTAAAAAGATAAGTTTCGGTTTCTTAAAATAGCATATATGAGGAAGTAGAAGCGAATAGCTGCTGCTTCTTTTTTTGTGCCGAATCTGCTTATCGTTCTTATCTAATAGAGTGCCTTTGATTCGCAGATGAATACAGCTGTGTAGGAGTTGTTTTTTTGTGGAGGAGTCTTTTTATTTGCACAAATGTGCAAAAAAATATAAATAAGCTAATTTGTTCTATAATATATTGACGGACTGAGATAAAGGTGATACATTCTAGTTACAAACAAAAACAAATCACTTTCAAACAAAAGAACAAGTTTTTGTTAATCATAAAGATAGGAGCGGTTGTAATATATGGAAATGATTGTAGCAGATCAAATTATCATGGGCCTTATCTTAGACGCTGGTGATGCTAAGCAGCATATTTATCAAGCTTTATCACTAGCTAAAGATGGTAAGTTTTCAGAATGCGATGAGCAGATTGAGCTTGCAGATAAGGCGCTGTTAGAGGCCCATAACTTGCAGACCAAGTTCCTAGCCCAGGAAGCTGGAGGAACGAAAACAGAGATCACAGCGCTGTTTGTTCATTCTCAGGATCATTTGATGACCAGCATTACAGAGATTAATCTCATCAAGGAAATCATCGACTTGAGAAGAGAATTACAAGGGAAAAAATGAATCATCAGGAGGGTGAAAAGATGGTTAAGATTGGTTTGTTCTGCGCGGCAGGTTTTTCAACAGGAATGTTGGTCAACAATATGAAGATAGCTGCAGCTGAAAAAGGGCTGGAAGCTGAGATTGAAGCCTATTCCCAGGCTAAGCTGGCTGATTATGCAGCGGATCTGGATGTCGCTTTATTGGGCCCGCAGGTAGCCTATACACTAGACAAATCTACAGCTATTTGCGACAGCTGCCATACTCCGATTGCAGTTATTCCGATGGCTGATTACGGTATGTTAGATGGTAAAAAAGTGTTAAACCTCGCTTTGAGTTTGTTGGATAAACATTAAAATCAAGGAGCTTCGTTATGTCTAAAGTGGATACTCAAAAAATCATTGCGCCGATTATGAAGTTTGTCAATATGCGCGGGATTATCGCCTTAAAAGACGGTATGTTGGCAATTTTGCCTCTTACAGTTGTGGGAAGTCTATTCTTGATTGTAGGGCAATTGCCGTTTGAAGGTCTAAATCAAGCCATTGCTGGTGTGTTTGGGGCAGACTGGACAGAACCGTTTATGCAGGTTTATTCAGGAACCTTTGCCATTATGGGGCTGATTTCCTGTTTTTCAATTGGCTATTCTTATGCTAAGAACAGCGGTGTAGAGCCTCTGCCGGCAGGGGTACTATCTCTTTCTTCCTTCTTTATCCTTTTGAAATCCTCCTACATACCAGAAAAGGGTGAGGCAATTGGAGATGCGATTGCCAAGGTCTGGTTTGGCGGTCAAGGAATCATTGGGGCCATTCTCATTGGTTTGGCAGTTGGCAGTATCTATACGATTTTCATTCAAAAGCATATTGTCATCAAAATGCCAGAGCAAGTTCCTCAAGCGATTGCCAAGCAGTTTGAAGCCATGATTCCAGCTTTCGTTATTTTCTTGCTATCAATGGTTGTTTACATTATTGCCAAGATAGCGACTGGTGGTGGTACATTTATTGAGATGATTTACGATGTCATTCAGGTGCCTTTGCAAGGTCTGACAGGCTCTCTGTATGGAGCTATTGGTATTGCTTTCTTCATTTCTTTCTTATGGTGGTTTGGTGTCCACGGCCAGTCCGTTGTCAATGGTGTCGTAACAGCCTTGCTGTTGTCAAATCTAGATGCTAATAAGGCCCTGCTTGCTGCAGATAAGCTTTCTGTCAGCCAAGGCGCTCATATTGTGACCCAGCAATTTTTGGATAGCTTCCTTATCTTGTCGGGCTCCGGTATTACTTTCGGAGTAGTCGTAGCTATGCTTTTTGCTGCCAAGTCTAAGCAGTATAAGGCTCTGGGGAAAGTTGCTGCTTTCCCGGCAATCTTTAATGTCAATGAGCCAGTTGTCTTTGGTTTTCCGATTGTGATGAATCCGGTCATGTTCCTGCCCTTCGTTTTGGTGCCAGTTTTGGCTGCTTTGATTGTCTACATGGCGATTGCGTTTGGCTTTATGCAACCATTCGCAGGTGTGACTTTGCCTTGGAGTACACCGGCTATCATTTCTGGCTTTATGGTCGCTGGCTGGCAAGGGGCAGCCATTCAAATTGTCATCTTAGCCATGTCCGCTTTTGTCTATTTCCCATTTGTGAAGTTTCAGGATAAGATTGCCTACAATAACGAATTAAAAAATGAAGAATAATCTGATTTTGTTGGATAAAAACACAAAAGTTTCTTGGCTCAGATGGCACAAATGTGCAAAAAATCTTTAATTCTGTAATCTCCTATAAATGATTGAATTCTAGAATTTTGCATGTTACAATAGTTACGAAAGAAATAAATTAAATTTCATAAGAAAGGTCGTGGGCAAATGATCCAAGTAAAAGAAGTAGAAAGAACAACAATAAAAACAGACTATTTTGGCAGCTTAACAGAGCGGATGAATAAATATAGGGAAGATGTTTTAAATAAAAAACCCTATATTGACGCGGAGCGTGCTGTCCTAGCTACTAAGGCCTATGATAAGCATAAGGAAAAACCAAATGTGTTGAAACGTGCTTACATGCTCAAAGAGATTTTGGAAAATATGACGCTTTATATCGAAGATGAAACGATGATTGTCGGTAATCAAGCTTCATCTAATAAAGACGCGCCTATCTTCCCAGAGTATACTTTAGAGTTTGTACTCAATGAACTAGATCTTTTTGAGAAGCGGGACGGAGACGTCTTCTACATCACAGAGGAAACCAAAGAGCAGCTCCGCAGCATCGCTCCTTTCTGGGAAAACAATAACCTCCGTGCTCGAGCAGGGGCTCTACTTCCAGAAGAAGTTCAGGTTTATATGGAAACTGGCTTCTTTGGCATGGAAGGAAAGATGAACTCTGGGGACGCCCACTTGGCGGTCAACTATCAAAAACTCTTGGCCTATGGACTGAAAGGTTTTGAAGAAAAAGCTCGCGCAGCTAAGGAAGCCTTGGATTTGACCGATCCGGCTAGTATTGACAAATACCACTTCTATGATTCCATTTTCATCGTTGTGGATGCTGTGAAAGCTTATGCAGAGCGTTTTGTGGCCTTGGCAAATCAGCTGGCTGAAAAAGCAGAGCCTAAGCGCCGTCAAGAGCTCTTAGAAATCGCTAGAATTTGTTCTAAAGTGCCGTACGAGCCAGCATCAACCTTTGCTGAAGCTGTTCAGTCTGTTTGGTTTATCCAGTGTATCCTTCAGATCGAGTCCAACGGACATTCACTCTCTTATGGACGCTTTGACCAGTACATGTATCCTTATGTCAAGGCAGATTTGGAAGCTGGTCGTGAGACAGAGGCTAGCATTGTAGAACGCTTAACCAATCTCTGGATTAAGACGATTACCATTAATAAAGTGCGCAGTCAGGCTCACACATTCTCATCTGCGGGTAGTCCCCTTTATCAAAATGTGACAATCGGGGGCCAAACGAGAGATAAGAGAGATGCAGTCAACCCACTTTCCTACCTTGTCTTGAAATCTGTAGCTCAAACTCATCTTCCTCAGCCGAATCTGACCGTTCGTTATCATGCAGGCTTGGATGCTCGCTTTATGAATGAGTGTATCGAAGTCATGAAGCTTGGTTTCGGTATGCCAGCCTTCAATAATGATGAAATCATCATTCCGTCCTTTATTGCCAAAGGCGTTTTGGAAGAAGATGCATACGACTACAGTGCTATCGGCTGTGTGGAAACTGCTGTGCCTGGTAAATGGGGCTACCGTTGTACAGGTATGAGCTACATGAACTTCCCTAAGGTGCTCCTGATTACTATGAACGACGGTATTGATCCAGCATCTGGCAAGCGCTTTGCGCCAAGCTTCGGTCATTTTAAAGATATGAAGAGCTTTGCTGAGCTGCAAACGGCTTGGGACAAGACCTTGCGCCATTTGACCCGCATGAGTGTCATCGTGGAAAATTCTATCGACCTGTCTCTCGAAAGAGAAGTGCCGGATATCCTATGCTCAGCTTTGACAGATGACTGTATCGGGCGCGGTAAGCATTTGAAAGAAGGCGGAGCTGTCTATGACTATATTTCCGGCCTTCAAGTCGGCATTGCCAATCTGTCAGACTCACTGGCGGCCATCAAGAAGCTGGTCTTTGAAGAAGGCAGGCTGACTCCGGCTGAACTCTGGCATGCACTTGAAACAGACTATGCAGGTGAGCGTGGTAAAGAAATTCAAGAGATGATGATTCATGATGCACCAAAATATGGTAATGATGATGATTACGCAGATAAGCTAGTGACAGATGCTTACGATATTTATGTGGATGAAATTGCTAAGTATCCAAATACCCGTTATGGCCGTGGTCCAATTGGCGGTATCCGCTACTCTGGAACATCTTCTATTTCAGCCAATGTAGGACAAGGTCGTGGTACCTTGGCGACACCAGATGGCCGCAATGCAGGAACACCGCTCGCTGAAGGCTGCTCTCCTTCCCACAATATGGACAAGAACGGCCCGACCTCTGTATTGAAATCTGTTTCCAAATTGCCGACAGATGAAATCGTTGGTGGCGTTCTGCTCAATCAAAAAGTGAATCCTCAGACCCTGTCTAAGGAAGAAGATAAAGTGAAACTTATTGCCTTGCTTCGTACATTCTTTAACCGTCTGCATGGCTATCATATCCAATACAATGTCGTTTCTCGGGAGACCTTGATTGATGCTCAGAAGCATCCTGAAAAACACCGCGATTTGATTGTTCGCGTTGCAGGCTACTCTGCTTTCTTCAATGTACTTTCCAAGGCGACACAAGATGATATTATCGGACGTACTGAGCACACATTGTAAAAGAGGTTCAATTTATGGAATTCATGCTTGATACCTTAAATTTAGAGGAGATAAAAAAATGGTCGGAAGTCCTCCCCTTGGCGGGAGTGACTTCTAATCCGACCATCGCAAAAAAAGAAGGGAAAATAGATTTCTTCGAACGGATTCGCGCTGTTCGGGAAATCATAGGAGAAGGTCCATCTATCCATGTGCAGGTTGTTGCCAAGGATTATGAGGGAATCTTGAAAGATGCTACTGAAATTCGAAAAAAATGCGACGATGCTGTCTACATTAAAGTTCCGGTCACACCGGCTGGGCTGGCAGCTATCAAAACTCTCAAAGCAGAGGGCTACAAGATTACAGCGACAGCCATTTATACAACCTTTCAAGGGCTATTAGCCATTGAAGCGGGGGCTGACTATCTTGCTCCTTACTATAACCGCATGGAAAATCTCAATATTGATTCAGATGCTGTAATTAGCCAGCTGGCTCAAGCGATTGAGCGGGAACATTCCGCCAGCAAAATATTGGCAGCGTCCTTTAAGAATGTTAGCCAAATTAATCGTGCTTTTGCTGATGGGGCCCAAGCCATTACAGCAGGACCAGATATCTTTGCAGCAGCCTTTGCCATGCCGTCTATCTCTAAGGCAGTGGATGACTTTGCTGCTGACTGGTCAGCAATTCACAATCAGGAATACATTTAAACATATATAATGCTCTATCTATAAAAAAGAAAGAGGTGTTCTATGAGAATTTTTGCAAGCCCGTCTCGTTATATTCAGGGAGAAAATGCTCTGTTTGAAAATGCAAAACAGATTCTTCAATTAGGAAGCCATCCAGTCTTGCTTTGTGATGATGTGGTTTACCAGATTGTTGGGGAAAAATTCAATGACTACCTTACTCGTTATGGCTTTCATGTGCTGCATGTCGCTTTCAATGGAGAAGCTTCTGACGCTGAAATAGATCGGGTCGTTGCTTTGGCTGAAAAAGACGGAGCAGATTTAGTTATTGGCCTAGGCGGTGGAAAAACGATTGACAGTGCGAAGGCGATTGCAGACATACTAGGACGTCCTGTGGTCATTGCGCCAACCATTGCCTCTACAGATGCCCCAACCTCAGCACTTTCTGTTATCTATACAGAAGATGGAGCCTTCGAAAAATACATTTTCTATAGTAAAAATCCTGAACTCGTCTTGGTGGATACGAAAGTGATTGCTGGAGCGCCAAAACGACTTCTGGCTTCTGGGATTGCAGATGGTTTAGCGACTTGGGTAGAAGCTCGTGCTGTCCAGCAAAAAAATGGCACTACCATGCTGGGACAAAGACAGAGCTTAGCTGGTGTAGCAATTGCGAAGAAGTGTGAAGAAACACTGTTTGCAGATGGCTTGCAGGCTATCGCAGCTTGCGAAGCAAAAATTGTAACTCCAGCTCTGGAAAATATCATTGAAGCCAATACCCTTCTCAGCGGCGTCGGATTTGAGAGCGGAGGTTTAGCAGCAGCTCATGCTATCCACAACGGCTTTACAGCTCTCACAGGCGATATTCACCACTTGACCCACGGCGAAAAAGTTGCCTATGGAACCCTGACCCAGCTCTTCTTAGAAAACCGACCTAAAGAAGAATTGGAAAAATATATTCGCTTCTATCAAAAGATTGGTATGCCGACCACTCTGAAAGAAATGCATTTAGAAAATGCCAGCTATGAAGATTTGCTCAAAGTTGGTCAGCAAGCGACGATTGAGGGCGAAACCATTCATCAGATGCCATTTGAGATTTCAGCTTCTGACATTGCAGGTGCTATCCTAGCAGTCGACCAATATGTCAGGGATTTGGATAAATAAAAGTAAAATACAAAACAAGCCACCTTTCAACCGTAGGGCTGACAATGTGGCTTGTTTTTTGGTGGAGAGCTCCCTTGGCTGATGTGTCTGGCAGTTATGAAATTCCGTCTTTCAAAATCCCTTGAAAATGGTATAATAGATAGAAACGTGTCTA
>ERZ773073.494-NODE-494-length-20371-cov-26.589043_pt1 | contig 20371 bp, 9 predicted proteins | sample MGYA00580616_ERZ773073 | MGnify/ENA primary metagenome ERZ773073 (study PRJEB29015, sample SAMEA2737960) | human oral metagenome | biome: human oral; feature: human-associated habitat; material: dental | place: China | collected 2131 ...
ACATCTACGGTATGTGCTCCAAATGCAAATTCCGAATGCGTATGAGTCAGCGAAAAGCGGCCGAGGCTGCGAAGGGGAAGCGGTGAACCCGGGCGAATCTCGGCATGAACTGCGAAGGGGAAGCGGTGACTCCGGATGATCCCCCAAAGGGATCGATGAGTGGAATCAATGGCTCCGGATGAATCTCCGTATGAACTGCGAAGGGGAAGCGACGACTCCGGATGATCCCCGAAAAGAATCAATGAGCGGAATCAATGGCCCCGGATGATCCCCGAAATGAATGACGAAGGTGAATCAATGACCTCTGGCGATCCCCGAAATGAACGACGAAGGGGTTGCAATGACTTAGGATAATCCCAAAAATGAATGAATCAGATGAAAGTAGACGTTTTATTAGGCCTCCAATGGGGCGACGAAGGCAAAGGCAAAGTGGTCGACGTATTGACGCCGAAGTACGATGCGGTAGCGCGGTTCCAAGGGGGACCCAACGCAGGACATACGCTTGAGTTTGGCGGAGAGCGATACATACTCCGCTCCATCCCCTCTGGCATATTCCAGGGTGGGAAGACAAACATAATTGGCAACGGGGTGGTTATCGATCCGCTTCTCTTTAAGGAGGAAGCCGAAGCGTTGGCCAATCACGGGCACAACTTGAAGCAGCAACTGATGATCTCGAAGAAAGCCCATTTGATCATGCCAACCCATCGGATACTCGATTTGGCTAACGAGGCCGCTAAGGGATCGGGAAAAATAGGTACGACGGGCAAAGGCATTGGCCCAACGTATACCGATAAGATCAGCCGGAACGGACTCCGGGTAGGCGACCTATTGGAAAACTTTGACGAGAAGTATTCCGCCGCCAAACGCCGACACGAAAACATGCTTCGGGCGATGAACTTCGAGTACAACTTGATTGACCTCGAGCGTCCGTGGCTCGAAGCCCTGGACTATTTGAAGGGCTTCCGACTTGTGGACAGCGAGCACGAGGTGAACGCGATGCTCCGCGAGGGTCGCTCGGTGCTTGCCGAGGGTGCGCAGGGTACGATGTTGGACATCGATTTCGGTTCCTATCCCTTCGTCACTTCCTCAAATACGATCTGCGCCGGATGCTGCACAGGCCTGGGAGTCTCGCCGCGAAATATTGGCGAAGTGTACGGCATCTTCAAAGCCTATTGCACACGCGTGGGCAGTGGGCCCTTCCCCACGGAGTTGCACGATGAAACGGGGGAGGCTATGTGCGAGCGCGGACACGAGTTCGGATCGGTTACGGGGCGCCGTCGCCGATGCGGGTGGATTGACCTCGTGGCTTTGCGTTACGCTGTGATGATCGACGGCGTAACCCAACTGATCATGATGAAGAGTGACGTCCTGGATACCTTTAACGTCATCAAGGCTTGTGTGGCCTATCGCGTGGACGGGGTGGAGACGGATCGCTTCCCCTTTGACCTTTCAAAGGCCGAACCCATATACGCGGAGCTGCCCGGATGGCGTACCGATATGTCAAGGATGAAGAGCGAAGACGAATTCCCCGAGGAGTTCAACGCCTATTTGACTTTCCTCGAGGATGAGCTGGGCGTACCCATTAAGATCGTCTCAGTCGGACCCGATCGCGAGCAGACTATCATCCGCTACAACGAGTAGGCCGTCTGGCATTCTTTTTGCCTTCAACCGCACGGGCTGAAGGACAAAAAGCATAGTCCTCCGGAAGCTCGGAGACGTCACGAAGCGCCTCCATCCTCCGTGAGGACTATTATTTTGCCTCGACGATTCCCCAAACAAAGTATTATCACCTATCCCCTACAACCAATGATTACCTCTTCAACGGCCCTTTACTGGGTCATTTTTATCGGCATAGCCGCGCTGAGCTGGCTGGTGTCAAGTCGCTTAAAAAGCAAGTTCGAAAAGTATTCTCAGGTGCCCTTGCCCGGAGGCCTGACGGGACGCGAAGTGGCTGAGCGTATGCTTCGCCAGAATGGCATCGAAGACGTGCGGGTCACGTCCGTGGCTGGGCAGCTGACGGATCACTACGACCCCACAAAGAAGACGGTCAACCTCAGCGACTCCGTCTATGCCAGCAAGAGTATCGCCGCCGCTGCGGTGGCTGCCCACGAATGCGGACACGCCGTCCAACACGCTTGCGCCTACGCTCCGCTTAAGCTCCGCTCAAGGCTGGTTCCCATAGTCAGCTTCTCATCGAATATCGTCCAGTGGGTCTTACTGGCTGGCATGTTGCTCATCAAAACCTTTCCGCAACTCATGTTGATAGGCATTGTGATGTTCGCATTGACCACACTGTTTAGTTTTATCACCCTCCCGGTCGAGATAGATGCCAGTCGGCGCGCCTTAGCCTGGTTGAAGACCTCCGGACTAACCTCTCGGGAAACCGATAGCATGGCCCGCGACGCTCTGCAGTCGGCCGCATATACTTATGTCGTGGCAGCCCTTGGCTCATTGGCTACCCTCCTTTATTACATTCTCATATTCACCTCAGGCAGCAGAAGAGATTAGCATGGCACAGAAACCTTCAATCCCGAAAGGGACTCGCGATTTTACGCCCGTGGAGATGTCCCGGCGCAACTACATATTCGAAACCATACGTCAGGTTTACCACCTCTACGGCTACCGGCAGATCGAAACGCCCGCCATGGAGCAACTATCCACCCTCATGGGTAAGTATGGCGAAGAGGGCGACAAACTGCTGTTCAAAATCCTAAACTCGGGCGACTTTCTCTCGGCTATCACCGACGACGACTGGAAGGAAAAAAGCCTTCCGAAGGTCTCGGCCAGGATCTCCGAGAAAGGCCTTCGATATGATCTTACGGTACCCTTCGCCCGATTCGTAGTCCAACACCGATCCGAATTGACCTTCCCCTTCAAGCGTTACCAGATACAACCCGTTTGGCGTGCCGATCGCCCGCAGCGGGGCCGATACCGCGAGTTCTTCCAATGCGATGCGGACGTAGTCGGCAGTGACTCGCTGCTTTGCGAAGTGGAACTCATCCAGATCATGGACGAGGTCTTCCGACGTCTGGGCATCAATGTGGTGATCAAGATGAATAACCGCAAGATTCTTGCCGGCATAGCCGAGGTGATCGGGGAGGCCGAACGGATCGTCGACATCACTGTGGCGATTGACAAGTTAGACAAGATCGGACGCGAGGGCGTAATCGCCGAGCTTCGGGCCAAGGGCATCAGCGATTCGGCCATCGATCGCCTGCAGCCGGTGATAGACCTTCGAGGTTCCAATCGGGAAAAGATGGCGGCCCTGCGTAGCGTATTGGAAGGCTCGGAGGCAGGCATCCGCGGCGTGGAGGAGACGGAATACATTCTGGATCACATAGAGCCGCTGCCGCTGAAGGCCCACTTAGAGACCGATCTCACACTGGCGCGCGGCCTCAATTACTACACGGGAGCCATTTTCGAAGTCAAGGCCCTCGATGCGGAGATCGGAAGCATTACGGGCGGCGGTCGGTACGACAACTTGACAGGCGTCTTCGGTATGGCCGGCCTTTCCGGCGTCGGGATCTCATTCGGCGCAGATCGCATTTACGATGTCCTGAACCAGCTCGATCTCTATCCCGAAGACACGTTGCGAACCACCCAGCTGCTCTTTGTGCACTTCGGCGAGCGTGAGGCCAACTATCTGCTGCCGCTGATAGCCCGCGTGCGCGCTGCCGGCATTCGCGCCGAGCTTTACCCCGACGCCGCGAAGATGAAAAAGCAACTCGGCTATGCCGACGCAAACGCGATCCCCTTCGTGGCCCTTGTCGGCGAGGACGAGATGTCCACCGGCCGCATTCAGCTCAAGGACATGCGTAGCGGCGAGCAACGCGCCGTCACCCTCGACGAGCTAATCGCCGCCCTTAGCGAAAGCCATAACTAACCTCTATACCCAATCCCCCCAGCCGGATACCAGCCGAGCGTCGTCTCGAGCCGGTATCCGGCTTTTTTTGTGCCCGCCCCCACCAATCCCTGCGGGCCATCGCCCGCATCCCATGAAACCACGCAGCAATCCCTACACCTATCCGGACCAACCCCATGAAGGCCGAAACATGTCTTTACGTCTATTCGGCTGAACCCCATGAAAGCCTAAACATGTCTCTACGTATATTCGGAAGAACCCCATAAAGGCCCAAAAAACTTTCCGCGCCCATTCGGGCGACTTGATGGCAATCATCGCATGAATCCTCTTGTCATTCATCTTCACTCATCGATAAGAGAAACAAAATTCGGTGTGTATAGCCGGACTTTCCGCCTAAGGTTCAGCAAGTTATTATCGCCTATCCAGCGGACAAAATGAAGCTCAAAATGAATCTCGATTTTGCTTCACAGACACTCCGGGAAGCAAAATCGTAATTCATTTTGGCAACTTCGGACACTCAGTGAAGCAAAATCACAATTCATTTTGGGCTTTCGGACACTCCGGGAAGCGAAATCGAGATTCATTTTGGCCTTCCGGAGTACCCAAAATGCGAAATCGCAATTCATTTTTGGCTTCCCGGACACTCCGAAAGCAAAATCGTAATTCATTTTTCGCTTCACTGAGTGTCCGGAGACGCAAATCGAGATTCATTTTTGGCTTCCCGGACACTCCGAAAGCAAAATCGCAATTCATTTTGGGCTTCCTGAGTACTCGGAAGTCAAAATCGAGATTCGTTTTTTGCTTTGCATAGTGCCTGGAGATCGAAATTGAGATTCGTTTTTGGTTTCGCGGAGTGTCCGGAGATTGAGACAGAAAGTTGTTTTTGGCTTCGTAGAATGTCCAAGGTAACGAAACGGAATCTGTTTTTTGATTCACGAAGTGTCCGGAGATTGAGACAGAAGGTTGTTTTTGGCTTCGTAGAATTCCCGAGGTAACAAAACGAAATCTGTTTTTTGATTCACGAAGTGTCCGGAGATTGAGACAGAAGGTTGTTTTCGGCTTCGTGGAATGTCCGAGGTAACAAAACGAAATCTGTTTTTTTGATTCACGAAGTGTCCGGAGATTGAGACAGAGAGTTGTTTTCGGTTTCGTGGAATGGGTGGGATAGCCCATTGGAATCTCTTTTTGCTTTCCTGCAGCCGCCATGATAGCCCAATCATTCTCTGACGGGCAATCGCCCGCATCAATCGATTACGCACACAAACACAAAAAAGCCGAGCACGCGGGGAGGTGATCCTCCGCATGCTCGGCCACGACCTACTCGGCCTACCGGCGATAGGTCTTCGTTAACGGTATTCCTGCCAGCTCTTGATCGGTATATCCTTCTCGCCTAAGTTGCAGACAGCTCGGATGAATGCGCCTGCCAGTCGGGCATTTGTGATCAGCGGTATATTGTGGTCGATGGCTGCCCTCCGAATCTTATATCCGTTTGTCAGCTCACGCCGGCTTTGATTCTTTGGAATGTTGATGACTAAGTCGAAGGCATGGCGACTAAACATATCAAGTATGTTCAGCCCTCCGTCACGCTCATCGGGCCAGCACACAGGTGTCACTTCCACTCCGTTGTCGCGTAGGAAAGCCGCAGTGCCTTGCGTGGCGTATATCGTGTAGCCTCGCTCACAGAGCATCCGACAGGGTTCCAGCAACTCCACCTTGCTCTTAGCTCCTCCCGAAGAAACCATGATGCTACGCGTGGGTATGGTGTTACCCACAGCGACCATCGCGGCGAGAAGTGCCTCGTCAAAGTCATCGCCAATACAACCTACTTCGCCCGTAGAACTCATGTCGACACCTAACACGGGGTCTGCATTTGACAAACGCCCGAATGAGAACTGTGAGGCTTTAACTCCGATCCAGTCAATGTCAAACTCCGTCTTGTTAGGCGGCGTAAATGGTGCGTCGAGCATGATGCGCGTGGCGGTATCGATAAAGTTTTGCCGCAACACTTTGCTGACAAACGGGAAACTGCGAGAGGCACGCAGATTGCATTCTATCACCTTCACGTCATTGTTCTTCGCCAAGTACTGTATGTTGAAGGGACCGCTGATGTTAAGCTCTCGGGCGATCTTTCGGCTAATCTTCTTGATTCGACGAACGGTCTCGAAGTATAGTTTCTGCGGTGGGAAGACCAGGGTGGCATCACCTGAATGAATGCCGGCGTATTCGATGTGTTCCGAGATAGCATACTCGACGATCTCGCCGTGACGCGCTACGGCATCGAACTCGATCTCCTTCACGTCTTGCAGGAACTCCGACACGACGACGGGATACTCCTTTGATACGCGCGCGGCTACGCCGAGGAATTCGATTAGCTGATCCTTGTTGTAGCACACATTCATGGCGGCTCCACTCAACACATAGGAGGGTCGAATGAGAACCGGGAAGCCTACGCGATGGATAAAGTCGTCGATTTCGTCCATGCTCGTGAGCTCCGCCCAACGTGGCTGGTCTATTCCGAGGGTATCAAGCATGGCGGAGAATTTATGGCGGTTCTCTGCGCGGTCAATCGATACGGGCGAGGTTCCGAGAATCGGAACTTGCCTCCGGTAGAGCTTCATGGCCAGGTTATTCGGAATCTGTCCGCCGACGGATACGATGACACCGCGTGGTTGCTCCAGATCGACAATGTCGAGAACCCGCTCCAGTGAGAGCTCATCGAAATAGAGTCGGTCGCAGATGTCGTAGTCGGTAGAGACTGTCTCTGGGTTATAGTTGATCATAATGGATTTGTAGCCCAGACTGCGAGCGGTGCGCACAGCGTTAACCGAACACCAGTCGAACTCGACGGACGAACCAATGCGGTAGGCTCCCGAGCCGAGGACAATCACACTCTTATCGTTCTTATAGAATGGTATGTCGTGCTCATCTCCTGTCGCAGAGTCGCCAGAGGGTGCTCCGTAGGTGAGGTAGAGGTAATTCGTGAGTTCTGCGCGATCGGAAGCGACAGTGTCTATGCGTCGCACGGCCGGTAATATGCCATGTCGCTTACGCAAGGCACGCACGCGGAGGTTTTCGCGCTCCATGTTACCCTCAGGGTGCTCCGTGTAACGCGCTATTTGGAAGTCAGAGAAACCGAGTCGCTTAGCCTCGCGGAGTACGTCGGCCGGAAGGTCCTCGATCTTCTTATACTGTCCGAGTACGTGGGTATAATCGACGATATTCTTCAGTCGCTCCAGGAACCAGGGGTTAATTTTCGTCAGTTCATAGATGTGATCGATCGTGTATCCCTTTTCTAAGGCCTGAGCTACGGCAAAAATGCGCAGGTCAGTCGGATTTTCCAGTTCGCTATCCAGGTCTTCGAATTCCAGATTGTTATTACCCACAAATCCATGCATGCCCTGTCCGATCATTCGTAGACCCTTCTGCATGATCTCTTCGAAAGATCGGCCGATAGACATGATCTCTCCTACTGACTTCATGCTGGATCCGATTTGGCGGCTTACGCCAGCAAATTTCGTGAGGTCCCAACGGGGAATTTTGGCGATCAGATAGTCCACTTGAGGGGCTACGGCGGCTGATCCGGTCGTTCCCGGCTCACCGATCTCATCGAGCGCGTAGCCGATGGCCAATTTGGCAGCGACGAAAGCCAGCGGATAGCCGCTTGCCTTGGATGCAAGGGCTGAGGAACGGCTCAATCGGGCGTTGACCTCAATGATGCGATAGTCGCCAGTGTCAGAATTGTATGCGTATTGGATATTGCATTCGCCGACGATGCCTAAATGGCGCACGGTACGGACGGATAATTCTTGAAGCTGGGTGAGTTCGTCCTCGCGCAGCGAACATGTCGGGGCGACCACAATACTTTCGCCCGTGTGTACACCAAGCGGATCGACATTTTCCATGCTCACCACGGTAAAACACCGATCTGTCCGGTCACGGATCACTTCAAATTCGATTTCTTTCCAACCTTTCAGCGATTCTTCCACAAGAATTTGCGGTGCGAAGGCAAACGCACTCTCAGCCAGTGCCCGCAGCTCGCTTTCTGTCTTACAAATACCGCTACCAAGTCCTCCCAGAGCGTAAGCCGAGCGTACCATGACGGGATAACCGATCTGCTCGGCCGCGGTGATGGCATCGCTCATCGTTTCGACGGCCTGACTGACGGGCGTCTTGAGATCCACCTCGCGCAGTTTGCGTACGAAGAGGTCGCGATCCTCTGTATTCATGATGGCTTCTACCGAGGTGCCCAGCACTTGGACACCGTAACGTTCCAGCGTGCCCTCGTTGTAGAGTTTGATGCCACAATTGAGAGCTGTTTGTCCGCCGAAGGCCAGCAGGATACCATCTGGACGTTCCTTAGCAATGACTTGCTCGACAAAATAGGGCGTTACCGGAAGGAAATATACGCTGTCGGCCACGCCTTCAGAGGTCTGAATGGTGGCGATGTTGGGATTGATCAGCACGGATTTGATTCCATCCTGTCGGAGAGCCTTCAGTGCTTGCGAGCCGGAGTAGTCAAACTCGCCGGCTTGCCCAATCTTCAGCGCGCCGGAGCCAAGCACAAGGACTTTGTGGATATTGTTCTTTGACATATGCGTAAAAATGTTCTTTGACTATTTGAGGAAGAAGAAAAGTAGGAGAAGGATGACGATAGTGATGGCCGTAAACAGCTGAATCTTCTGATTCCGTTCGGCATCGAGGCGGATCTTTTCGAGTGCAGCCTGTTGCGCGGCCGATTGCTCGTCCACTTTACGCTCAAGTGAGGCAATCTGTGCAGAAAGATTCGAGGCCGTGAGCGCGTCGATAAGTTGCCGGATCCGTTCGTTATAGTCCGCCAGCGTGTCAAGCGTATCTGCGATCTCGGATTGCTGCATTTCTATCGCGTCAGTCGAAACGGTGGTCACTTCAGTCAGCGCATGTTTGGCCAGTGCGGACACTTCACCGACAGATTGCTTCGCCTGCTCGCTGACTTCGCCCATTGTGCGTGTAGTAGCCTCGAGCGACTGTTGCAGAGCCGCTTGCGTCTCCGTGCGGAGCTGTTCCGTAGCCTGGAGTGAGGCTTCCTTAGCCTGTCGGAGTGTCTCCTCGGTCTCCGTTTTTAGGTCTGCGACCGTCTGAGTCGACGTCGCCGCTGCTTGACGGAGCGTCTCCTCGGTGTTATCCTTCAGCGCCGCCACGGTTTGGGCTGCGGAGGCGGTGGCTTGGCGGAGCGTCTCTTGGGTTTCCGACTTCAAGTCGGCGACGACCTGTGTCGCGGCGGAGGTAGCCAGACGGAGCGTCTCCTGCGTCTCCAATTTCAGGTCGGCGACCGACTGTGTGGAGGTGGCGAGGGCCTGTTGCAGAGCCAGCTCGGCATCGGACTTCAATAGAGCCGTAGCCTGCCGGGTTTGCTCCACTTCTGTCGCGAAACGAGCCTTCCCGTCGTTGATGGCGTCGGTCCATTCGGCCCGTGACCCCTCCAACTGTTCGGCGAAACGGCTAATCACCGCCTGTGTTTCCTCGCTGATACGGTCGGCTAACCGTTTCACCTCGTCCGACAGCCGAGCTGTGGCCTCGACGAGCTCTTGACTGCTGCCTGTGACTTGTGCCACTTGCAAGCGCGCCGCATCCAAGTTCGCTAAGTTCTCCCGCAGCTGCAAGAGGGCGACATTAATATCTTCTATCGTTTCCATTTATCCTAAATAAGTACGTTGTAATTCTGTCGTATAAGTCAAATGCGTGCTCAAGATGTCTGCCGCACGGATCAGAAGGAGGCGCGAGGCCGCCTTTTCCATACGTGCCTCGGTGGCATCGTCCGTAGCGTCCGCCTCGTTGCGCACGAAGCGATTATAAGCCTCAAATTGTTCTTGGAAGCGGGCATAATCCGGCATTAAGTGATAAAGCCCTATGATGCCCTGCTCATAACTCGTAGAGAGATCCTGCTCAAGTGTCGCGCGATCCCCTGTACCGAGATAAAGCAGGCAAAAAGTATTCAAGAGTAGCAACACCGGATGCGTATGACCTGCCCGACGCAGCGTGCAGACCGACTCGTGTAGGGCATGGATACGCCCTTTGGGCGATCCCTCGGAGGAATCATTGACAAGATGTAGGTAACGGAAAAGTACTTCGTCCGTTGCCTGCGAGTCGTCAGCCAAATCCTGAGCGAGTCGCTCGGTCAGTGGCGTGTGGGAAGCGGTGTCGGGGGCAAGGCGCGCAATGTTATCGCAAACGTAGTGCGTCAATCCGGTGAGGCACTTATATATAACCCCCTCACGTTCGTCGCGGAGCATCACGGCGGGCATTTCCGCTCGTGCAGCAGTCTCTTCCCGTTCGGCGCGTTTCCTTGTATAGTAGCGATTAAAGTAATCGCAGTACCGTTTGTAGACCTGTTCCGCGGTGCAGTCGCGCACCACGAGCAGGAAGCGCTTTTGAACCTCGTCGCGAGCCACGCCATCGATCAGTCCGAGGCATCCCATGCGGTAGAGGATACGTATGTAGCGCGCTTCGGCGGCTTTGTCTCGTGTGCTTTCGCCTCCCTCGCCTGCGGATGTGGGATAAGACAAGCCCACAAGGCGTGCCTCTTCCGCCGAAGAGGATCCTAAGACCGGAGCGATGTATTCCATTCCCATTTCGCGGAGTATCTGCTCGATGTCCTTCCCTTCTTCCGCCTCCGAACGCGATTCTAACGACATGGGAGCCACGGTAGCGCTGGCGGTGACGATTCGATCGCGGTCGGGAGTGTAGGAATCGACGGGGAGCAGCTCTCGTTCGACGTCGAAGAGCACATCGAACGACGCCTGACTCAAGGTAGCCCCGAGCGTGATCGTTCCCTCTCGCGGTCGGGCATATCGACGCAAAATTTTCCCCGCACAGAGATAATGAGGGTCAAAAAATGGACTCCATTCTGACCCTCTTTCTGCGCTATCGAGGATACCATAAGCAAAATATACCCCCGTCTCACGCATAGAGAGGAAGCGTTGTTGTAGGGTGGGCCTGGCCAACTGTTCCGCAGAGATCGCAACGAAATGAAGTGCGGCCGATTCCACGCGACGCTCCCTCCGCTCACGTTCACCGTCCGTCATGTTCGTGTGGAGGCTGGCTCCACAATCTATATCTTGCTGCCGCGCCTCGTCGATCAGCTTATCAGCCGTTTTAGCGTCTGGCGTTATGACGACCGTCACACCCGGCTGCAACAGAGCGGCCGGAAGCGCCACCGCTGCACCATGCGCATCCGTGGGAAGCAGCGCCGCCACGCTTTCGCCGCGAAGTAACCGGTCGAGAATGGCCTCCTGACCCGGCCGGAAGTCCTCCCGACGGGATAAGATGCCCATAATATAATGTATAGCCCCAGCTGTTTCTGGGATGAGTGTGCTTCGCCCGATGGCGTCGCGGATAATGAGCGGGCGGTAAGTGATACGCCCCGTAGTGAGCACCCTTCTCGGTTCGCGGGCATGGTGAGCCGAGCGGACGATGAAGCAACAATCGTTGTGGCAGTTCGTGTACGTGCCGATGAGCGGGCGTTCAATGCCTGCACGTCGCAGCACGGAGATGTCGATGATCAAATCGTACGTCTTAGCGCGGTGCTCCTCGGTCAGTTCAGCCGATGGCACCACGTCGGCATGGAGTGGCGAATCGATAAACTCCGGTGTACTGATCACATCAAGCGTCACTTCCGGAAAATGTACCCCATCCCACTCTGCACTAAGCGCTGTCAGGCGCTCAAACAGGGCTCGCAAGTCCGATAGAGCCGCCACGGCGCAGGGCACATCGCGCTCCACCACGAGTACCTCCCAATGCGGCGCCGCGAGATCTAATCGTCCGGCCATAAGAGCCTCCAAAATGACCTTCTCGATGCGTGCTACACCGATAGGAGTAAGCACATATTGCAGCGTGCGGACCCATTCGCTGTCGAATGGGCGACTGAAAACGCGGAAGGCCGTCCGCACATAGTCGCTATCCAAATAGCCGAAGTGCATGTCGCTCAAATGGCCGTCGGAGAAGGTCTCGCAAGTCCAGTTCATGGCTGCCAGATCGTCAGTACGTTGTTTCTCGATGCGCCGCTGATCCATAGTGGTCTGCACAGTGGGATCCTCGATCTCGATCACGAATCCGTTGTGCCTTACGTCCCTCAGATCTTTCGTCGGATAGGGAAACTCGAGCGAAAAATCGACATGCTGCGTGCAATATTCGCGTTGCCCGGTCAAGGTATAGACGTTCCGCTGCGGTTCGAAGAGCTGTCGGAAGGGTGGAGGGGCCACCCGCGTGATGTATTCCCGTTGCAGGTCGCTTTCGAGTGCGTCCACGTTGTAAGTGGTCTCATCTGGCTTAAATCGAGGGTCAATCAGGTGCAAAGCCTCGAACAAATCAGACGGATAAAGGTCTCGCGCGGCGTAAGTGATCCTTCCCTCCTCGTTCCATCTCTTGCGATTGCCCAGCGGTGCGAATGCCTCTTCGAGTAGAGGCGAAGCGGCGGTAGGCAGACCGCGTGTAATGAGGTTACTCAGCACCGCCAGCAGCGGCGGCAGGTCATTATGGGCGCAGGCAGCCACGTCGTAGCCCGCGGAGACCTCAAATCGCGAAAGGGAACGGTAGAGCGCGGCCACTTTTTCGCGTTCCGTCTGCTGTAATAGCTCTCGGACGATGTCGAGTCGGAAAGCCGCCTGCCATTGAACGGGCGAGAGGGCCGTGTTAAGCCCAAACGTCTCGGCGCGAAGCCGAAAAGCTTTGCAGGTCATGGCATACGGCTGACGTGCAGTGGGGTAATACGTCTCGTCCGTGAAAAGCTCCGGACTATTGAAGCAGCGATAGAACGTCTCTAATCGATCGTTGCCATGTTTAAGTGCGTCCACGCAGAAAAAATAGTGTTCCCCGCGGATAGTACGCCCAATCAGTTGCGCCAATCGGCGTAAATCGATCTCAGGATGCCCCAAAACGTCGGTAAAGAAGTGAAATGTGACCGGTTGATGGGTCTCGATGTCGAATCGATCCACTTCGTTGATCGGTTTATGGATGGTCACGATGCGATCCGTGTCTCCCATGTAGGGTTCAAGGTGCCAGAGGGCGCGCTCCATGACTTCCGCATCGGTATCGACCAGAAAAACCTGCTGGACACGATTCTCCATGCCGTTACGACGGATAAAATCGAAGAAGCAGACCGTATTCACGCCCTGCCCACACTGCCAATCGACGACGTCGAAGGTTGTGCCTTGAAAGAGCTTCCTGGGCATCGTGCCGAGCACCCTATCCACCTTGGCTTTTTGCCGCACACCGTCGTCGCAGAGGGCTCTGAGGAGCATTTGTCCGCGATCCGCCGCCATGTCGGGGGATGGAAGATCGGTGGGAGGGGCCGTCCGGCCATCCGTAGGAGAGGGAAGGAAAGAGTGAGCGATGGCCGTGATTTTTTCAAAAGACGGATTGCGTAGCCGACGCATGTTTTCTCTGTAAGATAGCGTCATGGCAGGAGGGGATGAAGGGTTACTTCGATAAACATATCCGTAATCGTTTTTTCTGGGCTGCAAAGCTAAGAAGCAGTCAGGACTTTTCGGACGTAACGAGGCAGGAAATTTTTCCACCCCTCTCCATCCCACGTCGGCGCATGCCCCATCCGCAGCGCGTTGAGATCATGCCATGCCGCGGAATGCGTGAAACGCAGCGTGTCTTAATAGTTCCACGATCGCAATATATCCTAACGCGACACATACCGGACATGCCATTCGTTGGAATACGTAAAACGCGCCGCGTTAGATTGTTTCACGGTTGTGGCATGTACAAAACGTGGCGCGTTAGGAGCATGTTTTGCGGTGGAATATGAAAAACAGGCTGCCTTTAGGGGATACTATGGGGTGGGAGGTGGAAAATGTGGTGCGTTTTTATGCCTCTGGGTAGGGGCGTATTGAATACGCCCTACCGGCGACCCATTTATGGGGCGAATGATCCAAATGATCGATCGCTGATACGCATTCTTGTCCCCTGCGGGGCCATTTTGTGGGGCGTATGCCATACGCCCCTACCCTGACGGCCGAAAAATGATCGCGGTCGGGGTATGTTATGCCGTGTTACCTGAAAAATAGGCTGCCTTTTGGGGATGCTATGGGGTGGGAGGTGGAAAATGTGGTGCGTTAGATTGTTTCACGGTTGTGGTATGCATAAACCGCACCGCGTTTTTATGTCCCTGTGTAGGGGCGTATTGCATACGCCCTACAAACGGCCCTCCGAAGGAGGGCGAGGGCCCTGCCTTTGGTCGTGGACAGGCATTCGCCATCCATGGGATGGCGCTTTGTGGGGCGTATGCTATACGCCCCTACCGTGTTACCCGAAAAATGATCGTGTTCGGGGCATGTTTTGAGGTGGAATACGAAAAATAGGCTGCCTTTAGGGGATGCCATGAGGTGGGAGGTGGAAAATGTGGCGCGTTTTCGTGTCTCCGTGTAGGGGCGTATTGCATACGCCCCACAAACGTCCCTTCGAAGGAGGGCGAGTGCCCTGCCTTTGGTTGTGGACAGGCATTCGCCATCTATGGGATGGCGCTTTGTGGGGCGTATGCAATACGCCCCTACCCTGACGGCCAAAAAATGATCGCGGTCGGGGCATGTTTTGCCGTGTTACCTGAAAAATAGGCTGCCTTTGGGGGATGCTATGGGGTGGGAGATAGGAAATGTGGTGCGTTTTTATGCCTCTGGGTAGGAATTATCTTGCGCAGAAGGTGCGGGGTGTTTGCTGTTTCAAAAAAGACGCTACATTCGCCGCCGTTACGACAGCGGTCGTAGACATCTTTTTGAAATGATGGGCGTCAGAGCGATCGGTACCGGTGGGATGGCCTAAACTTGGGGTCAAGTGATAGGCTCTATCCGAGTTCGATCGATCTAACGCGACGAGTGCAAAAGCTCCTACTTAGTAGCAAGACCGAAATGCGTCGCGTTTGGGACTTCCACCTAAGATGGAACAATGAAACGCGCCGCGTTTTGGACTTCCACCTAAGATGGAACAGTGAAACGCGCCGCGTTTTGGACTTCCACCTAAGATGGAACAATGAAACGCGCCGCGTTTTGGACTTCCATCTAAGATGGAACTTTGAAATGTATTGCGCTTCGGGATTTCCTCTTTATAAGGGTCTTCTGAGGCATCATTGATCACCATAACACAAACAGTAAATGTATCATTATCAATCAAGAAAGACGAGATGAAAAAGGGATTAGTTATTGAACGCGTCGGGATGAATAAGCTCGACAATGCACAACATGTGCAACTGCACAGCGCTTTGTATGCCATCATGGCAGAGTTTGATCTGACTAAGATCGGTATACCAGAAGAAGCAAAGACGGAGTGGGACGGCAGTCTGCATCTGGAGAAGGATCTGAACATAGAGACTACGGCCAGCGCTACGTCGAAACTGCTAAAGAAGAAGGATGAGGCGCGCACCCGATTGGCGCTATTCATTTTTAGTCAGGTGCGCAGCTTTTTGCTGTCGCCGGAGACGGATGAGGTTGAAGCTGCCGAGCGTCTCTATGTCGTGACCAAGGGATATGCTGGTATCCAGCAAGAATCGCAAGATCGGGAGACGGCACATATTGACGGCTTGGTGGAGGATCTGAAGAAGACGGAGCATGCGGCCGATATGACCAAACTGCGCCTGACCTCGGCACTTACTAAGCTGGAGACACTCAATAAGGAGTTTGCGGAGCTGCATCTTCAGCGCACGAAAGAGCGTGCGGCGAAAAAGTTGCCAGCTACAGCGAAGGTGCGTGCCGAAGTGGACGAACATTTTGAACGTATTTTGGACTTACTCAAGTCAAACTACCTCTTTGGCAAGACTCCTATCGAGCCGGCATTGATCGAGACGCTGGTCGGACGCTTCAATCAGCGCATGCATGAGAGCGACGCGGCCTATCGGCAGGGTCAGGCGATAAAGAAGGCGTCGGCGGACAAAAAGAAGAAGCCTGATGCGCCTAAGAATCCGAAGGATCCGAAAGATCCGAAGCCTAAAAAGCCAGGGAAGGACGACGGCAAGCCCGACATCCACCTCCCAGAAGGTTCAGATCCGAAAAAGCCAGACGCGCCGAAGAAGCCAGAAGGTGAAGGTGGCGGAACGGGCGGCGGTGGCGCCAAACCAGGCGGTGGCAGTGGCACAGGCGGCGGCGAGCAGCCCAAAAAACCAAAAGAAGGTGGCGGCGATAGTGGCAATCCCGACATCCATCTGCCCGAAGAGTAACCTTACGGGACAAAAAATGAAGATCTAACAACGAAAGGGTCGGGGATCCGGTCAATTTGGCCGGCATCCCTGATGGCCCTTTTCCGGTACCTGGCCAAATTGTCCGGCATCCCTGATGCCTTGATTTTCTTTTCGCATCCTTTTCTTATATCAAGACAAGAAAAGGATGGATTCCGGGAAAAAATTGATGGCAAGCATGATAGAAATATCTCCTGCCGGTAGGGTAGGGGCGTATTGCATACGCCCTACATGTATCCCGCAGGGATAAATGCACCTACCCATAGATAGATAAGATCGCCCCTGCCGGGTCGTTTTGTGGGGCGTATTCAATACGCCCCTACCCGGGACAACAAAAAACAGAAAACGAATAACGAAAAAGCCAGGTACCCGGCTAAATTGGCCGGCATCCCTGATGCCTTGATTTTCTTTTCGCATCCTTTTCTTGCATCAAGACAAGAAAAGGATGTAGGGGTCAGGGGGCAACGCCCCCTCCATCCATGTTATATGCGCCAAACGGTAAAAATTTGGCCCTTCCCATCGTCTTGAATTCGCCCCTGTCGGGTCGTTTGTGGGGCGTATGCAATACGCCCCTACCCGGGACAACAAAAAACGAAAAACGAACAACGAAAAAGCCAGGTACCTGGCCAAATTCCCCGGCCTCGGTGAGGGCCCCTTCCGGGGCAGGGAAGATTGGCCGGCATCCCTGATGCCTTGATTTTCTTTTCGTATCCTTTTCCCCCTATCAAGACAAGAAAAGGATGGATTCCCGAGAAAAAAACAGAGAACGAATAACAAAAAAGCCGGGTACGCGCAGGAAGAATCCAGCTACGCACCCGGCATTTTTTACGTTCCGTCTGGGGCGATACGCCCTCTCGTTATCGGATGTTGGCGATCGAAATAATATCGGCAAACACACCCGCTGCGGTCACGTCGGCACCGGCGCCGTAGCCCTTGATAATCATCGGATACTCGTGATAACGCTCGGTGGAGATCATAATAATGTTGTTGCTCCCCTCCAATTCGTAGAACGGATGGGTGCTACAAACCTCCTCTAAGCCAACCTCGCACGCGCCGTCGGCCATACGAGCCACGAAGCGCAGGCGTTTGTTTTCGGCGGCGAGTCGTTTGCGCTCGGATTCGAAATGCGCGTCGAGTTCGGGGATACGTGCCCAGAAATTTTCCGCCGACCCGTCGAAGAAGTCGGCTGGGATGAAGAGGCGCTGCTTCACGTCGGCTTGCTCGACCCTATAACCGGCCTCGCGAGCCAAAATGACGAGCTTGCGAACGACATCTTTCCCGCTCAGGTCCACGCGCGGATCGGGTTCGGCGTATCCTGAATCGACAGCCAAGCGGATGGCGCGGCTCATGGGGACTTCAGCGTCGATGGTGTTGAAAATGTAGTTCAATGTGCCAGACAGTACGGCCTCGATACGAATCACATGGTCGCCGCTGTTGATCAAATCGTTGATTGTATGGATGATCGGCAGCCCGGCACCTACATTGGTCTCAAAAAGGAACTTCACATCGCGTCGGCGAGCCGTATCTTTGAGCAAACGATAATGATCATAGGCCGACGAAGGGGCTATTTTGTTGGCCGCAACGACGGAAATGTTCTTATCCAGGAGTGATTCGTAGATAGCAGCCACGTCCTCGTTCGAGGTACAGTCTACAAAGACGGAATTGAAGATGTTCATCTGCAAAATTTCCTCTCTGAGCAAGGCTGGAGACGACGGAACGCCCTCGTTTTTCAATGCTTCTACGAGTCCTTCGGCCTTCAGCCCCTCGCGACGGAACAGCATTTTCCGAGAGTTGGCTACGCCGACAATGTTGAGCTTTAATCGGTTCTGCTTCTTCAGATTTTCCTGCTGGCCACGGATCTGTTCGAGCAAATTGCTTCCCACCGTGCCCACGCCGGCGATAAAGAGGTTGAGGACTTTGTATTCCGAGAGGAAGAAGGAGTCGTGAATCGAGTTGAGGGCCTTACGCAAGACTTCGGAGCGGATCACGAACGAGATGTTTGTCTCTGACGCGCCTTGTGCGCAGGCTATGACGCTGATGCCAGCCCGTCCGAGGGTGCCGAAGAGGCGTCCTGCGATGCCGGGGGTGCGCTTCATGTCTTCGCCGACGATAGCTACCGTGGCAAGGCCCTTTTCGGCGGTCACGTCGTTGATCTCACCTTGCGAGCGCTCGAGCGAAAACTCTTTGTTGAGGGCTTCTACGGCGCGGTCAGCGTCTTCGTTACGCACGGCGAAGGTGGTGTTGTTCTCCGAGCTGGCTTGCGAGACCATGAAGACGCTTATACCGTTCTCAGCCAGGGTCTTGAAGATGCGGTGATTGACTCCAATCACGCCGACCATGCCGAGGCCTTGCACGGTGACGAGGCAAGTGTTGTCGATAGACGAGATGCCGGTGATGAGGGCCCTTTTGCCGTCCTTGCGACAGTATTCCTGCGTGATGAGCGTACCTGGCGCTTGGAGGTTAAAGGTGTTGCAGACGCGGATGGGGATATTTTTGTGATAGACGGGGTAAATCGTTGGCGGATAGATGACTTTCGCACCGAAATTACACAGCTCCATGGCCTCGATGAAGGAGAGTTGGTCGATGACGTAGGCCGAATTGATCACGCGCGGGTCTGCCGTCATGAATCCATCTACGTCCGTCCAAATTTCGAGCTGTGATGCACCGAGTCGAGCCGCCAAAATAGACGCGGTATAGTCTGATCCGCCGCGACCAAGGTTCGTAATCTCGCCCGTGATGGCATCTGTGGAGATAAAACCCGGCACGAGGGCCACGCGCGGCAACTTTTTGAATCGTTCACTGATCAGGCGGTCCGTGACCTCGAAGTCTACGATGTGTTTATCGAAACGGTCGACCGTCTTGATGAACTCGCACGAGTCGTAAAGCACTGCGCCGTCGATGATATGGGAGATAATGAAGGAGGAGAGTCGCTCGCCGTAGCTGACGATCGTATCGGAGGTCTTGCGAGAGAGGTCACGGATCAGGTAGACCCCTCGATAGATGTTTTCAAGCTCTCCGAGCGTCTCGCGAACGTGCCTTTTTACGCTTTCACGCGACACTTCGGGCACGATACCGTCTATCACCTCGTCATGACGGCGCACAATCTCCGCGTATTCGGCTAAATAGGCCTCATTACCCTCAGAGGCTAATTTTGAGGCCAATAAAAGTCGGTCGGTAAGCCCGCCCAAGGCCGAAACAACCACTATAACCTCCTCGTCTATGGCTTCTACGATGCGTTTTACGTTCGCCAGTCCCTTGACAGACCCTACCGAGGTCCCTCCAAACTTCAATACTTTCATTTTATTCTATTCTTTGATCCGATGATGTGATACAATTCTTTGATTTGGCCGTTTTCCTATGCATTATGGGCACCGTTTGGGCTTGAATGTGGAAAAATAAACGGCAAAAGCGGCCGCAAAGGTAAACTCCTGCGCCGATTGCTAATTGATGGCCCTCAAATGTGGATCGGATCGGTCGCCCGCGTCCAGTTTTCCGCCTCCATCTGCGGAGGATCCTCCGCCCCCTCCACCTCCCGCCCCTCATTCTTTCATGTATGCCCCCTCGACGCCGTAAAATCCTCTTCCAACCGAGATGCACTCCCTGTTCTGGATTTTTGAGGAGGAACGTTTTTCGTGAGATGGGAGACTCTTAGCGTGTAAGTGGCTTATAATTGAGACGGATCCTTCGCCTTACATTTTTTGAGGGGTATGTTTTTCGTGAGATGGGTGACTTTTGGCGTGTAGGTGGCTTATAATTGAGACGGATCCTTTGCCTTACATTTTTTGAGGGGAATGTTTTTCGTGAGATGGGTGACTCTTGGCACGTAGGTGGCTTATAATTGAGATGGATCCTTCGCCTCGCATTTTTTGAGGGGAATGTTTTTCGTGAGATGGGTGACTTTTAGCGTGTAAGTGGCTTATATTTGAGACGGATCCTTCGCCTTGCATTTTTTGAGGGGAACGTTTTTCGTGAGATGGGTAACTTTTGGCGTGTAAGTGGCTTGTATTTGAGATGGATCCTTTGCCTCGCATTTTTGGAGGGGAATGTTTTTCGTGAGATGGGTGGCTCTTGGCGTGTAGGAGGCTTGTATTTGAGATGGATCCTTTGCCTTACATCTTTTGAGGGGAATGTTTTTCGAGAGATGGGTAACTTTTGGCGCGTAAGTGGCTTGTAATTGAGACGGACCCTTTGCCTTGCATTTTTTGAGGGGAACGTTTTTCGTGAGATGGGTGACTTTCGGCGTGTAAGTGGCTTGTATTTGAGATGGATCCTTTGCCTTACATCTTTTGAGGGGAATGTTTTTC
>ERZ773073.495-NODE-495-length-20350-cov-12.386795_pt1 | contig 20350 bp, 9 predicted proteins | sample MGYA00580616_ERZ773073 | MGnify/ENA primary metagenome ERZ773073 (study PRJEB29015, sample SAMEA2737960) | human oral metagenome | biome: human oral; feature: human-associated habitat; material: dental | place: China | collected 2131 ...
TACCTGCGCACCTACGACTGGTATCAACAGGTCAAGGAATATCGCGAGATGTACCGCGAACGGGGGTGCGCCATGCAGGCGGCGCTCGAAGAGTACATGCCCATGTGTTCTTGGAATAGCCCCGAAGGCGGCTTTTACACCTGGGTCAGGCTGCCGGAGGGTCTCGACGCACAGGCCATGTTGCCGCGCGCCGTCACCAATCTGGTGGCTTACGTTTCGGGAACCGCCTTCTATGCCGACGGCCAAGGGCGGGACCATATGCGCTTGTCTTTCTGTTATCCGACGCCGGAGCGAATTCGCGAGGGCGTGCAACGCCTGGCCAGGGTGGTTCGCGCGGAGGCCGAGCTCGTCGACATGTTCGGCCTGCGCGGCGACGACGGCGCCAAACCTTCGCCTGGAGAGTTCGCATGGCCGCGAGTGTAAGGCCGGCGCAAAGACTCTGACGACGCCGCACAGCGGCCGCTCGTCGCAGACGATCCCAACCCGGCCAACCTTCAGACCAATCCGACCGACCCCAATCCAACCCGACCGATCTCAGTCCAATCGATTTCAATCCGATCGATCTCAATCCAATCCGACCAACCACGGCACAACCGGCAATCCCGATCCAGACAACGAACGAGCCAAACAACAAACCGGTCACCTCGACCAAAGGAGAAAAAATGTCCGGACCTCTCACGGTGGCGATTCTTGCAGGAGGACTCACACATGAGCGCGAAGTGTCCCTTCACTCGGGGCGCCGCCTTGCAGCGGTCCTTTCCGAGGCGGGCATGCACGTCAAGGTGCTCGACGTCGACGCCAATCTTCTGCAGTCCCTCAAATCTATGCAGCCCGACGTCGTTTGGCCGCTCATCCACGGAAGCACCGGGGAGGACGGGTCGCTTCAGGGCCTGCTGGAACTCGTCGGCGTTCCCTACGTCGGCACGTCCCCTGCCGCATGCAGGATCGCCTCAGACAAGGCGGTGGCGGGCGCGGTTCTCTCCGCCGCCGGCCTGAGCGTCCCCGATTCGGTGACGATTCCGCAGAAGCTGTTCCGCGAGGTAGGGGTGGGCCAAGTCCTCGATCTTGTTAAGGCGCGTTTTGACTTTCCGCTGGTCGTCAAGCCAGCCCAGGGAGGCTCGGCGCTCGGCGTGACCATTGTGGCCTCGGCGGCTGGCTTGCCTCGCGCCATGGTGGATTGTTTTGCCTACGACGAGCGAGCGCGCGTCGAGCAGTACATCGAAGGCACCGAAGTGGCGGTGTCCGTCGTCCAAACTGGAAGCGGACCCCGCGCTCTTCCTCCGGTCGAGATCGCGGCTGACGGACCCTACGATTACGATGCGCGCTACTTTGCCGGGCGTGCCGAATACTTCGTTCCCTCTCGCCTTTCCGAGGAGGACACCGCCGCCGTCAAAGAGGCCGCCGAGCGCGCCCATTCCATTCTCGGGCTCAGATATCTTTCACGCACAGACATTATTCTCGACGACGCCGGCCGCGCTTGGATCCTTGACGTCAACGTCGCCCCCGGAATGACGGAGACTTCGCTCTTCCCTCAAGCTGCAACAGCCGGTGCTTTAGAAAGCGAAACAACCGTCGACGATCTCTACGTGGAGATCCTGAACGCGGCTCTAACTGATGGGCGATAGCTTAAACCGCGTCCCGCGCCGCACAGGCGACTAGGTCTTGCCGTACGCTCGGATTTCCGCCGTCGCATGTATTCCCTCCGTCGCATGCACATTCCCGCGTCACACGCGTTCTCTCCGTTGCACGCACGTTCCTGCGTCACACGCGTTCTCTCCGTTGTACGCACGTTCCTGCGTCACACGCATTCCCTCTGTCGCACCTATGTTCTAACCCGCATTCCCATCGCACGCACATTCCCGCCGCCGAATCTAGATCTCCATCGCCCTCACGCACGTTCCGTCTGTCGCATCCGGTCTTTCCGTCCAGTGCAAACGGCGTCTAGACAACCGGGACCGTCTGCTCTCGGACGTCTCTCCCTAGGGGTCTCCTCCAAGGCGCAGACTCTCTGAGTCCATCCTGTCTTCATTTCAACCTGTCGGACTTCATCAGTTCGGCAAAGCCTGTTGACTTTATCGGCCTGACAGATGGACGAACTTTTCAGCCCGAGAATCTCGGCAAGCTTCTGAGCACGGCAACCGAACTTCTGATCATGACGGCTAAACTCTTGTGCACGGCAACCGAACTTCTGATCATGCAGCTAGCCTTTTGAATACAACAACCTTGGCGGACTCTTTTGTACTGACAATTTCGGTCTTGTCTTCTAAGTAAGTTTGGGGCTTCCAGTCCGGTTTGGTCCTTTGGGCAACAAGAATCGTTTAGATTGGTTTGGCCTTTCCAGGTCATATGGGGCTTTCGAACCCACAACGACCTTCCAGTGCAACTTGCGGTTGGGACGGGGGATTCCCCGTCCCAACCCACGTTAAAACAAACTGACAAAACGACCTTATTGGCTACGCGTCGTGATACAGTATTCATATTAACCGCAGCTTCAACGCCGAAGCTCACTTTGCACTTCTACTCGGCGACATCAACGCCTGTCTCACCGGGGCTAAGTACGCCCAGGATGCGATTGAGATCGTCGATTGAAGCAAAGTCGATCTTAATAGACCCCTTCTTTGCCCCCATTTCGACTTTGACGCGAGTATCGAAGCGGTCGGCCAGCCTGCTCGACAGTTCGCCGAGTTCAGGGCCGTATCTTCTAGCTCGCCTACGTCCGCCAGTTGGCGAGGCAGTCGGTTCGTCGCCAAGGGCGACGATCTCCTCAACCTGTCGCACAGAAAGGCCCTCGGAGACGATCTTTTGAGCAAGTCTCTCCATTGCGCCAGGGTCGGACAAACCAAGCAGTGCACGCGCATGCCCGGAAGACAGAACCCCGGCAGCCACTCGCCGCTGGACCAGAGGGGGCAGCTTGAGCAATCGCAGCGTGTTGGAGATCTGTGGACGCGACCTCACGATTCGACGCGACAATTCCTCTTGAGTGCACTGAAAGTCTTCTAGAAGCTGTTGGTAGGCGGCCGCCTCTTCCAACGGATTGAGTTCCGCTCGATGCAAGTTCTCCAAGAGGGCGTCTCGAAGCAGATCCTCATCTTGCGTATGCCGAATAATGGCGGGAACGGTCTCAATGCCGGCCAGCTCCGAGGCACGCCAACGACGCTCGCCCATGATGAGCTCGTAGCGAGCCTTTGGTTGCCCGGGAATCGGCGCCGCCAACGGCCGAACGATAACGGGCTGAAGAACTCCGACTTCGCGAATCGAAGCTGCCAGTTCCTCAAGCTCTTCTTCGTCGAATACATTTCGCGGTTGTCTCGTATTCGGGATTATCTGGTCGAGGGGGAGCTCCGCGTAGGTGGCGCCGGGAACCTCAACGAGGCCTTCGTCCGCCTCATCTTGCTCATTTTGGGCGCGGTCCGCATCCTTTGCCAGAACGTCGTCGCTGTTGTTTCCCCTCGCAACGGCGTCACTGACCTCGGTCTCGTCGTTGTTCTCCAGATGGCCGTCTTGCATGCTGCCGCCGCTCTCGGCGTCACCATCACTTTCATCGACAAGGCGGACATTCTCTGCGACACCGCTGCTGCCGCTCTCCGCAACGTCACCGGACTCCGACTCATTAACCCCTGAGTCGTCGCCGACTTCCACCCGACCGGCGCCGCCTTCAACAGGCTCACCACTCGCCTGAACGGACTTGTCGCCTTCGCCGAGTTCGGGTTTGTCGCTCCTATCCTCGTCAACCGCACCGCCGACGTCGCCGCGAATCGTCGAGGCCTCAGCTCGCGTTGAATGTCCGTCTTCACCGGAGGCGCCACCCCGGCTCGAAGCCTCTGCGCCCACAACGGGACGAGCTGCAGGATCAGCTGTCTCTTGCCCGCCCTGATTTTCTGTGGTTCCGGACGTCGAACTGTCACGAGATGCAGAGCTCTTCGAATCTTTTGTCTTGTTTTGCCTCACGTCTACGGAGGGGACTTCCTCGGAAAACTCGACGGCGCCCGCTTGATCGAAAGCTCGGACGCTCGTCTTATGCTGAACGGAAGAGTTCGGATGCATTCCTTCGCTCCCTCTCGAATCGGCAGGGGACGTCTGTATCTCGTCATCGAATGGCGCAGCCTGACTATGATTGAGCCCTTCTCGCGTTTCGTCTCCCGACGAAGCCCCTCCATCTCGCGTCGAAGCCACTCCGTCTTTCGTCGAAGCCCCTCCGTCTGCCGTCGAAGCCCCTCCGTCTCCCGACGAAACCTCTCCGTCTTCTGCCAAGCCCTTGACAACGGACTTGGACCCTGCAGATTCGACGATAGCTTTCGTAGGCTCAACTTTTGAAGGTTTCATCTCTGCGCGCTCTACGACAGTATCCACAAGCTTCGCAGTCGTTTCCGCGGATTCAGCGGCCGACCCAGGCGCGGCGTCAGCGGTTATGTTCGTCCGTTTTGATCTCTGTGTGGCGGGACGATCGACGTCCTGCGACGTCGCCTTCCCGTCCATCTTGCTTTCAGCAGAGGCATCTTCGAAATCACCGGAGGCTTTCGCATCGGCATTCACGGCTTTTGCACCGACATCTGCATGACTGTCGACGGCTGAAGTCTCGACGGCTGCCGAACCGCCGACAATTGTTTTCCGCCTGGCCGATCGGTCCTTGTCGGCGCCTTTCCTCCCGCCAGTGCCTTTCTCCTTGTCAGCGCCTTTCCTCCCGGCGCCGTCTTTCCCCTTGCCGGTTGCTTCGCTTTTCTCCTTCAGAGGAGATGAGCCGCTCATATTCGATGCATCGCCGCCACCAGAAGGACGGTGTTTGTTTCCAGGCGACTTCTTCGAAGCTTTCTCTACCTTGGCAGCAGTCCCAACAGCCGCTTCGGCCTTAGAGTCGTCAGTAGCCTTAGGGGTAGCAGAGTTCTTTGCTTTCTTCTGCTTCGACGATGGGCTTTTGCCACTCTCATGACTCGGCGACGTCACGCCGCTGCCGAAGAATACGTCAATGGGACGATCTTTAGACTCCCTTTGCGCAGAAGGAATGAGGGCGCCAATTCCTCTTCCAAGACCGCGTCTGCGTTCGGCCATTCCTGTCCTGCTCCTTACTCGGCTCGATTAGCTAGTTCGTGCGCCGCCGCCAGATATGCGATAGCTCCACTGGAGCGGGGGGCAAATGTGATGACGGTCTCGCCGTACGAAGGAGATTCAGCGATGCGAACTGACCGCGGAATCTCTGTTTCAAGAGTCTGTTCGGGAAAGTAGTCTCTCACATTCTCCGCGACTTCTGCAGAAAGATTGGTGTTCTTCGACGACATAGTCAGAAGAATGGTACTGACTCGAAGCTCGGGATTATGAGAAGCGCTTGCACCTTCAATTGTATGCAGAAGCTGCGTAAGACCCTCTAGAGCGTAATATTCCGTCTGAACGGGAATCAGCACCTCTTTGGCAGCTATCAACGCATTGATAGGCAAAAGAGACATACTCGGCGGACAGTCGATGAACACATAGTCAAATGGCGTTCCCTCAGCAGCGGTCGCTGCAAGCCCCTCACGCAAAGTATCCCGAAGCCTGGTCATACGGTCATCTTGGTCAGCGAGTTCGACGTCGACCAGCGACAGATTGATCGACGAAGGAACCACAAAGAGATTCTCTAGTTTCTCCGTCGGTTGCATAGCATCGCGCATAGTCACGTTTCCAACTAGCACGTCATACAGAGTCGCGACCTCTTCATCTCTACTTGCACCCAAAGCTGTGGACGCGTTGCCTTGGGGATCGTCATCGACCACAAGAACGTTAAGACCGCCTTGCGCTAAGGCAGCTGCAATATTAACAGCCGTGGTGGTCTTACCAACGCCGCCTTTTTGATTCGCGATCGCGATGATCCTCGTCGACGCCGGAGACTTGAACTTCGACCCCCCGATCGCATCAAGCCTTTTCATGTCCTCAGCCAGACTATTGGCAAGAGGAGATCCTTCGCCTCGCAGGCGATCCCACGGGCTTTCCTCTTCGGTAACCCGCACGGTCGCCCTTCGTGCTTTCCTTATGGGATCACTCACGTATCCGCTCCTCTCGTCTCATCACATTCTACGCAAAACGGAGATTGAAATTGTCCGATCCACACCGCATTTCGCGGCCGACTTTTCCACAGATTCACTGCGCCATTTTCCAAACGTTCATTGCAAAGCAATCTCACATTTGCTTGACATTCTCGATTTGCGCTTCTATATGTTGGATTGTTTTACACTCGAGAACATTCAAAGGAACCTGGCGTCATTTTCAATCTTTACTTCATTGACAGTCATTTTCACATGCGTCAAACTAAACAGTCGTCAACATCGTTGTGCGCAGTTTGAGACTCTATCATTCACAGTCTAAAGTCTGCCCAGACTACGACTCAGCCGTTTGCCGTCTGGCTACCGAAGACGTCGTTACCGACGGCGTTGTTGCTTCTCACTTTGCCCCTAGATTCAGGCCGCAAGACATGCTTCGCCATTTCGTGGAACTGAAGCTCTTGTGTTTTAACGTCATGACGAGTGTGCATTGCCTTCCTTCCCAGTTCCATTAGGTTATTCCTTCCTGAGTAAAACACACATAATTGTCCGCAACTAACTTTGCTAACGGACTAGAGCACTTCGCGGGAAGGCGACGTCACCTAACAACAGCGCAACGCTCTCTGATACTAATCAGGAGTGAAAACACTCATACAAATAGATGGGAGGATACGCCGACGCCTCTCATGCCAGCACTTTTACCTTTCAAGACTATTCCAGTTGCAGTTCTGTTTTCACAGATGAAGCATTAGAGTCAGAAAACAAATCGAGCATATCAGGCGAACGAAACTAATCAGATATGTTGATGGCGCTCTTTCAGATGAATCATCACCGCCACCGCCTAAGGTGCGTCAAGAACACACCTGAACTTGCGGAATAGGTGAAGCATACTTAACCATCGAAAGAAAACTACGTTGAGTTATAACACTAAGAAAAGCTAAAGACAATGCAGTAGCTCGCGATGACTAGTAATCATTTCCAACGTTCCGAGGCAAGTTTTCGATGTGACTTTCTGCAATTTGCTCAAGATGGCGGCATTGCAGCATTTCCGTAATTACTTCTAGTCGGTCACATACTTCTAACCAATCACAGTCTTACCCTTAGATTGTGTATTTGTCGTTAATCTTAGAACAACACAGATCTTTCTACGCATTACCAACATTGTAGAGCCCTCACGTTGCAGAACGTTTTTAAGTCAGCAGTGTTTCACGTGAAACTCCAGAACGGCAAACATTAACAGATGCTTGAAGTCGTAATGGCTGCTTATAGGGTAGACGAATATAGGGACACGTTTCTATAAACTAGTGCCCGATCCGTCAGAACTACCCAACGAAGTGCCACTCACATCAGGAAAAAAGCGTGTTTCATCCATGGATACGGAATAGGGCCAGCAAGTTCAACAACTGTTCTGTGGGTAGTTTCGTCTCGTCTAAATCTCCAGCTATGTGCCTACAACGTCGATCGTTGCATGGTTACCTACACCTTTGCACTATTTAATATGCAGAGCAGATTTGAGTTTTAAACTCGCCAAGTATCTACAGCCAGTCTATATGATTCCCTGAGAAGGCATATAAACCAAAGTTTCTGTAATGCCAACTCTGATCTAGCTAGCAGCGGAATAAAGGGAGGTAATTCTGTGCTGCGTAACGAGATCAAGTTTTGGTTAGGTCAACCCTTTAGGTCGACATACTATTGAGCTTGCTAGATACTTTCACGCATCTACTAGCTTTAGCTTCGTATAAGCGATCTCGACTCTGGATTCCCTGAACACGTCAGGTTAATAGCATCGTTCCGATAGCAACTTACGGATTTAGGACAGGCAAAAGCTGCCGTTGTGGCATGTTGCTCCGTTTCGACCTGCTTAACGGCGCTGCTGTTAGACTGGAACTACGCAAATGACAATGCGTAGCACCAGTTCTATTTACACAACAAGTATTCAATATTCACATTCCAGCTTGATGCGATGTTTGTAAAGCTTCGAATCGGTTAAAACGTTCTGCGTTTATCTTCAGCAGCTTTCGGAAACAGTCTCGCCAAATGAATGGACTTAATATCATTCTGTCTAACCCCGCAACGGATTAGCCCTTCGCAGCACGGCCGACCTGATATCGTCCAAAGGTACAGGAACGTCGCATATGACACTTTTAACCTTGACGACCGCGAACAGGCAAGCACTACTCGCGGACCTGGTATAAGCCTATGTTTCACGTGAAACACAATCAGGCATCTAGTCACTTCGAAACTTCAGTGGAGATTGGAGCAACGCTCTGTTTAGAATACCTACCTTGCAGCTTACACAAGATTGAATGCCTCAGCCGCTTATCTATATGCTCGCTGATAAAACTCCTGTATGCGTCTAGAGCACCAAATAGTTTTGCAACGATCAACTAGTTTACTTGCTATAGACCAGATCGTTGTACAGGAGATTGAACTAGGCTAGCTAGCGGAAAGGCCAAGATAACTAGTTCCAGTCGGAGGTGCTTTCGGTAACCTATATGTCAGATATTCGATGGAAATGCTTAGGCAACTTCTTGGGCTACTAGTTCAACGTTTCACGTGAAACGTCAAGTCATTAACTCGTGCAGCTACCATCGCTAATCCATTTTATCCCTTAGGGAATATGGACCACCCTTGCTTCAACCTTCGAATGGGAAACCGCTGATTTATCTCGATACAAGATCCAGCTTTCACGTCTACACTTGCTTTGAATGCAGCTCAAGCACCCACCACACAATAGTAATTGGAACGCTCATCGTCGGTAACTTGTAAATCAACAATTTTGTCACCATCGATGTTTCCACGAACATAATACTGGTTCTTGCGTGAAGACTGCGTTTGCGAGCTTGCCATAGTCCATATGGCTACTAGATTAGCCATTCTAAGCTAAAACTAGGCACTGCGAATGCCCAAGGTACACGTAGATCTACGTGAATAGAGTCTTAGCTAGTCTATTTTCGGTGCCATGGAGGACGGCAACGACGCAGTATTGCGAATCCCTTTTATAGTCCGATCATTTAGAATCAAGCAACATAGTCAGATGATTTTACTGGTACCGCTATCATGAATCAGTTTAGTCGATAGAGTACAAAAGCTTTGTGTCTTCTACAGTCACTTCTCGTAGAGTACAGCTAGCTTAGCCCATTGCGTGCTCGACGGTCTGCACTGTAAAGTCATCGAAAGCGCCTTACAAAGTCTTTAGACAAATGCCTGTTTCACGTGAAACATCGATCATTGGACCTATCGTTCAACGCGTCACATCCGATTGCAGTTTGTATGGGCCTCACCAAGTTGAACGTATTTACCTTTGAATGGCAGTTGAAGCGGTCAGATACTTTTTTAGTACGGTACATTAGTACGGCTCCTACTACAAGATTCGTGAATCCTTCAGTCATAGTGAAGCAAATAGCTTACAACATTTAACCAAACTAACGGACGTTTGATTAGGATAGTTGACTCGTAAAATCTGTGTTCAGTCGCCCTATCACTTTTCGGAGTCTCCATAGTAAACAAATGGGCCGCATCAACTGGCTCCAACTACTATGAAGTACTCGAAGTATGCTGTTGTGCTACCGAAAGCTCTAGTGGATCTTACCGCTCATAGCACATCACTACGTATACAGCTTTCAACTTGGCAAAGCTACGAAGTTAAAAAATAGGTGATTGGACCAGTTCCAAGCGTCTCTGGCTGCTTCCTCAGGTCACCGTCGGTAAAGACTTACGAGCATACAGACGCAGAAGCCTCCGGAGTGTCTATCTGTAGTTAGTCATGTTTTCCGTACAATACGAGCAACTGTAAGACGATATTATGAATGGACTACGTGACTCATGTGATGGGGCTAGGCTGATTCAGTCAAATCAAGTAGACCTCGATCTAGATTCCGGTTTCACGTGAAACAACGATGATCCTGTAGAGCACAGAAAGTACCAAACAGGCAAAATGCTGTCCGCATACCGCAGCAAAAATGCCTTAGGCCCATTTTGTTCATAGCGAGCCCAGGAAGTTGGGGATTTGCTTCAATTTACTGCAACTTCACTAGCTGGCAAAGTCTTCGATGTCCTAAATGGTTGTAAACGACGCTGCTTCAGACAGCTTGTTATCAATCGGCTTTTTCATTGATATCCGACGTGTGCGGCTCAACGGACATACCTAACCCTCGTGAATAACGATTGCAGCAGATCATTTAGCTCATCAACGCATTTTGCGTAAGACCTGGAACAGTCATCTCTATAGGCTTGGTATGCATATCGGACGTTTAACTGGCGTCTTTATTGCATTGTTTGAATACAAACCAAGTATGTACCTGACTCCTTCAATTGCTAGAAGTACAGGGCCTTCGTTGCAAACCTATGGTGCTGACTTTTGATACTGGTTCCAGACGAGCAGTGTCCAGTGGTCTGGTCACCTTACTCAGATCGATACCAGGCAGATCACTATCACATCTATGCGCAACACAGAGGGTCATCATTAGCTTCAGCATTGTCAGCTATTTAGATGGCCGAGCTCTACAAACTCCTACTTCTAGGCAAGCATTCCTTGTAAATCTCAGTTTGTAGTTAAACAAGGCAGCTAAGTAACTCAATTACACTAGTACCTTTACCCTGCTTTTAGCCAAGTAAATACGTTGCCAAGGGGATGTTTCACGTGAAACATAAACATCCTAAACGGACGGTGCTGAACAAAAGTATTAACCTAGAACCTACGCGCCTTTAGCATTTCCACTTGTTTTTGTCGAACTTTGTATCCGAACTGAAGCTATCTGTTCATTGTTAAATGTACTAACTTTAACCCCGTTTCAACCTCGTACGACCGAAGACCTAGTTCCGGCTTAGTGGACGATCGTCGGTTACCGTACTTGTTACGAAGTACTTAGTAAATAATGGGAAGTGTATTGCAAAGTTGTTATGATCATCTAGCGTTTATACAACTACCGTTAATAGCAGTAAACCGGTTTCGGCTCATTGTTTCACGTGAAACGTTGATACTACAGTTAGGGATCGCGACAGACGTCGAACAGAAACAGTCAACTGATTAGGTTGACCGAAAGTTGTCGTCGATCGGTGCGATTTACAACCAGATGGCACTAGGATCGCGATTTCGTCTAAGCGTGGATGTTATTAACATTTCATGAACCTTCGAACTTAGCACTGACAACATGTATAAAATTCTAGTTGATTGCTCAGCTACAAAGCACAAACAGTATTTCAGCTCTAACTGTCTATTCATTCAGCGTGTTAACCGCATATAACCTGCGTGCAAGGTACAGGCCATGATCATTAGTTAACATTCGATTCACTGTATAGACGAAGCTACACCCACTTAAGGGAAGTCGGTATTATCACAAGTAGACATGTTTCCGAAGACTATCGCAGACACACTTTGAAAACACAAACGCTGACTAACTTACTCGTCTAATTCGAAGCGCTCGTTCAACTCGTTACTAACAGCATTTAAATGAAATAACAGGTTCTACCGGCGGATCCGTGGTACGCTCCGTACCATTACGTCAACACGTCGTTCAATCGGTGCTTAGAAACACCTAGCAGTTAGGCCCATGAACACACTCAGATACGTTATCTACGATTTATATCCCGAAAGCGACAGAACGTTACGAACGCCTTGGACTGTTTCACGTGAAACGAGCAGGATAAAAACTGGCCTTTCGTATAACACCGTTCACTGATCGAAACTCGACCTACCAGTCAATTCGTACACATAGCTATGAATAGTTTTGGGATGAACAAGCGAGACTAGTCATTACCGCAGAATGGTCAAACGACCGTTGAAGCTAGGTGAACTCTGCCAGCTCTGCCACAAAGCTAGGCCAAACCGGCTGACGTAGCTAACGCGATGTAGTTTTGCTTCGTCTAGTTGTCAAAGACAACTATCGAAATACTCTATTCGGTTGAGTATCGTAGTCAAATATGTCCCAGCACTCAACCTCAGCCGGTCCTATAGGCAAAATGTCACTATCAAACCTACAAACATACAGAACCTAACTAGAACAGAGAAACCAGCGACGCCCCGTACACAACGAGTGTGTGTCATTCAGGTCTCGCAGGCCATTCGACCGCAAAAGGCCGTCGACTCCTTTATTACTAACAACCAGTAAACAACTGAGGTCTGAACAAGTTTGTCAAGTGTTTTCAAGCAAAGAAAACAGTACGCACCAAAATTGAGACACATCGGCCTCAATCGACTGTCCTCGACCGACGCGGTGCGCAAAATAACCTTGTGTAATTCAACTTGAGTAACGGACTCGTTGCAGTCTCATAACCAGCTACGTGGCGCCGACAGATCATCCTGAATGGACTTAGAATCACTGGACCTCACGTATCCCTTATCCCGAATTCATCCCTTGAACCATCTCAATTGTCTATGAACTATAAGTAACCCAAGCTTACGCGATAGGCAAACGACCGCTACTCTAAGTAGCGGTACAGCCTTCGAAATCGAGTGGACCCGCGCGAGAGCACCATTGCCAAAAGGATCCATCAGTCCAACGTCGCTCGATCCGACGCATCAATTTAAACACTATGCCGGCAACTACAGGGTTTTTTGGAGCCTAACACTAGTCCATGAACACGGCGAAAATAGCAACCGCGGCAGGCAAGCGCAGCTCAAACAGCGGTAAGCAATCGTAGCTGAAATTGTCGCGGTAACTGCAGTCCAAATGATGCCGTTCAAAATCAGCTTTTTCTCCCGCAACATTCACTGTTCAAATCTACGATCCCACAGTATGGATTGCCGTAATACCAGCTAGTGCGTCACTTTCTTTAGTGGTGCACGTCAAACGGCTTCTATAAAACTTCAACTGCAAAATTTACAGTCTCTAGACGTTCAGTATTCACAACTTCTTAACATAAGGATAAGATCGGGATAGATTTTCTGTATGAGTTACAGACCTCCACAGAAATGCCCGTCATCAAGTATCCATAGAAAGTAAAAACCGAGTTATACTTTCAGACAGCTTACTAGCTCCGACACATGGATTAACCTTGCAGCTTGTTGTAGTAAGCATTTTCTTCCACATTCAAAACAAGATCAAATACTGGTCGGCAGACAGTCGTAACCTTACCGTCAATCACTACGTTGACAACCGATCGGCAGCAATTGAAACAACCATGGTCGTCGGATTGATACATCGAAACGGCAATCGGTATACCAGAGCACAGGAATGAGAAAAGTGCTTTTTCTCGTGAGGTTGCAATAAATGTAAGTGTGCCTGAGAAACGCGCGAGTTAGATATGCGGTTCTTCAGCGTAGCCACAAGTAATTTCAAGCATAGACACTGCCAAGTACTAACGTTTTGAGTATATGTACCGTCGTCTCTACGGACCATAGATGACAGGTTCAGACTATTGCTGCGAACAGCATGCTCCTGAAATCCACTGTAATGACAACATTTCGGCGATGAGATAGTAGCTAGCGCACCGAAAAAAGTCGCCTCATGCACGGAATGTGCTCCGGAATGAACGGAAACTGTGGCGAACGAGGATCAACTCTGACAGGCAACAAAACATGTTCCAGACGACTGTCCGTCGTCTGTCGTCAAGACATCACGACCGATCTCAACGTGCGTATAGCAAGTTTCATTCTGCAGACGGCCATGTTCTTCGAAAAATTAACACAAAAGCGTGTTCGAAACGCTTGGGAAGCGCTGCTCATTTAGTCGTAGAACTTCAAAACGTCCAAGCAAGGCAGCAGTACAAAAAGTCATTCTGACGCGTTGCCGATCTACAGCTTCACTTACTCTTAAAGGCGATTGAATTTCTGTGCTCGCCCAGGCCTGAGGTTAGGAAATGTCATTGCACCAACAATAGATCTTTGACAGTTGGTTCAATGTTCCGTAGTCTAAACTAGTTCGCTTATCGGATAGAAAACTACAAACTAAAAAACATAGGTTGATTAGAAGGATAAAGATAGAAAAATGCATAAGTTAAGCAGAATAGTATAAGCTATACCAAACACTGTAAGCTGGGCAAAACAATACAGTTAGAGAAAACAGTATAAGCCGGACAAACAATACAAATTAAACAAAACAGTATAAATCGGAGAAAACACTATAATTCAGACGAAACAGTTTAAATTGGATAAAACAGTATAACGTGAATATAATCCTACATATTAAAAGCATCATAAATTAAAAGAGACACAATAACAATAAAAACAAGCTTATATTTCCACTGAAAGTTATAAAATATCAAGTTCCTTTTCGTCTACTTCGCTCTTCTAATAGAAGATAGTTAAAGCACTTAGATTATAAAGCATTATCTATTTCTACAACACCTATAGAATAATAGATACAAATAATCAACCTTCTTATGCAATCTATCGCTAGAAAACAAAATGAAAAAGCAATCGTTCACTTCCGTTTGTTTGTCTGCTTCTTTCTGATTTCCAGTACTCGAGTCTCCTCCGTCGTTCCAAAGGGAGTCACCACATGGACATCGGCCCATTTGGCGCGATACTTTCGCAGAAGGTGAATTGCACCATCAATCTCGTCATCGACGTGGGCTCCTTTGAGCGCCAGCAATGAACCGCCGCCTTTGAGCAATGGCATTGTCCATGGGAGCAGCTTCTTCAGTGCCGCCACGGCCCTCGCCGTGACAACATCCGCGTCCACCTTGCCGACAAGATCCTCGGATCGTGCATGGACGACTTTGGCGTTCGAAAGGGAAAGAGCCTTGACGACGTCGTTCAACCAGCGTGTTCGCCGCTCCATCGAATCGACGAGGACAAGGCGAAGGTCTTTGCGGACTATCGCGGCGACAATACCCGGAAAGCCGGCACCAGAACCGACGTCGACGACCTTCGCTTCAAACGGGATGAAGTCGAGGATTGCCGTGGAATTGAGGACGTGTCTAGTCCATAGGCGCCCGAGTTCGCGAGGCCCAAGCAATCCGCGCAGCTCGCCTTCCCTTTCAAGCATTCCCGCATAGTCCACCAGCTTTTGCCACGGATCCGTCCCAAAATGGGAGGCCCCTCCTTCGGGAGGGGCCTCCACGAACACACAGTTGTCGTCCACGCTCAAATCTACTTCGCAGTCGAGGATGTTGAGCCCTTGCCGACATTATCGGTATCGGTCAGATCTGAAGAGTCTTTCGCGGCGTCGGCAGAACCAGAAACAACATCTGCGGTGGCAGAAGCAACGCCATCCGAATCTGAAACAACGGTATCCGAGCTTGAGGCAACTTCAGTATCAGGAGAAGCTTCATCGGCAGTACGAGTCTCAGCAGAGCCAGACGCGACGTCATCAGAACCATCGTCAGACGCATCATCGGAGGAATTGTCAGGCACGTCGTCGGAAGCATCCTCAGACACGGCGGCAGCGGCGACATCAGCAGCGCCAGAGGGGACCGAATCGGAAACTTCCTCTTCTTCCGAGGCTTCTTCGTCCGCAACGGCCTCGCTGACGATCACATGGCGCGCATTGCCGAGTCCCTCGGAATCGGAGGCTAGACCGGCGGCAGCAGCGACGTCGTGAACCACTTTTCGTTCAAACGGATTCATGGGCTCCAGGGAAACAGGCTCCCCGTTGGCCAAAACGGAGGCCACCGCTTCGCGAGCGATCGCTGCGACCTCCTGGCGATGTGATTCTCTGTAATCGGCGATGTCAAGCATGAGACGGCTACGCTCGCCGGTCTTCGCCTGAACGGCCAGACGCGTGAGCTCCTGGAGCGCGTCAAGGACCTCGCCCCCCTGGCCGATGAGACGTTTGAGCCTGCGGTCGGCGACGCCTTCTGTCACAACGGCGACAGACGCGCGGTCGGCTTCCACGCCAATCTCAATGTCTCCGTCTAAGTCGGCAATGTTGAGAAGCTCCTCAATGTAGTCGGCTCCAAAATCGCCTTCGTCGTTTAACTTTTTGACGAGTTCGGCCCTGTCAGGCATCGGATCGTCCTTTCTTCGGCAAGCACCGCTGCAGTGCGTAAAAGTAGTTGTGGTTGTGGGGATTGGTAGTTGCGAACTTGGGAAATCTTCCGGCATGGAAGCTTATAACCTTCCGGTCGGAAAGTTTTCACAGCTCAAGTGAAGCCATGGCTCAAGGAGAATCGTTGGCTAGGGAAGGACTCATGGGTATGAATACAGAGGAACTCATAACTGACGTGAGGCGAGCAAAAGATCAGAAGTTCCGCTTCTTCTGATTCTGTTGGACGCGTTTCTTTCGATTGGCGGCTTTGTTCTTCGCGCGCGCCCGCTCGGCCTGGCGCCGCTCATAGCGACGTCGAGCTCGCTCGGCCTCAGTAAGACCGTCTTTGCCGCGAACTTCCTCGGGCTTGTCGGAATCGGCTTCGTCGCCGTCGGAGTCATCGGCGTCATTGTGGAGCGCTCGATTGGCGGCCTTCGCCGCAGCCTTCTTGGATCTTTCCTTGCCGAGAGGCTGAACCCGAACCCCTGCGCGAGCTGCGTCCTCAGATTCGAGCTTCTCGATCTCCTCCTTGCTCAGACCCTTGCGTTCGCGCTTTTCCCGAAGGCGCTTCTGGCGTTCCTTGTAGGCTTGCGATCCAGGCGTCGGATTGTTGCGAATGAACCAGGCCTGCTGGCAAAGATTCCAGATGTTGCCTGCAACCCAGTAAACCAGGACCGCCACCTGAAGGACTCCGCCCATGAAGATGTACATGATCGGCATGCCGTACATCATGATCTGCTGCGTGCGGTACATGGGGTTGCTCTTGTCCAAAGCGGACTCGGGCATGTTTTTGCGCATGAGCTGATGCTGAGTGTAGAACATCGTGGCGCTCATGATGAGGACCAGCACCCCAATGACGATCTGGCTGTTCGTCGACGTCGCAGTTCTGAAATTCGTGGCGAGCGGGGCTCCGAAAACCGTGGACTTTTCGAAGTCCGTCGCAAGCTCTTTGGTGATAGGGCCCAATGCGTCGCGGCGCCCGCTGGAGATTCCGGGGAACGCCGAGATAACCCTGTAAAGAGCGAAAAGAATGGGCATTTGGACGAGCATCGGCAGACACGTGGCAAAAGGAGAGGTTCCATGCTTGCGGTAAACCGCCTGCATCTCCTCTTGCATCCGGCGCCGGGAAACCATGTCCTTCTTGCCCTTGTACTTCTTTTGGATCTTCTGGACTTCGGGTTGGATGACCTGGGCCTGGCGCGAGGATCGAATCTGTTTGTTGTAAAGGGGAAGAACCAGAAGGCGAACGACGACGGTCAGGCCGATGATCGACAAGACCCACGCCGCGCCGGCGCCGTCCGGAAGGCCGAGCGCCACGAAGACTCGACGCAGGATCTCCATGATCCAGGCGATCACCCACATGAGTGGGAAAAGGATTGTATCCACGCTACTTCTTTCGTATTCGGCGGTTACCCGCTCTTGCTGTCAAGCTTGCGAGGCCGAGCAGACCTCGCCGCCGCGGCGATCGCCCGCTAGAGCCGCTTCAGCGTCCTCCCGCTCGTAGAGAGCGTGAAGCCCGTCCACATCCAGGGGTTTCGAGGGCCACCGTCCTTTGGCGGGAACCCTGTCCACTCCGCCTTTGCTCCACGGGTTGCACCGCAGAACTCGCCACACTCCTAGTAGTGTACCTTTCAAAACTCCGTGAATTCGCAGAGATTCCAACGCGTACTGCGAACAGGTCGGCGCGTAGCGGCATCTTGCCGGAAGGCCCGGGGAAAGCCACCGCTGATAGGCTCGAATGGGCCACGAAAGAAACCTGGTGAGAAAGCTCATTGATCGCCGCTCTCGTTGGAATTCCTCATGTCGGCAGGCATGCTGCCGGCAGCGCCTCGTTGCAGCCTTTGCCGCCAATCGACGCCTCAATGCCCTCGCGAAGCGATTCCCCGCGCCCCTCGCGAAGGGACTCCTTGCGGCGAACGGAGGCGATGCAGCGGTCGAGGTCAGCAGCGAGATCTTGGAAACTGGCGCTCTTGGCCGGAGGGAAAACACGCACGGAAACAAGCTCGCCCGGGCGAAGAATTTGGATGCGCTCCCTCATCAGATGGCGAAGCTGCCGGCAGAGACGGTGCCGGACGACCGAGTTACCGACGGACCTGGGTATGACAAAACCGACCTTCGGGGGAAGGTCGGTGGCGCTGCCCGTGGAATCCGAGCTGGACCGGTCGACGCCGGAGCGGTCTGCGCCGATTGCTACGAGAAGCCTGGCAGATCCGCCTCGAACGCCTCGGAAAGCTCGGGCGAACTCCGCCGAGCGCCGCATGCGGTTCTCGGCAGCAAGCACGTCAGGCGGAAAGCGAACGGCGACCCTTGCGACGGCGAGCGGCGAGGATCGCGCGGCCGGCGCGGGTCGACATGCGCTTGCGGAAGCCGTGCACCTTGGCCCGGCGGCGGTTGTTGGGCTGAAAAGTCCGCTTGGTCACGGTTGTTCTCCCTAAAACGGCGCGAGGAGATCTCGCGAAGACTGCTCGTGTGCGAGGCACACATGACTAAACAACTTTACGCGAGGGTCCGCTCAGGGGTCAATGCAGCGTCCTCTCTGGTGAGTGGAATCTCAAGGGTATCTCGCTATCGACAAACTACACGATTGTTATTCACATCTGTGTCCACACATGTGGATAAAGATCGATCTTTGAATGTTCGGCGTCAAAACGGGCAAATCTCCCTGTGAACAACATCGATGTAATTTCCACAGCTGTGGACAAGCCTGTGGATAAACTTGTTGCATTGTCCCCAAGCCTGTGTTCAAATTGGTCAGGTCCCACGCAGGAGGCAATAGGCGTTGGGGTTTCACACGTTCAAGGAGTTCCAATGAGCGACGGTAATCCGGCCAAAGACGCGTGGAATGCGGCAACCGAATTACTGCGTGCAGACGGCTCGCTCTCGGATTCCCAGGCCGCTTTTGTGCGCATGGCCCATCCTTTGGCCTGGGTGGACGAGATCTTCATGATCGCCGTCGGGTCCGAGTTTGTGAAAACCTGGATCGAGGAACACGTTTCGGAGACGATGACTTCGATGCTCTCGAACATACTCGGACGTTCCGTGCGCATCGTCATCTCCGTCGATCCGAGTGTAAACGAGTCCCAACCCGTCGGGACGACGGCGTCGAGCATTGCGCCGAGCGCGGTCGCTCCCAGCGTCCTCCCGCCCTCGGAAGATCCTCTGCCCGCGTCCTCGTTGACCATGCCGCCGTTGGCGTCGTCATTGGCCTCGCCGCCGGGCATTGAAGCGGGAGAAGAGGACGCTTCGGATTCTGCGACGTCGGACTACCCGCAGTCTCGCTATCCGGGAATGTCCAGATCCGTCGAGCATTCCTTTTCGGAAACAGCGAGATACAGGGAAAGCTCGGCAGACGTCGAAGGAGGCTATACCAGAGCTCGCCGCAGGCATCTGGACGTTTCCGGGTCTGGGGACGAGCCGCTGCTTCCAAACAAGCAGGACGAATCGCACGAGTCCTTCACGCAGGGGATACGCTACGTCGACCAGACGACGATCGCGGAGGAGGCTCTCGCCAAGCGTCCCGACACCGCGGCGCGATCCCAGAAGGCGCGGATCAATCCGCGCTACACCTTCGACAACTTCGTCATCGGAGACAACAATCGCTTCGCCACTGCGACGTCGCTGGCCGTGGCCGAATCGCCCGGAACGACGTACAATCCCCTCTTCCTCTACTCGGATTCCGGCATGGGAAAGACCCATCTCATGCATGCCATCGGAAACTACGCTCTCAATCTCTTTCCCTCGATCAAAGTCCGCTACGTGAGCGCCGAGGAGTTCACGAACGCCTTCATCAACTCCGTGCGCGACGGACATCAGGCCGAGTTCAAAAACCAGTTCCGAACGGTGGACATCCTTCTCATCGACGACATTCAGTTCATCGGCGGTAAGGATGCTATACAGGAGGAGCTTTTCCATACCTTTAATGCACTGTACGAACAAAAAAAACAAATTATACTTTCCTCAGATAAACCTCCAATGGAACTGAAAAATCTTGAGGAAAGACTTCGATCAAGATTTGCCTGGGGTGTGGCGGTAGAGATTTTTTCTCCGGACTTTGAAACCAGAATGGCAATACTTCGCAGCAAAGAAGAAAGAGACGGCAAAAACATAGACAATGAAGTAATACAATTTATTGCTACCAATATAAAGAGCAATATAAGAATGCTTGAGGGTGCGCTTAACAAACTATATGCTATGAGCAGGTTAAACAAAAACCAGGAAATAGATATAGATCTGGCAAAATCAGTGCTTAAAGACATGATTACACCGGATGCACCTACCAAAATTACTTCAGAATACATTGCTACCGTAGTCGCGGATCACTTCAATATCACTGTAGCGGAGCTGAAAGCCAAAGGACTCACCCAAGAGGAGATAGCGCAGCAAACGCAGCTTTCGCCTTATGCAGTGCCCATTTAAATTGGGTGTCGGCTT
>ERZ773073.497-NODE-497-length-20333-cov-7.770589_pt1 | contig 20333 bp, 19 predicted proteins | sample MGYA00580616_ERZ773073 | MGnify/ENA primary metagenome ERZ773073 (study PRJEB29015, sample SAMEA2737960) | human oral metagenome | biome: human oral; feature: human-associated habitat; material: dental | place: China | collected 2131 ...
ATATAAAGGACTTTAATGTTCTTATAAAGGAAGCTAGAAAAGAAAATAATAAACTACTGAAGAATACAAATCTTGAACTTGTTAAGCTTATGGAGCAGGGAGACCATGTAGTAAAAGCTCCTTGGAGCAGCTGGCAATTTGGGACTAACGGATTTTTCAACAAATGGGGAGGAACTTATAAAGGAAGAGGAGATAAAGCAGAAAAATATTCCTATGAAGGGATTTTTGAAAGAAGTTCCAATTTATTTTTGAGAAATTTATCTCCTGATAGTGATTTATATAAAGATTATGTGAAATCTATACAGGACAAGATAGTTAATTCAGCTTTAAGTTCTACTATAAAAGAAAGAGGAAGAATTACAAGTTATGGATTGGCAAGTAATAATAATACTCAGGAACCAATAGTTACAGTGGAAATTAATGCAAGTATTAAACCAAAGAGTATACAAAAAAATCCAATTACTTTAAGTTTTTCGGCACCAAGTACTCCAATAGTACCTACACCAAGCATTAGTCAAGTGACAGCGCCTAGTTTAAGTTTGCCAGAACCAAAAGTACCAAGTAAGGAAATAAGTATTGTGCAACCAAATGCTAGCCCATTTACAAGTTTCTTTTTTAATGCTGGAGCTAGTGAAATAGCGGTAGGAAGTAATGATATGATACTTTATTCTGGTGTAAATCCTGATGTTATTAAAGCAAAAATTGCTGCAAACCAACCTCTTGAAAATGTTGAAGCAGATCCCAATAATTTAAAGACAGGAGCTTTAAAAACAAGTGATTTATCAACAATAGCTAGTACTAATAGGCGTCCAACAAATATTCTTTATAGATGGGGAGTTAATTTAAATAATTTAACTTTTTATGTTAGAGGATACTTTGGAGATGGTTCAGATGGATATGTAGATACAGGTAGTGGGGCAACTGGAGGAGCAGATCCAACAGGTGGACCAACTTTAGGAACAATAGGAGTACACACATTAGTAAATAGTACTGTTTCTAATGTAACTGCTAACCTATACGGAAGAGCAGGTTTCTTAACATCAGAGACATGGAAACATGGTAAAGTTACTATGGTAAATACAAATGTAAATGTATATGGTAAGCAAAATTCTGTATACTATATCATGCCTGGTGCATTTAGATCAATTGCTGTAAACCTTAATAATACTTATCATGTAGGTGCTTTACGTGGTGCTACAAATGTAAAAATGTATGGAACAGATAATACTGTGTATCTATCATCAGGTATTTCTGGTCCAAGATTAATAGAAAATAACGGAAAAATTGAATCAGAGGGAGCTTCAAATATTGTTTATTCTAGTTTTTCTTATGCTCCAAACTGGGAAAAAAGTTCTTATGGTGGAAAAACTCAAAAAATGAATTCAGCAATACAACTTACAGGAGATAATGACCTTTATGGAGATGAAAATGTAGCTCTATTCTTTGGTAGTAAAATGGGTGGAACAGAAACACCAAAATCTTGGGGATTAGTAGATAAACGTGCTGAAATGAATGCAGGATATTTAGTGAAGGCATCATATATAGGAATCTATCAAGGTGAAATAGATATAAGAACTAGAATAGGAAGACAATTAGCTATTGACAGTACTGCTACAACACAAACGGCCAGCGGTCAGTTAGTTGAAGATCTAACTAATCCGGCAGCACCTAAATATAAAGGATATACAGATAAAACTGTTGATGGTGGAGTAGGATTGTTTGTAACATCTGGACAAAGAGAAGGAATAGATGCTCTTAAAGATTTAGGTGTTCCTACATCTGTTGTTCCAAATTTAGCAACTTTTAGTAATGATTCCATTCATAACTTAGAGGTGGGAAATCTTGATATTAAATTTGGAAAATACTCTAAAAATGGATTTATGGTGATTTCAAAACTAGGAAGTGTTGTTGATTTAGGAAAAGCTAGTACTAATTACTATGTAACAACTACAAGTACATCAATTACAGATGGTGTAAATGGAGATGCAACAACAGAAGCTGATGCATCAACAGGAACAACAATAGCCTATGCTGAAGGGACTTGGGATCAAAGTAAACATCAACTAGGATCTAAACAGACAGATGTCAATCAGAATGATGCAGATGCGGCAGCAGTAAATGCAGGAGCAGCAAGAAAGCCATTAACAGATACAACTGCTTCAACAGCGGCTAAATTACAAGGTTTAGGGTCAGAAATAAATGTTTATCCAAATGTTGTGTTAGCTTCAAAAGAAGGTATCGCATATATGGGAGATAACCAAGGTATAGTTAATGCTAAGGGAACAACAGAAGCTGTAAACTATGGGTCAATAATTGCTTATGGTAAAAATAAAGGACAAGTTACTGTAGATGGTACAGTAAAAGCAATAGATAAAAATACACTTTTAGAAGATAATAAATATAAAAATATAGCAGCATTTGCAGAATCTGGAGGGCAAGTTGATATTAATAGAAAAGTAACTATCAATGGTATAGGAGCTTTTGCTAAAGGTACAGATTCAAAGGCACAATTATTGAGCGGAATAGATGAAATTAACGCAGGAACTGTTGGAGGAATGGTTGCAACAGAAGGTGGTTATGCTAGATTAAATGGAGGAACTATCAATATTACTAAAGATAATTCCAGACTTTTCTATGCAGATACAACAGGAAAAGTTGATTTTACAGGAACTACTGCTATTAATATGTCAAAAGGTATAATACTTCCTCAGGAAGAAAATAATACTGCTTTCTACAGTAGTAAAGCTACAACAGAAGCAGGAGCAGTTCCAACAAAATATAATGGAATGAGAAATGTGACTATAAATCTTCTTTCAGATGATGTAGTTTTAAAAACAGTGGATAACCACGCTCTTGAAACATGGAATGGAAGTACAAACTTTGAAAGTGGAATTCAAAGTATAATGAAATATGCGGCTTTAAATAAAAATGGTCATACGTATAAAGTTTACTATACTAATGGAGACTTTAAAATTGCGGCAAATGTTGATCTTGATGATACAAATGATGTATTTAACAGTATTATTATGGCAAATGAAAAAGTTACTATTGATAACGGAGTTTCAATAACTTCAACTACTGGAAAAGGACTTGTTCAGGGATCTCTAAAAAATACTGTTGATAACAGTAAAACAGCCTATATTAACAATGGGACAGTAAATATAACAGGTGGAAACTCAAGTTCAATAGGAATAAGAGTTAATCACGGGACAATGGAAAATAACAGTTTACTTCAAATGAATGACGGAATAGGTTTATATGGAAGTAACGGAAGTAAAATTACTAATAGTACAAATGGAGTTATTAAAATAACAGCTCCTTCTGCTTATGGAGTTGGAATGGCCGGATTCCTGTCAGGAACTGCTGCACAGGAATATGGGACAGATAAACTGATTACTGCCTTAATAACATCAGGTGGAGGAAATCTTCCGTCAGCAGTAAGGACAATCGATATAACAAATGAAGGAAATATAGATATTGCAGGGAAAGCAATAGGAATTTATACTGACAATACAAGTACAATAGCAGGCTTTGACAGTCATGTTACAAAGGAAAATGCAGTTGTAAATAATAGGGCTTCGATGAATTTTGGAGATGACAGTATTGGAATTTTTGCAAAAAAATCAACAATAAATCTTACAGGAACAGGTTCAGATGATATTTCTGTTGGTAAAGATGGTATAGGAGTATATACAAAAGATTCTGATATAAATCTTTTAACAGACTATGGTTTCCAAATAAAAGATAGAGGTGTAGGGCTTTATGCTGAAAATTCAGAAACTTCTACAGGAACTATGAATGTAAAATATACAGGAGCTGTAACAGAAGCAGGAACAGGAACATATTTTAAAGGAACAGGTTCAAACCCTCTAACTAATAAATTAGATATAAACGTAAATAATGTTTCTAATACAACAAAAGGTATGATAGGAATTTATGCAAAAGATACTAATTTTACTAATGAAGGAAAAATCAAAGTAACAAATACCAATACCTTAGGTTTTGGAATTATAGCCTCTGCATCAGATGTAACTAATAAGGGTGAAATTAGTTTAGAAGACTCTTTAAATCCAACTGAACCAAATATTGGACTATATACAGTGGATTCAAATCCTTTAAAAAATATGGGTAAAATTACTGTTGGTAAAAATGGTATAGGAATTTACGGAAAGAATTTTTCTAATGGAGATTCTATAACTCAACCAAACAGTACAATAGAAGTTGGAGAAAATGGAATAGGAATTTATACTGAAGGTGGAAATGGTTATCTTGAATCTGGAAATATAAAAATAGGAAAAGATGGAGTTGGAGTATACATTGCCGGAAACGGTGGAACTATAACTGCAAGTAATCCATTTACAATGACTTTTGGAGATAGTTCGAGTGGAGATAATAAAGGTTCTTTTGGTTTTGTTAATGTAGGTTCAAATAACAATATTTACAGTGATATATCAAATGTTGCTTTACAAAATAACTCAGTATATATCTACTCAAAAGATACTAGTGGAACTTCAGCTAATCCACAAATTATAAATAATACTAATATTAATGCTACAGGAAATAATAACTATGGACTATATTCAGCAGGTTATGTTGTTAACAATGGAAATATGAATCTATCAGCAGGAACAGGAAATGTAGGAGCATACAGTATTAAAGCAGGAACTATTGAAAATAGAAATGGAGTAATTACTGTAGGAGGTTCTGTTCCAGGAGAAGATGAATATGGAATTGGAATGGCGGCAGGGTACACTTGGACAAAAAAAGATTTAGAGAAACCAGTGTCTCAAAGACCAGAACAAACTATTGGAAATATTATTAATAATGGAACTATTAATGTAAACGGTCAATATAGTATAGGAATGTATGGTAGCGGAAATGGTACTACTATTAACAACTACGGAACAATTAATTTAAATGCAAATAATACAACAGGAGTATATTTGACAGATAAAGCTGTAGGTCGTAACTATGGTACAATAACAAATACAGCTGGTGTAAATAATGTTACAGCTATTGTTGTTAAAAATGGAGCTAAATTTATAAACGAAGCATCAGGAGTAGTAAGACTAAATGCGGCAAATGCTTTAGGAGTTCTAAAAACAAAAGATGAAGGTGAAACTTTGGGAATTTTTGAAAACTATGGAATCTTTGAAATTCTTGGAAGTGGTGCAGAAGAAGAAAAAATTCCAAGTGGACCAAAAGCCTTAAATAAAAGTCTTGGAAAAGGTAGAGATAAAATTTCTATAGATGTTCCAGCAGGAGCATCAACAGGAACAATTAAAGTGGCTGATAAAATTCAAACACCGGAAGTTGTAGACACGAAAAAATTGACATTAGAAGAAACACAAGTATCTACAATAGGAATGTATATAAATACATCAGGAACTAAGTTTACAAAACCAATTACTGGTTTAAGTGCATTGAGCCAAATTAAAAAGGCTGATCTAAAAATAGAAAGCGATACTAAAAAAGCGTCAGCGGATATGACCTATGAACTTGAAACAGAAAGAAAGAGAAAAGAACTGGAAGAAGTTCAAGGGGAAAGCAACTTCACTCGTGAAACTCAGGCAATAAAAACTAACCAAGCCAAACTTGAAGCCGAAATTAAAGTTGAGCAGGAAACGAAAGCAAATGCTGAACTTTATAAAAGAACTAAAGATGCTGAAGCAAAAAAAATCGAATTTGAAAAAGATGCTGAAGCCAAGCTGTTTATGAAACAGAAAGAGGCAGAAGCAATTAAATTTGAAGCTGAACAGCAGGCAGAAGCCTTGAGACTAAAAGCACAGGCAGAAGCGGAAGCAATCAAGTTGAAAGCTGATGCGGAAGCTGAAGCGGCGTTTAAAAAAGGTGAAGCCGAAGCAAAAGCAACTCAGCTTAAACTTACTGCGGAAGCTGAAGGTAAAAAGAAATCATTGCTGGCAGAAGCTGAAGGGCTTAACCAGAAAGCTGAGGCGATGAAAAAGTATGGTGAAGGAGCAATCCTTGAAATGTACTTCAAAGCTCTTCCTGAAATTGCCAAAAATGTTGCAGAACCATTATCTAAAATTGATAAGATTACTATGTACGGAGCTGATGGTACAAGTAATTTAGTTTCAAATATAACACAGACTATTTCGAAAATAAGTGATGGAGTTCAGGACTCTACAGGACTTGACTTAAAATCGGTAATAACTGGATATTTAGGAAATGGTATGTTGAATGATTTGAAAAATAAATCAATAGATGACAAAAAGGAAAAATAGAGCAATAAAAAAAGCCCTGATAATATCAGGGTTTTATTTTTTTAGTTCAATAAAAAAGGCATCTTAGTCTTTTCCTACTTCTTCTTACCATTCTTGGCGGGATTAACCTTTTCAGCAAGAGCTTTTCCGACAGAGAATTTTACGGCTTTCTTTTCTGGGATGTGGATCTCCTTTCCTGTTTGCGGGTTTCTCCCCTTACGGGCCTTCCTTTCCTTCACTTCAAGGCTGAAATGCCCTACAAGCTTCACTGACCCTCCATCTGCAAGCTCGCCCTCGACGATGTCAAGGAACGACTTTATAATTTCCTCGGACCTTTTCTTAGTTTCCCCTGTAGCCTTTGACATTTTTTCTACAAGTTCCTTCATGTTCATAGATTTTACCTCTCTTTTCTGTTATTGCGCCTATGTTTCAAGGCCTAGGCCAATGATAGCACGTATTACGTGGGATTGTCAAGGTTTTTTTAAAAATTTTGCAGGAAATATGGGGAAAAGTTGATGAAATTTAATTGGAATTGTGATATAATCACATATATATGAAACCAAAAGGAGAAATAAAGATGGGAAGGCATGAAGCGTACGTATGGGACAGCGTCTCGATGGAATGGATAAGGAGGCCCCTGTACGAGAAAAGGGCGAGTTCAGAAATAAGGGCGGAAGTACCCTATACGGAGTTCATGGAGAGGATGGGGCTTGAAAGGAAGCCTCGGCTTTCATGGGCTGAAAGGAAAAGGCTGAGGGAGCTTCAGGACAGGTTTCCAAGGACGCAGGCCGAGATGCGCAGGGACAGGCTTATGCACGGGGAGCTTCTCACATGGGACAGGAAGTGGCGCGAGAGGGCCTACAGGGCGATGTCGTCATCAGGGGCGGTGTTCTTCACCAGGGGGGAGCCTGAGAAAAGGTACGACCTTCTGTGCGAGATGTGCGGGACATCTCCGGAGCTTGACCTTGAGAAGGGAGAGATGAAATGAGATGGGAAGCCAAAAAGTTCCTTTCGGACCTTGAAAAGTGCAGAAAACTGGACAGGTACGGCGGATTTGACATTGAACTTCTTGAGAAGGAATGCCTTTTTGGAACTGCGGTAATATTCCTTGCAATATTTACAGTTTCAAGGGTGTATTTCTTCTCTTCGGAAAAAACTGACGTCTCAATGATGCTGTCAGTATCGCTTGCCGGAATTCTATCCCCCTTCACATGGTTTCTTCTGTTCTTTCTGGGAGAACGTATTGGGAAAGCAAGGGCAGAAAAAATTTCAATGAAGAGGGAGGCCCTTCTTCCGGAGGGAATTTCACTTGAAAGAGCCCAGCTTATAGAAAGTGTGCTGGAAGCTCTTGAAAGTCCCGTAATGAAGGACAGAACCCTGGCATCCTTCATGGAGAGGCCCAAAAATACAGGAACTGTAAAAAGGCATATAAAGGAAAGGAACCTGAAAAGGTTAAGGAAAGCAGGGAACGATGAAGAGAAGTACGAAATAATATGCGATATATACAGGCTGCCGTGCCTTCTTGAGATGTCAAAGAAGGAATAAATTTTCAAAGGCAAGGAACATTAAACGATGAACTTTAAAAGATTTTCAAGAAGGAAAGGAAGTGAAAAATGGAAAAAGATAATGAAATTAAGGGGGAATGGCGTGCCGGAATTTACGACTACGGAATGTTCGTTGAGAATATGAGGAAGCTTGACGATATGAGGAAGAAAAAGAGCAATTCTGAAGAATTTGAAGAAACAGCTGCGGCAGCTTCTGGAATTTTTTCAGGGTTTATTGCGGGAATTGTGGCACTGAACTACAATTACAATGGAGCGTATGACGACCCAATATCTCGTGTAACGTTTGCCTTCTGTATATTCTGTTTCTTCACCCTGTTAATAGGTGCGATTGTACTGGTAATTTTACAGGCTCTTCCCAAGAAGGACTCTGAAAGGGCCTGGCTGATACCTTGCGGAAAGACGGAGCAGTGGTGCGTACGTGCCATAAAAATACTAAGGCTTGTAAAACTGGAAAGGAACAGGCAGAAGATATATAATGCCCTGCTCAGGTCAGGAAGCCTTCCTGAACATATCCAGGAAGCGGAAGGGGTAACGGATGATGACATAAGGACAGAATGCATACTTGCACATCTGGGCTTTCCAGTGGAGCTTGACCTCACAAAGGGGGCAATCGAATGAAAAATGCTGAATGGACTCCGGTGATGGTCGAGAGGACCGCAAGGAAGATAAGGAAAATTGAGAGGAAGACGTCCCTTTCAGCTGTCCTGTTTTCCTCAGCTGCAGGGATCATAATATCTATAGCCTTTTACTCCCTGATAAAAATACTTGCTTTTGGAATTTCAGTGGCAGGGGAACCAGAAGGGCCCAGGCTTGTAAATCCTTCCGTGTTCTATTTGCAGCTGAATTCCATGGTACAGGTTATAGGAAAAATTGGAGCCGTCTTTTTAGGCATTGAGACATGTCTGGAAACAAACAAGATGATAAGAAAGGCAGTATCAGGCTCAATAAACCATAAGGAGCTTACGGTTCCCGGAAGAAGCAGGGAATGGATGAAGAAGGCTGGGGAGCTTCTTTTATTCCTTGAAAGGATTGAAACAAAGAACAGGCTTCTGTCAAGCCTTCTTGCAAAGGGAGGGGAGATAAAGGAATGTAAGTTCAGCCCTGTGTCAGGAATGGACGACGAGGAAAAATACAGCCTTATGTGCGAGATTTATGAGCTTGACTACCTGCTGAGCCTTGATAAGGGAACGTAAGTTCCTTTTTTATATTGACAAATAACTAAAAATATGTTAATATAAATCATAATAAAGAATAAGGACCAGGAGGATAAAAATGAAAGTGAGAACAGCCGAAGTGGACGGCAAGACAATGTATGTCCTTGGGGACGTGATGAAGGTTGCGGGCAAGGGGACGTCAAGCAACATGAAGAAGATAATGAAAAACAAGGAGAACGTGGCGACATTTGTTGCAAACTCTAGGCCGCTTAACGTGGTAAGCCGCGAAGGGATAGAGGAGATAGCCAAAAGATATGGAATTGAAGGGCTTCTTGAAAAGGTGCTTGAGCTTGCGGGAGAAACAGTTCATTCAAAAGCTCCAGAAGAAAAGAAAAAGGATAACGGGCCTGAAGAAATTGAAATCCTGAAGGCAAGGGCTGAATACAATGAAAGCGAGGCAAGAAGGCTTGAGGCCCAGACGCTTAACATGAGGCAGAGGCTGGAATATGCCGAGGCGATATTCAGGACTGCTGACAGGATGCCTTACGGAAAGAGGAAGCATATCCTTGAGAACGAGGGGATAAATGCACTTGCCGGAAGAAGCGCTGTTGACTGCTGGGACATTCCTTCAGAGAAGACATACGCCCCTTCAGTGATAGGCGGAATGCTTGTGGAGAAGTACGGTCTTGCTGAGAAGCCTGCGGCCCAGTTCCTGGGAATGCTTGCAAGCACTCACGGACTGAAGAGCGAGGAGTGGGGCTGGAAGGGCCTTTCGGAAGTGAACGGCGTTGAAAAGGAGAGCTGGGAATATTTCGAGAAGACTGTTGACATGTTCTATAAGATAATATCAGAGGATCCTAAGTACAGGAAAAAATACATTGAAGCATCCGATGAAAATAAACAAAAAAAAGAAGCGTGATTAAAATTCACGCTTTTCTTATATTCCAAGATTTTTCCTTAGATCTTCTATTTCCTTTAATTTTTCGCTGTTCTCTTTTTTCAGTTCTTCAATTTTTTCTTCCGCTTTTCTCCGTCTTCTAAGCATATATCCTTCCAGCTCATCGTTAAAGAAGCTTTCAAGCCGCAGGTACAGAACGTCGTCAAGTATTCTCGGCTCAACGTTCCTTCTTGCCACGTTTATGATGTCCCATACTGTTTCAAGGATATGGAGATCCGACTTTTTCACGTATCCGTCATATTCCAGGTGTTCCGGAACAAGGATTTCAGAAGCTCCTTTTCCGGCAATTGCTGAAAGCAATTTTCTAAGGCTTTGTGCATTCACCATCTTTTCGGCTTCCCATATCTCATAATAAATATTCTCAAACAGAAATCCAGTGCTTAAAATTAAACATAATGTTATAATATAGAGCCAGGACCTTGTGCCGAATTGCAGAGCTGAGACAGCCGATATTATGGCAGTAATTGTGAACACAGCAGCTACGGCTCCAATTTCACGTTCAACAAAGAACTTTTGAAAAAAGCTCTTCCTGCTCCTGTCAGCAATAGCGACAAGGGCCTCATGCCTTTTTTTTGTGTATCCCATCTTCACCCTTTCCTGTGTCAAGAAATGAAATTTCATTATATTCGAGATATTTTTCAGTTTTTTCTTTCATCTCGTTCCTTAATGCAATTTCCGACATTTTTTTTATTTCTTCCAGGGAAGCACCCCTGAGAATTCCATTCAGTTCATTCCTTTTGCTTGCAGGGCTTTCGTCACTCCAGGAGAGCACAGTTTTTACGTATTTAAGGCTGTTCTTCTCCTCATCAAGAAAATATTCCTCAAATCTTGCACAGTCAAGTGTCTCGTTTCCTGAGTCATGCCATTTACCTTCCGCATTGTCAAGATACTTTTTTATATCCGTGTCCGTACAGTGAACATATTCGGGGAACATTTCACGAAACTTCCGTGTGAGATGTCTTTCCCTGATTTTTTCAGCTTCTACAGGTAATCCGAATATGATGAGGAAAGCTGTCAGGTTAAATATCAGCAGAAACACGACAGCTTTTTCAAAGCTTATCATGACCTGCGGCATAGCTTTCGGAAGAAAGAATATGCAAAGAAAGCCAATAATGCTTAATATTGCAAGAGATGCCGTCTCGGCCGTGCTGCATATTTCACTGCTCCGCTTCATTTCATTCCTGAACTCCCTGTATCTTTCAGTTATTTTCTTTTCCATTTTGCCTTCCTTCCTGCATAAGTTCCTGAAGCTTTTTCAGAAGGGCGAACGAAAGGGTCTTGATTACAACGTCTTCCCTTGGGTATTCATTTTTTTCTTCCTCAAATTCCACCGTTTCCCATTCATCATCTGAATAAAATTCAGGCTCTTTAAATTCGGGGCTGAAAAGCTCTTTTTCAGTGGCAGTTTCATGAATTTCTTCCTTGACATCTTTCTTCTCAAGATCCAGGACTTCATCTTCATGCGCTTTTTTCGGAGGCTGAGCCATGTTTTCGTTTCTCCATTCAACCTTGACTGCTGCGGCCGGGGAAGGTACAGCCGGATATTTCACGGCAGTTGCCACAACCATTTCAATGAAGCGTTCCATGCCCTCGGATGAAGCTGTCGGCTTATATCCTCTTCTTGAATACTCGTTAAAAATAATTTTGGCGTCGTCCTTTATAATATTTCCATTTTTCCAGCTGCTCTTCAAAGCCTCGGAAAGGTAGTTCTCCCCTTCGAGCCCGTATGTCTTCCGGAATGCCAGAAGCCTTGCGTAGAAGATGTTTATGCAGTTCTGTAGGGTTGTCTCTTCAACCTTTTCGCCAGTGGCCTCGAAGCACTGTCCTAATATCAGAGGGAAGTTTGTCTTTTTCTTCTTCATTGGCGCTGAAAGCCCTGAGGCGTACCTGAAGCAGAACTCGTCAACTTCTTTGACTATTTTGAAATTCTTTCGCACTTCCCTTCTGACAGTCTCCTCAAGCACATTCTGCTTCAGCTTGGAATACGGGGATCCAATAACTTCCCTGTATTTTCCCATAAGCCCCTGAAAGTTTCCAGTAAGGTATGCTCTTGCTGAAAGAGCAGGGAACAGCGAGACAAACTTTTCGCACAGGTCCCTCTCCTGATCCTGTGTCCTTTCCATTGAAGGCATTTCGTTTTCCCTAAGGTCAACTGTGCAGTCAGCCTTTATCTCCTTCACGTCCTTGCCGTAAGGGTATGGTATGGGCCTGTCCGAGATATACAGCTCCGTAATGTCGCTTTCAGTGGCAAGTCCGTCGCCAATGTTCCTTATTCTTATGTCAAGGACAAACCTGTCGTCCCTGCAGCATATCCCCTTGACCGCATCTATTATGCCCTTGAACTCGTTCCCGCAGTCCCTTGCGGAGTTGTAGTTCAGTATGAGAGCCTCAAGGTTCCGTCCTTCAACGTATGGGAGAAGGGGCGTATCATTAAGCATTTTACGCTTTTCCTTTACAAACTTTGCCACGTTTTTGCCATTATTCACTGAAGGCACCTTCTCAAAAATAAATTTTACTGTTATTTCAATCACTCCTTTCATTTAATTCTTCAAACAATATTAACATTTTAAAATCTAAAAGTCAATATTTTCCTTGACAGTCTTGAAAAAGGCTGGTATAATCTTGTTATAATACAGAACAGGAAAGGAAGTAAGAAAATGAACTTTGCTAAAGGTAAAATACAGCTGATAACAAAAATAAACGACAATGAGTTCCAGTATGCGAACTTTGACAAGAACTTCATGCAGAAGTCGGAAGGGAAGCTTATAGCGATTGATCTTCCGCAAAGATATGCCTATACCGAGGCCCTTGAAATAAGAAGGATGAAGGGAGGAGAAATAGATGCCGTTCTATACAACATAAACGGGCTTGTAATGATGGCTAACCCTTTAAAGATTAAATATTCGAGGGAAGGAAGCGTTACAGGGGTTGAATACCTGAAAGGACAGGAATACGGCCTTGAAGGAGGAAAGTTTCCTGAGCAGCTGCTGAAGGCTCTTAAAGGGAGGGCTGAAAGCTATGCCAAGAACGAGAAGGCTGTGCCTTTCATGAGAAAGTATGCCAAGAAGATACTGCCGCTTATTGAAAAGGCTGAAACTTTCAGGATCTGGGATGCCAGGCCCTACATGATGCACGCTTTAAGGGAAAAGAATAAAAAATATACAAATGTTGACACATTCGTGATAGTGTCAAACGGTAAAAAATTTTATCACAATGTAATAGCTGGAAGCCATGAAGGAACTTATGACTATCTCTTCAACGAGATGAACTACGACAGGCTGACAACGGTATTCATACCCCGTGACAGCACAAAGGCGATCCTCAATCCTGAGTACAGGCCTAAGATAAAGAAATAAAAAGGACGGATTTTCCGTCCTTTTTTATTCTGCCCTTCTTGAATGTCTCCGAGTGGCGACAATGTCCCTTTTCAGGTCTTCAAGCTCTTCAGCAGTATTTCTTTTATAGCGTTCTATCTCTTCCGGGACAGTTTCCAGGAACTGATGGAACATTGCGGACTCAACTTCATCCTGCAGCTTCCTTTCAACGTTTCTCCTGACATTTTTCCTTATGTCCAGGATAACTTCATCAATCTGGATTTCCTTTATTGCAAATTCCAGCTGATCTTCAGGAACTATCCCTGAAAGAGCCTTTCCAAGTTTCCTGTTAATTCTTTTCTCAATAATCCTGTGCCACAGTTTTTCAGTTTCAAGTGCCATAAGTGCCGCAGAAAGTCCGCTGATTAAAAAAAACGCCTGAAAGACAGGAGAACTGACTGCAAAAGGGGAATGTCCGGTCAGAAGCGCCGTCAGTCCAATTCCGGCTATACCGCAAACTATGGAGCCAACTCCTGCCGCGGCTCTCGGAAAATATTTCCATTCGCATGTCCTGATTATATCATTTCCCAGATTATGAGTGTATTTCTTCATTTTTTTCCTCCTTGTCAGTTATAAGCAGCGAAATATTGTTCTTTTCAAGAAATATTTCAGTCCTTTTCCGCGCCGAAATTTTTTTGGCCTTCTGTTCCTTGAAATTCAAATAATTTTTTGGGTCAATGCTCAAATATATTTTTTTTCTGCATTCAAGGTATGCCTGTTCAGAGCTTTTTTTTCTGTCAGCCATGATTTCAATAATGTCACTTGCAAGGTCATTTCTTCCATATATTGCCAGCTTTTCAGTTTCTGGAAAGCAGAAAGCTATCTTCTGGAATATTTTCATTCTGAAGAGAAATGGGGCTCCCGTCACAAGTGCAATATCAAGCACCATGAAAACATACAGAAAAAATACCGATGCGGCTTCGCCAAGCTTCATATATGCAGAAATCAGCAGGAACGACTCGGCAAAGCCGACAGCTCCGCAAATAACTCCGTAGAAATTATCCACGGCCTTTTGAAGCTTTATATATTTTTCAAGGGATCTGGCAAGGGCCTCATGCCTTTTCCTTGTGTATATCTGATATTTTTTCATTTTTTCTCCTTTCTTTTTCATAAATTTTATCATATTTTGTCTGAAATGTTAATAAAAATATTGAAATATAAATTTTCCTGTGTTAAAATTATTTTATAAGGAAAGGAAGTGAAAAATGGAATATACAAAAGAAATACATGACGAAATAGAAGGAATATTCGAAGAAAAGAAGTCTCTAGCCTCCTTTTTCGAGGCTGCGGTGTATTGCTTCCTGACAATTGCCGAAGCAATATGGCTTGGCGAATTCTATCCTGGAAAAAGCGAAACTCTTAAAATGAGCACAGTTTTCATAATGTTCCTGATTATGATGCCTATGGTAATACCAGTCTGCATAAGTGATATTGAACGTAAAGGAAAACGTTATCCGGCAGACAGGATCAGGAAGCTTTTTGGAAAATTTATTGAGGACAGCAGGCAGGTCGAGTTCCTTTCTGAGCCACAGAAAGCCGTTGACGGAATGATTGACGTAAAGAGCCTGAGGTTCTATGACGAATTCAACGAAATGAGACGAAAGGCTGCACGCAATGTTCCAAAAAACATGCTGAATACAGTTTTCATGGCAAGAATGGAGAAATATTTCAAGGAGGAAGTTCCTAGAAATGTCATAATAATGGAGCAGAAAAATATCGAACGAGTGGAAAAATATTCAAGAGATATAAGAAAAAGCCTCATAAAAAGCTGGAAGGAGAACAGAAAAATTTCACAGGAGCATAGGGAAGCGCAAAGGAAGCATTACGGAATTTTTTATAAGCTCTTTGAAAAATTAAGAAAACCGAAAGAGGTGAGAAAAATTGAAAATCGCAAGGAAGTTCTCGAACACATCAAAAAATAAAAAAAGAAGGAATAACCTTCTTTTTTATTTTTCCTTTTTAAGATCAAGCTTTCCGGAATATTTGTCAGAAAATTTTTGCATCCTCTTTCTGTCCCTTTCTTCCTGCCTTTTCGCGGCTTCTTTTCTTCCTTTAATAATTTCCGGCACTTCATCTTCAAAGTAGTATTTAGCTCTTATGTACAGGGCTTCATATTTTCTTTTTCAACATCCTTTTCAAGCTTTTTCATAATTTCCTCAATACCGTCATATAGGAACAGCCATTTCTTGTCCTTTCCAAAAATTAGATTTAAGACAGCAAGAGGATATAGTCCACTTAAAATATATATAAAAAAGACAGTCATAAAATAAACTGCTATAAATTTTTTGAATAATTCAGTATTCATAGAAAATCCTATTACAAATATTGTTACAGGACTAAAAATAAGCAGTATTGTACTTACATCTTTAAGCAGTTCTGAGATTGTTCCAATATTAATAATCCTTTTGTGCATCTTTTTGGTATATTTTATCATTTTTTTCTCCTTAATTATTTTATACAAAAATAAGGTTATCCTTTCTTTTATCTTTTCTTTTCTAGTTCCAGATTTCCTGAATATTTATCAGAAAATTCTTTCATCCTGTTCCTGCCTTCTTCCAGCTCCCTTCTGTGAAGCTCTTCATTTCTTGCCGCTTCCTCTTTCCTCTGGAGGATTATTTGAGGCGCTTCATTCTCAAAGAAATATTTCATTCTGAGGTACAGGGCCTCGCTGAAATCCTTTTTCAGTATGCCTTCTTCATTGATTTCTTTTTTAAAATTTTTCAGAAGATTGTCAAATTCTTTGTTAGGCTCGCTGAAAAGACATTTTGCTTCTTTGCCTATAACAGTTTTTAAAACAAATCTGGAACAGGAAAGTGCGCCAGCAATAGAAACGAATACTCCTGTCACGGCTGTTATTCCTGCAAGCAGGGCAACATTTTCTTTTAAAATTGCATCTAAAATTGGCATAAATACAAGTAACCCTAAAAACACCAAGGAACAGCTTTTAAAAATTTTTTCTTTTCTTTCAATGCCGATAAGTTTGTTATGTATTTTTCTTGTATATTTTCTCATTTTCAATCATCCTTTCCTGTGTCAAGGAATTCAGGGAGTGAATGCTCTTCAAGGTATTCCCTGTACATTCTTTCAGCCTCATTCTTTTTTTCATTTTTTTCTTTTGAACTGATCCAAAAATTCTTTCCCAAAAAGAAATTTTTTCTATCTTCTGAAATATCCGTTTTCAAATATTCTGAAATATACTTCTCTTTTTTAGAATCATTTTCTGTTCTAGTCAAAAAATAGAATTCTATCAATCTTTCTAAAGCAACATAATTTCTTTTATCCTTCAAATAAATTTTTTCCCATTTGTCCCTATCTTCTGTTGATACTTCTCCATCTTCGTTTTTCGTTGTAAATCCCTCTCCAGTTTCTTTATCCAATTTTACAGTTTCATCAATAATTTCCTGTTTCACCCCAACTTTTGACAAATCCTGCTGAATTTTTTCTTTCATTGTTAAAGCATTTAAATTTATAATACATAATAATGTTAGTAATAAAAATATTTTTTTCATCATTTTCTCCTATTTTTCACTTATTTATTTGAGTTTTAATATTTTTAATCACTTCCGCCATATTTTGCTTCGATATTTTTATAATTTTCTCCCAATATTTCATTTACGAATTTAAGAAAATCTAAATTTGCATTTTCACCTACAAAAACTGTTAATACTCTGTCTTCATTTTCATCATCATACACATAAAATTTATTGGCTTTAATGTCAGTTCCTTTAATTTCTTCATCTTCTTTTTTTCCAAAAATAAGCATTCTAACGATTTTTTCTTTTTCTTTCAAATTTTTTAATTTAATTTTTTTCTCAAAATCTTTATTTTTCCCAAAAAAGGTAAGTTGACAATTTAATCCTTTACATTCAAAACCCCAATTAAAAAATCTTCTCTTATCATCTATTCTTACTTCAATATAATCAAATTTTTTTAAATTAACAATTCGTTTTATTTGTTCATCATCTGAAAGTGATTCAAATTTTTTTCTTTTATCTTCTAAATGAATATCGCTTTCAATAGTTTCCTCTTTTTCAGAATTTTCCATAATTCTTTTAAACATTTCAGTATCTTGAAGTTTTTTTGTCAATTTTTCAAGTTTTGTAATTTCTTTTTCTGACATTTCTCCAAAAAATCCTTTTAAAGCCATTGCCATCTGAATTGTCATAACAGTCATCATTTCCTTATTTTTATTATATTCCGCCACTTCCTTAGAAATCTTTTTATTCGCAATTTTATTTATAAAATCATTGACCATTCCTTCTGTATCCCCTGCTACTGCTTTTAGAATACCACCAGCCAAAAAAAAGTTCAATTGTTCAGAATATGCCTCTTCATCAGAAATTCTGTATTTTTCTCTCAACTCTTTACTATTGAGTATTTTATCAATTTCCTCCATTTTTTGTGTTATTTCATCTATTTTCTGTTTCATTAACTTAGAATTTCCATCTTCATTTATATTTTTTGATTCCTTTGATAAATATTCAAAAAAATCTATTGCTTTCAAATAATACTGATTATTACTAATACTTTTAACTTTTTCAAAATACTTATTTTTTATATTTTTATTTTTGGAATAATACCAGAAGTCCCTTCCTAAAATGAAATTTTTTCTATCTTCAGGAATATCCATTTTCAAATATTCTGAAACATATTTTTTCTTCTGAGAATCATTTGGTATTCCAGTCACAAAATATGATTCTATCAATCTTTCCAAGGCAACATAATTTCTTTTATCTTTCTGATAAAGTTTTTCCCATTCATCCTTACTTTCAGTTGCCCTTTTCCCATCTCCATCTTCTTCTACAAATCCTTCTCCAAATTTCTTATCCAATTTTACAGTTTTATCAATTATTTCTTGTTTTACACCTGTTTTTGACAAATCTTGCTGGATTTTTTCCTTTATTGTTAAGGCGGCTAAATTTAGGTTTATTATAAAAAAAAGGACTATGATTAGAAATATTTTTTTCATGTTATTTTACTTGTATAATATAGTTACATTATACAAGCTCCTTTCTTTAAATTTTTTATATTGAATTTTTATTTCATCTTTCAAGATTACCTTTTCACAATAAAAACATTTATATTTATATTTCGATTTTTTTTCAAATTGTTTTATTTTATTTTCTCTCTAATTTTGAGATTTATAACTTTTCTATTTATTTCTTAATCAACAACTGCACTTACTTCTATTTCTATCATCAATTCCTTATCAATTAATGAAGACACCTCTACCATTGTTGCAACTGGTTTAATGTCCCTAAAAAATTCTCCATGTGCTTTTCCATATTCTTCCCATTTTGAAATATCTGTAACAAACATTCTTGTTCTAATAACATTTTTTAACCCCAATCCTTCCTTTTCAAGAACTTTTTTTATATTTTCAAGAATATATTTTGTCTGTTCATAGGCATTTCCTGCTGCATAAGGCTTTCCATCCTTAACGGCTGTTGTTCCTGCTATTTCAAAAATATTTCCTATCCTTACTGCTCTCGAATATCCTACAATGTCCTCCCATGGAGAATTTCCACTTATATTTTTTCTCATTAATTTAATTCCTTTCAAATTCTGATATTTCTCTTATTTTTTAAATAATAACATTCATATTCTGTGTTTCAATAAAGATTATAATAAAATTTCTAAGTGTGCATCTCCGCTTCAACATCCTCAATACTTTTTTCAGGCTGTACAAGCCATTCTAGTGCCAATCTTCTGAAATGAATAATACTTTCATCATAAGGGAATTTCTTATTATTATGATTTTCAGGACGTATTCTCAGTTCCACTGCACTCCAGTTAAGTCTGTACAAATAATCAAGCATATCCATTATTTCATCTTTTGAACGTAATTTTGCTTTATTCATCAACGTTTCTAAATCATTTTCCATAAAATATTCTATTGTTCCCTTAACATTGCAAATTGTACTCAAATCTGTTAATTCTTGTAATGATAAAGCCCATAGCAGTACTGGTGGACATTCGTAACGCCAATTATATTCTGAATTTATTCTTACATCATCTGTATATTTTTCAAGATAATTTTTTTCTTCATTAGTCAAAACTTCTTTAATTCCGTATTGTTTTTCAAATATTTCCAAAAACTCTTTGATTTTTTCTTTAGCATTTTCCTGCATTTCATTATAAAGTTCTGATGCAATTCCTGTCATCTGCATTGCAGCCGCCCTTTTTATAATCAATTCTTTATCAGGAATAACAGCTCTCGCCTCCGAAATACTTGTATGCATATTCTCAAGATATGGCAATCCATCAGCCTCTATTTTTTCAATACTTCTAGCCATTCTAGCATTATCTTCATCTGTCATTTCAAAATTGTCAATTAATTCTTTAGGAATAAACGGCGTAAACTCTTTAAATTCTGTTCCTATCTCTTTTGAAACAAATACTTTTTTATCAGGCGAATATAGAGTTTCTGTACTAAATAACGGATAACCATCAAAACTTTTTCCTGCTCCCAAAATAAAATCCAATAATTTTACCTTTTCGTTTTTCTTTTTTCCACTTTTGTAAAAATCAAAAGTTGCCATTAATTTTGTTTTGCAATTGAAAAATGCAATTTGAGTCAATAACATCTGCTTCAAATTTTCATCTTTTATATTCACATCTGAAAAATGTTCTGCAAGCCCAGCGCCATATTTTGCAGCCATTTCACTATCATCAATTTCTCCATTGATTTCTGTACCGTCTTTTAATTTTATTCTAAAAATTCGTGTCCACTCTTGTATTGGAAATTCCTTTTCAGAATCTTCTCCTTCAAAATATGATAAAACATCTTCATCCACGAAATTTTTATGCGTATCAACTGCTTCTTCCACTTTATCTCCAAAATACTCAACAATTTTTCGTGCAATTCCATCCCCATTTTTTCCAACAACTGAATGAAAATGAAAATCTTTAGCTATCCTTAAAGGAATTTCTTCTTCCTTATTCTTTTTAAAAAAATCAAATATTCCCATTTCTTCTCTCTTTCTAAATCTAAATTCTCTTCAACTCAAAAATCACAATCTCAGGCTGTGCAAAAAATCTAATAAACATCTCAAGGA
>ERZ773073.498-NODE-498-length-20331-cov-6.094841_pt1 | contig 20331 bp, 20 predicted proteins | sample MGYA00580616_ERZ773073 | MGnify/ENA primary metagenome ERZ773073 (study PRJEB29015, sample SAMEA2737960) | human oral metagenome | biome: human oral; feature: human-associated habitat; material: dental | place: China | collected 2131 ...
CGAGGCTCCGGGCCGCCCTGCTGGGGCGCGGATGCGGGCTGGCGGTGCGTCCGCTGGTCGCTGACGCCCGGGCGTGGGCGGGGGAGACGGAGACCCTCCAGCACGGGGCGTTGCCGTTCGGTGCGGCACAGTGCCTGACGGTGGTGCCCGCCGCCGGGCACGCGCAGGAGGTGTGCGGTGTCGCCGTCACCTACCCGTCTCCCAGGCCGGTTCCGGTCGACGACGGGGACTGCCGGGAGGGGTTGCGGCTCGGTCGGGCCGTCTCGAACACGGGAATGTGTCGCGACGTGCGCATCGGTCCGGACGACCTGCTCCTCCACACCCAGCTGGTCGGGGCGACGGGCACCGGCAAGTCGTCGCTGCTGGCGGCCCTGGTGCAGGAGGCATGCCGAGCGGGGATGGGGTTGACCGTCCTTGACCCCCACGGTCAACTCGTAGACCGCATCCTCGCCGAAACCCCGGAGGAGCGCGGCGGACGTTTCCTGGCGGTCCGCAGCGGCGACGAGGAGCGTCCCGTGCCCCTGAACCCGCTGGCCGGTCCCAACCCGGAGTTGATGCAGGACACCATGGTTCAGGTGTTCCGGGAACTTCACGACCCCGGCAACCACGGTTTCCTCGGGCCGGTTTGGGAACGCTGGCTGGGGGTGCTGCTGGACGCGCAGCGGGCCCTGATCGGGAGACGCGCCAACTTGGCGTTGATCCCCGACATGGCCACTGATCAGAGGCGCCTGGCGGAGCTGGCCCGGAAACTGGACCGGGCCGACCCCAAGGTGTCGCGGGAACTTCACTCCCTCCACAGCCGCCGCCCCGAGGAGTACGGGGAATCGGTGACCTGGGTGGTCTCGAAGTTCCAGAGGCTGGTCGGGTCGTCGCAGATGCGCGGGATCCTCGCCAGCGGAAGGGACGCCGTCGACGTGGTCGAGGTTCTCGACGACCGTTCCCGGCTGCTCATCGACCTGGCCTCCACCACCCTCGGCGACCTGTCGGCCCAGCTGCTGGGCGAGATGTGGCTGGCCAAGCACTGGGAGGCGCTGTCGAAACGGCGGCGACGCGACCAGCCGCACCTCCTGATTGTCGACGAGGCCCACCTGTTCGCCTCCGGGCTGCTGCCCCGCATCCTGACGCAGGCCCGCAAGTACGGCGTCGGCGTGGTCGTGGCACACCAGAACCTGCAGCAGCTGACCGGGTCGCTGCGGGAGGCGGTGCTGGCCTCGACGAACAACGTCGTCGTGTTCCGCACTGGTATCCGGGAGGCCGACGCGGCCCTGGCGCGGCTCGGCCGGTGGCCCGGTACGTCGCTGACCCGGCTGGAACGGCTCACGGCGGCGGTGAGCCTCAACGTCGGCGACGGTTTCACCGACCCGTTCACACTCGTCGTCGACCACAACCAGCGGAAGGTCGCGGGGGGTGTCTCGAGGCTGAGGTGGAGCGTCGAGCAGCTGACCCGGGAGCGGTTCGGGCTCAAGGACGCGGGCGCCGAGCAGCTCACCTACGAGTCGCTGGTGCGGGCCGCCGACAGTCTGCCCGGGGGCCCGGGCAGGTCGCGCGAGGCCGCGACCTCGGATTTCCTGACGCGCTGGCTGGAGGAACGCGCGGAGAGGGGACCGGGAAACAGTGGCAGCTGATGCCCGGATGCGCGGTTGCGCAGCACTCAACTCGAAAAATCCCCTCACAGGGCTTGAAACCGGGTTGAGTGCTGCAAAACCGGGTAAAGCCCCGGGGTCCCTCCCGGCCCCGGGGTGGTCGCGCCCGCTGCTGTCCGTCATTTCCGAAAGAAGAGCTAGAAACCAGGTCAGGAGCGAAGGATGAGCGAACAGGATCCGGTGAGAACCACCCTCGACGTGCCTGGGGAACCGGGCCGCACCACCCTGGATCCCGGCGCTCAAGCGGAGCCGCGTTCCACAACCCTGGACCCGGTGCCCGGAGGTCCTGCGAGAACCACCCTGGATCCGGAGATGACAGCCCCGGCGAGCCGGGTCGATCACAGGCTCCAGCCCGGCATGGCCCTCGACTACGAGCTGCGGGAACGTCTCGGCGGGGGTGGCGAGGCCACCGTCTACCGCGCCCTGGACCGGCGCCACGACCGGGAGGTGGCCATCAAGATCTACCACGTCGTCCCGCACTACGCCTTCGAGATCGGCGACGAGAAACACAAACAGCACTTCCGTCGCGAACACACCGTCGATCTCTACGAGCGACGTGAGGAGAACGGGCTCCACATCGAGGTCATGGAACTGTGTCCCCTCGGAACCCTCGAAACCCTGGCCGGGGGCGAACCGATGTCCTCCGGGATGCTCCACGAGGTGGTTCGGGAGGTGTCGGAAGCCATCGAATCCATGCATCCGATGTACCACGGCGACGTGAAACCGCAGAACATCCTGGTCCGCTCCAGGGAACCCCTCGACCTTGTGCTCACCGACTTCGGGCTCGCCCGTGACATGGAGGGCCGAGACCGGATCACCAGTCTCGGTCAGGGCACCCACCTGTACCAGCCGCCGGAGGGAGCCTCGTCGTCGCGGCTCGAAAGCGACTGGTGGGCGCTCGGGATCATCGTCGCCGAGCTCGCGGCCGGGTATCACCCGTTTGATGGCTTGCCGGAGGATTGCCGCTCCCGGGAACGCCTGCGTGACTTCCTGTCCACCGAAGAAGTTCCGCTGGACCACCTGGATGACCTCGGGGACAAACGCATCCGCAACCTCGCGGAAGGCCTGCTGACCCGGTCCCTCAGGCACCGGTGGGGTTATGTGCAGGTGAAGGAATGGCTTGCCGGCGGGGACCCGGAGGTCAAACGCGGCACGGACCACCCCAAGGGCAGACGGGTCGGATTCTCCTTCGACGGTGAAATCTTCCACGAGGAGAAGCCACTGGGCGAGGCGATCCGGCGCAGCAACAACTGGGCCGAGATCGGCCAAGGAGTGCGGTTGCAGGAACTGGTCGCCTGGGTGACGGGCACGAACGCGGCTCCCCTGGTGGAACGGATCGCCGCCGGTTCCCCGGTGATGAGGGCGGAACTGACCGCCGCCCTGCTGGCGACGGCTCTCGTCGGTGATGGGCGGGCCGTGTTCCGTGGCATTGACCTGACCAGCGAGGCCGGGCTCACCAGGGCCGCGGGCCAGGCGGCCCTCTTGGCGGAGTTCCAGCAGCGCAACGTGCTCCGGCATTTCGGAGAGATCACGAACAACACGGTGCTCACCAGCCTCGACCACCAGTGGAGGACAACCCTGAAGGAAACCACGGACGCCCTGCCGTCCGCCGTCCCCTACGCCGGTAAGGCGGAGGAGATCTGCCTGGTCCATTCCTGGCAGGCCACGTTCAGTCAGGAAGCGGTCGCCGGGCTGCAACCCAGGGTGAAACGGGCCGTTAGGAACGAACCCGCGCTCCGGGAGGTTTCGTGGTTCAACGATCTGTTCGAGAAGCCGGCCACCGTCGGTCGTGGCCTGGCGCTCCTCGCCTCGCTTCCGGAAGCCGAGAGGCAGGCGGCCGAGATCAAGGCCCGGAAAGCCGCCGAGGAAGAGAAAAAACGACGCGAGGAGGAGGCCGCGGCGGAGGAGAAGCGACGCAGGGAAGCCGAGGAACGTGAGGCGGAGCTGCAACGGCGACGGCAGCGTCGCGGCCCGAACCTCAAGGCGCTGATCATGCCGTTCCTCGGCATCGCCGGGCTGTGGCAGTTGTGGTACGCGCTGCAACTGGGGAATTCGTTTCAGGAGTACCTCCTGGGGGAGCCGGATTTCTGGCGCTCCGGGCTGACCTACCTGGTGGCGCTGCTCGTCACGCTGCTCGGGTGTGCGCCCGCCGCCGGGCGCGCCGGGTTCGCGCCCGGCGCGGTGAGCGTTCTCCAGTTCGCCTTCATGATCCTGGGTGTCGCGGGCTCGCCGTGGATGTACACGTCCTGGAGTGGCCAATCCCCGCTCCAGGCCATGGGACTGACGCTCCTGAGCGACAACCCCCGTGAATGGCCCGCCGTCGCCGGCCTGATCGCGACCGCAGGCTATGCCGCCGTCATCATGTACACCCGCCGCGGCAGCGAACCGGCTCCGGACGGCCTCAAGGAAAAACGCGAGATGATGGTCTTCACGGTGGTCTGCCCGTCTTTCATCGTGTTTGCCGCGGCCGCTCTCTTCGCAGGTTGGAAGGGATCCTGGCAGGTGTGGCTCAGCACCGTCGCGTGGTGGGCGCTGGTGGTGGTGGCCATGATCATCCTGGTCTGGCCCGCGCTCCGCGTGAAGGGCTACAGAACCGGGGCGCCGGCGGTGATCATGACGTTGGCCGCTGTGCTGCACGCCGTCGGCCAGTGGTACTACCCGGTCCAGCACATCTTCTGGGAGACCTGGACGGTGTCCTGCTCCGTCGGGTTCATCTGCCCCGAGAACACCTTCGGCTCTTATTCCCCGAACGGATGGTTCTCCCCGGGCGGGGTGTTCTCCCCGGGCGGACTGGCGATCCTCGCGCTGCTGCTCTACGTGGCTTCCCTCTACATCCGCTGGGCGTTCACCAGGAAGAAATCCGACGCCTGAGGGCCGCGGGCTCAAAGGTGGAGGTCGTCGGGACTGATCCGTTCGACAGGGGAGTCCAGCACCTCCACCACCATGACCGTCACGTTGTCCTGGCCCCCGGCGCGTTTCGCGGCCCCGACCAGGGCGGCTGGCGCATCCGGCCTGGCCAGGATGGTTTCGATCTCCCCGTCGGAGACCATGTCCACCAGGCCGTCGCTGCAGAGCAGCAGGCGTTGACCGGTGTGAAGGGACAGACCGTAGCGGTGGACATCGAGGGGCCGCGGATCGTTGCCCCCCAGGGCTTGGGTGAGCAGAGGCAGGTGGGCGCTGCTGCGGTCGTCCGAGGTCAGACGGATCAGCTCCGGATCGGCCAGATAGGCCCGGGAATCCCCGACGTGGAACACCGAACCCCGGCCGTCGGGGGAGGTTTCCAGCAGCACTGCGGTGGTGCCCATCCCGAACAGGGCGGGGTCTTCGTGGCCGGCAGCGACGAGACGCGCCGAGACCTGGTTGACGTGGTCGGGGACCTCCGGCCCGTCGATCCGAGTCAGCTCCTGCGCCGCCATCAGCGATGCCGTCGCCCCACCCAGGTGTCCGCCCATCCCGTCACACACCGCCAGCCGGTGCGCCCCGGAGCCGTCCAGCACCAGTTCGGTGGGTGCGCCGTTGTCGTGCTGGAGGACCCAACCGTCCACTGCCGCCGCGTCCTCGTTGCGTTCGCGGACCAGTCCCTTGTCCGTCGCCACGCCTACCTTCAGTTTCAGTCCCACAACAGTTCCACCTTCCGGTTCATGGCCAGTCGCAGCTGATCCCCGGGTCGCAGCACCCGGGGGGTGTTGGGCGGGATCCGGATCTCGTTGACGAAGGTTCCGTTGCGGGAATCCAGGTCCATCACCTCGACCTCTCCCGCATCGGTCGAGTGCAGCACACAGTGCTGGGTGCCGATGTTGGTCCACCCGATCCCTTCCAGGGTGGCGCCGAACGGGGAATGCAGCGCCCTGCCGAGCAGTACCCCGGGGGCATGGGGAACGGGTTGTTCGACGCCGGCCAGCCGGATCCGGCACTGGCGTACCGGGATGGTGCGGACGGCATCAGGAGTCGCCGAGACCTCCGGTGCCGGTTCTGTCATCGGCGCCCGGTTCGGTTCGTGGGTGACCATCAGGGTGAGGTCGTTGGGGCAGAGGCCCCTGTCGTCCTGGTAGGTCGCCCCGCAGCTGGGGCAGGTCTGTGCCATGCCGGTTTCCTTTCCACGATGTCTGCCTGAGATGGATCCCTTCGGCCGACAGGTGATCGTGAAGATCTTCAAGTTCCCCCGGGCGCGGGATTCCTGTCAACCACAGCTGCCCATCGGCGACGGCGAAATCTAGGCCGGGACGTTCGCATGGGGGACCCGGGTAGCGTTCCCCGGCCAGGGGGGTGTGCCGCAGCAGCACCTGGTTGCCGGAGCCACGCAGCCAGTGGTCCCCGGCCAGTTCCTGCACGAAGGGGCCCGCCACCACGATGTCCGCCAGCTCACCGAGCCAAGGATGCTCCCGGGCGGCTACATCCTCCTCGAGTCCCGTGAAGACAAGCAGGTCCCAGTCCTCCCTGCGGGCCTTCCCGAGGCAACGCAGCATTGCCAGAAGCCCCGGGAGTTCGGGCTGCTCGGTGGGTTCGCCGCCGCTGACGGTCACGCCGTCGAGTTCCCCGGGCAGGGCCAACAACCAGGCGCCGATTTCCTCGACGGGCAGTTCCCGGTCCGCGCGGAACCCCCAGGTGTCGCGCGACATGCAGCCCGCGCATCTCAGCGTGCAGCCCTGCGTCCAGATTCCGGCGCGGGTGCCGAAACCCAGATTCCGCACCGGGTGGGCCAGGCGCGAGATCAACACGTGGTCTCCAGCTGCCAGTGGCCGTCGTCGGCTTGGTCGATGGCAGTGATCCGCAACTCGGTGACCCCGTCGGGCAGGCAGATCAGGTGGCGCCCCAGCGGATTGACGAACATGGTCTCCACCGCCGTTGAAACCCCGCGACCCCCGAAATCTAGGCCGCGGTGGGCGTTCGTCTTCAGGATGGTCAGCACGTCGTCGGAGATGACCAGGCGAACCCCGGTCTGTTCGGCGACGTTGCGGGTGACGTTTCCGAGGAACTTGTCCACCAGCTGGTCGCTGACCTCGTCGGAGATGTACTCGAAGACCACGATGTTGTTCTCACCGATGCGGTTCAGGATCTCCGGCCTGCCCAGGTGGGTGGTGAAGTGCTGGCGGACGGAATCCACGATGCGGCGCTCGAAGTCGCGGTAGGGCAGCTGTGGTTCGCGCGGGACCAGGCACTCCATCTGGTCGGTCGACGGATCCCGGTGATACACCCCCAGGTTCGAAGTGAAGATGATCAGGGTTTCACCGAAGTGGACGGTGGAACCGGTTCCCGAGGTCAGGCGGCCGTCCTCCAGGATCTGCAGGAACTTGTCGAGTATCCGGGGATGGGCCTTCTCGATCTCGTCGAACAGGACGACGGTGAAGGGACGCTGCTGGATGGCGTTGGTGAGTTCACCGCCCGCGTCGGAACCGATGTAACCGGGCGGCGACCCGATGAGCCGCGCCTCGGAGGCCTCCGAGGAGAACTCGGACATGTCGAAGCGGATGAAGGTGTCGCCCTCACCGAACACCAGCGCCGCCAAGGCCTTGGCCAGTTCGGTCTTGCCCACCCCCGTCGGGCCCGCGAAGAACAACACCCCCTGCGGCCGGGTCCCCGGGCGGCGCACCTGCGCCCCCGTCAGGCCGGTGGTGGATCGGATGAGGACGTCGAGGGCCTTGCGGATGGCGGCCTGCTGTCCCAGCACCTGACGTTCCAAGGGCTCACGCACACCAGTCGGGTCCGGGACCTCGCCCGCCGCCCAGCGGATCTTGTCCCGCAGGCCGGGGGCGTGCCACGGATTGTCGGGGATGCCGACCCGGAACAGTCGCACCGCGTCCTCGATCCGGGTGAAGGGAATGCCCTGGTCCAGGGCCACTCGGGTGATCAGCGGGATGGATCGCAGGCTCAGTCCGCCGGCGGCGTCGGCGAATCGTTGGAACACCTCCTGGCGCTGCGGCGGGGTGAGTTCCTGCAGGGCGGGCATCGGGGTGAGGATCCGCCGGGCGAAATCCTCCAGCTGCGCGGCGGTGGCGTGGGGCACCGAGATGGTGCGAACCTCGGGTCGCCGGACGAACCAGGCGGGCAGGTCGTTGGGCTGGTCCAGCAGCCAGAACACAGTGGGGTATAGGAGCGCCCTGTGAGGGCCGTTCAACCGTTGCGGGGCCACCCGGGAGGCGTGCGCCTCGGCCATCACCATCACCGAGTGGAGGTTGCCATCCTGGACGTTTCCACCCGGTGCCAGCCTGGCTGCCCCGGAGATCAGGAGCGCGCACGGGGGCTCCGGGGCGATCATCGCTGCCAGCACGGCACGGAGCTGCCCGGCTGCGGCGTCGATGTTCCCGTTCGGCGGTTGTACGGGAGCTGCGACGTTGAGACCCCGGGCGGTGGCCTCCTGCAGGGGGTGCAGGTCGCCGGAGAGGGGGCTCAGCCCGTCCACGGGATCGAAGGCCGCCACCGCGGGGAACCCTGCGGTGGTCAGGACGTGGCACAGTGCCTGCCGGGTTTCGAGATGCCCCAGGGGCAGCAGATGGAGGTCGGTGGTGTCCCCCGTCAACACGATGTGCGGGTAGGAGGGTAGGGCGACATCTACCTCGCGAAGCCAGGTGGGGAGGGATTCGGGTTGCTCTTCCCGCGGTGCTGCCGGGACGGTCATCGCCGCTGCTCCTGCTCGGTGGTGCGACGTTGCTCAGTGGTTTTGCGGGTGACCTGCTGGTGCGCGAGCGGCCGCAGTCCTGCGGGGAGATGGCTTACCCGGTTCTGGCGGATGCCGCGTTTCTCCAGCTCGGCGCGGAACGCCGCCAGGGCGTCGCAGAGGGCCTTCTCCGCCTGGGTGTCGGCGGCGGTGTCCGCCGGTCCTGCGATGCGCAGGGCATCCAGTTCGATGCGGCCCGCGCGGGTCCGGGCCATCACCGCGTGCTGGGGGAACGCGGCGTGGGTCACGATGAGGGCGTCTTCTGCCCCTTCGGTCAGGAGCGAAGTGGGTTGGTAGCCGATTGCTTGGAGGCTGGCGCGCACGGCGTCGGCGACGAAACCCTCCTCGGCGCGCCGGGCGGCCGTTTCGGCCTCGGATTCCAGCGCAGCGGTTCGCTGCTGTTCGGCCGCCCGCAGGGCTTCCCGGTGGCGGGCGTTGCGGCTGTCCACATCGTCGCGGAGGAGCCACAGCAGCATCCTCGAACGCTCCGGGGAGGCGGTCAATGCCTCCGCTGCCCGTTCGGAGACGGTGGGGTCGGCGACGAGTTGGCGTTCGACGACATCACGGGCGAGGTCCGCGAGTTCGGTGAGCCGCGGTCCGGTTTCCCGTTCCGCATTCCCGGTGCTGGTCTTCTCGGCCAGGGCCGCGGCGATCTCTGGGGAGACTACGAACCCGGAAATCGCTTCGGCCAATTGGCGTCTGGCGGTGTCCTGCTGCCGCCGGGCGAGTTCTTTCTCGATTCCAGAGTGGGCCTCGGAGATCAGGCGTTGAAGCTCCCTGCACTGGGCCTCGACCTCCTCCGACGTGCCGGGGGCGGGACCGAACCCCGCGATGGCTGGAAGACCTAGGGAGCGCAGCTCACCGGTGACGCCCGCCAGATCTGACAGCAGGCCGTCACGCCGGGCAATTGCCGCAGCCAGCAAGCGCCGCTCCCTGGCCTCTGCCGATTCGACCACATATTCGCTCCAACCAGAACTCATCCCAGCCTCCTTCTCGTGGGCTCCAAGAAGTACTGACGGACAGGACCAACCTGGGAAACACGCGGGACGGGTTCCGTCCGTCAAGAAGTTGCGACCGACGAAATCAGGTCTTCGCCGGCCGTGGGTTTCATTCGCCGTTATGAGACCAGGGGGAGAGCACGGCCCCTTGAACACCTCCGTGCGCTGTTTTTCGAGGAGGAAACATGTCCAAGGTCCTGACTTCGCTTCCAGTGGGGGAACGGGTCGGACTCCCGTTTTCCGGGGGTCTCGACACCTCCGTCGCGGTCGCCTGGATGCGCGAGAAGGGTGCCGTTCCGTGTACCTACACCGCCGACATCGGGTAGTACGACGAAACCGACATGGCCTCGGTTCCGGGACGTGCCCTGCAGTACGGGGCGGAGCTGTCGCGGCTGGTCGACTGCCGGGAGTCGCTGGTGGAGCAGGGGTTGCAGGCCCTCCAGTGCGGCGCCTTCCACATCAGGACTGGTGGCAGGCCCTATTTCAACACCACCCCCATCGGCCGGGCCGTCGCCGGCACGATGTTGGTTCGGGCCATGGCCGCCGACGACGTTTCGGTGTGGGGCGACGGCTCCACCTACAAGGGCAACGACATCGAACGTTTCTATCGCTACGGGGTGCTCGCGAACCCTGAGTTGCGGATCTACAAGCCGTGGCTCGACGAGGCCTTCGTCGACGAGCTGGGCGGTCGCCAGCAGATGAGCGAGTGGCTGACCGAACGCGGCCTTCCGTACCGCGACTCCGCGGAGAAGGCCTACTCCACCGACGCCAACATCTGGGGAGCCACCCACGAGGCCAAGATCCTGGAGGAGCTCGGGGTCTCCATGGAGATGGTGGAACCGATCATGGGAGTCAGGTTCTGGGATCCGGAGGTGGCCATCGAACCCGAGACCGTCACGATCGGGTTCGAGCGGGGATATCCCGTCTCCATCAACGGTGAGAGATTCGAGGACCGGGTGCGGCTGGTGCTCAAGGCCAACGAGATCGGCGGCCGCCATGGCCTGGGCATGAGCGACCAGATCGAGAACCGTATCATCGAGGCAAAGTAGCGGGGCATCTACGAGGCCCCGGGCATGGCGTTGCTCTTCGTCGCCTACGAACGTCTGCTCTCCGCGATCCACAACGAGGACACGTTGTCCAACTACCAGATTGAGGGGATCCGCCTCGGACGTCTCCTCTACGAGGGTCGCTGGTTCGATCCGCAGGCCATGATGATTCGCGAATCCTTGCTGCGCTGGGTGGCCTCCGTCGTCACCGGCGAGGTGACCCTCGGGTTGCGTCGCGGCGACGACTACACCATCCTCGACACCACCGGTCCTGGTTTCAGCTACCAGCCGGAGCGGCTGTCCATGGAGCGGGTCGAGGACGCCGCCTTCGGGCCGCTCGACCGCATCGGGCAGCTGACGATGCGCAACTTGGACATCGCGGACACCCGCGCCAAGCTCGAACGCTACATCAACCAGGGGCAGCTGACCGGCGGGGAGGCCGAGAAGCTCGTGGCGCAACTCGAAATCGGCGCCGGCGACGGTGACCTCGTCGGGGCGGAGGGCTGAACGGTGGCCAAGGACGTACTGGAGAAGGTGTTCATCGCCTGGGGCGGGAGCCAGCGCCTGGCTGCGCTGGTGGGGCAGAAGATCTCGGCATTGGGATTCGACCCGATCGTGGGTGGCGGCAGCCCCACGGAACTGTTCATCGGCACCCAGGTCTTCTCGCAGATCCGGTCCTGCACGCGGGCGGTCATTCTCGTCAATGGGGAGGGAATGGAGGCCAGCCCCGGGTTCGGGTTGAACGACAACCTGATGTTCGAGTGGGGCTACATCACCGGCACCTACAGCCCCAACAAGCTGCACGTCTTCCTCATCGACACCTCCGTCAAGGACCTGCCCAGCGACCTGGGCGGTTCCTGGGCGACGGAGGTGAGTACCGCGGAACTGGACGTGGAGGAGATCGCCGACGTGATCGTCGCTGCTTTCCAGAAGGACGCGACCCGGCACGTCGAACTCGACAAGCTGAAGATCATGCACATGTGGGAGGACATCAAACGCTACCTTGACACGCACGACACCAGCCCCCAGTGCTCCGACATCGAACTGGCCCAGTACCTGATCCACACCGCCGAGGTGTGCGACTACTACATGGAGGAGGAGTACGCCGAGGCGCTGCTGAACAAGGCCCACCCGACCTCCAGCATCCTCAGTTTCGCGATCCTGCTGCTCAAGGCCAACATCCGGCTCGCCTTGGAGACGAACGGCTTGGCCACGTCGCTGCCCTTCGACTCGTTCACTGAGCTCCGGGCCGTTTTCGAGACCAAGTTCGACTTCTCCTACCAGGACGAGGAATTCGACCTCTGGATGCGGTATTTCACGACCCGGAGGCTGAGCCTGCTCTACCGCCTGGTCTCCCTGAACGACGACTTCGCCGAGGACGAACGCAAGGCCCTGCTGGAGTCGGCCCTGTCCTTCCTGAAGGAAGCGGGCGCCATCCTCGATGAGATCAGCTCCAGGATTTCCTCCGACAGCGCCTACGTGAACCTCTACCGGGGTTACGTGGAGCGCGACAAGTTCCGGGTCTTCGTGGCCTTCGGAATGCAGGAGGAGGCCTCGACGAGCAACGCCGCGGCCCTGGTGGCGAAGGAAGCCTTCTACCTGACCTACAAGGAGAAGTACCCGCACGACACCTACATGATCCGGCAGCTCGCGCAGGAGTATTACCGGAGCCTCGCGGAACGGATGGAGTTCATCACCGACGTGACGGAGAAACTGGTCATCAGGAAGACGCTCATGTCTTTCCTGTCGAAACTCGACAAGGACTCGGGACGTCAGCACGCGGTGTTGCAGGAGCTGCGCAAGATGCTGGGCTGATCGCGCCCGGCAGATCCGTATGTCGACCGAGGAAAGGAGAACATCATGGCATGTGCCTGTCAGGACAAGGTCAACAACACCTATGGACGGTGCCGCGCCTGCAACGAGGCCATCGCGCACAACATCCCTGTTAGCCGCCACAGCTGCCAGTGGGGTACGTGCACTTGAACGAGGGGGTTCGGCCGGGCCGTCCGGCCGAACCCCGCCCGGGGCCGCCTGCGCCTGTGATCGGGGAGCCAGATCCCACTCCGGAGGCCGAGCGTGTCAGGATTGACCGACGAGGGGCGGGAGGGAGACGTCATGGGTCGCATGATTGACGTGGTGGCCGAGTGGCCCGAACTGTTCGAAGGTTTGAGCCCGCAGCGGATACAGGGACTGCGTGCTGCGTGTGCATCAAGTCAGCTTGAGGGGGATGTGCCTACCCGTGAGGGTGTCGCCGATCTTGTGGCACGTGCGCGTGGGGAGATCACGCAAGAGGAGTTCATTGCCCGGGCGATCGCTCGCGCCGAGGCACGGGTCGGGCGGTCCGCGCGATGACCCCGAGGTTCTGGGACTGGGAGGACTACTTCGATCCGGAGACCTATGACCCGGATACGGAGTCGGGAACGTTGCGGAACCTGCTGGGCATCAGAGACCCGGAGGTTCTGCGTCAAGTCGAGTGCGATGTCGTGAAGTTGCGTGAACGAGAATTGCGCGAAGGAGAAACGGAGGTTCCGCAGACCTGTGGCGCGGATCACCTCCGCTCGATCCACGGGTATCTGTTCCAGGACGTCTACGAATGGGCCGGGCAGCTCCGTACCGTCAACATCTGCAAGGGCTGGAGCCGGTTTGCGGACTGCGGCGACGGGGGAATCGAGAACTACTTGGGTAGTGCGCAGTACGCGGCAACCGAACTCCGGTGGGGTGAGCTTGACCGGGAAAGATTCGGGGCTGCAGCCGCCTTGGTTTTCGCCTACTTGAACCATGCCCACCCGTTCCGGGATGGTAACGGCCGCGCAACCAGGGTCTTCATGCAGCATGTTGCCGAGCGGTCCCGGTTCGACCTCGACTTCACCCGCGTCGATCCGGAGCTGTGGAACTACGCATCGTCGCTGAGCGCCCCACAGATTGGGGTCGGGGAGCCAGATCCCGACCCCCTGATCGGCGTGTTCCAAGAGTGTGCGGTGGAGGGAACCAGGCCGCTCTGGTGGTCGTAGCACTCCTCGGCGCCCCGGGGTTACGGTTTTGCAGCATTCATTCCCGAAAATCGCCTCCGGAGGGTCGAAAACCGGCTTGAGTGCTGCGTAACCGGGTGATCGCCAAGAAGACCTCCCGTTCGTGGGGTTCCGCGGACCTGGTTTCGTCCGTCAGGTACCGGTGGAGGTTGGTCATGACTGTTTTCGACTTGCTGGGGCGGGTTCCCGACGACTCGCGGGTGCTGGAGCTCGCGGAACCACTGGCCGCGCTCGACGCGGAGTTCCCGGGTCTCGCCCCCAAGGAGTATCGGGGGGAGCCGGGGCGGGCGCTGGACCACATTGAGGAGCAGCTGGCCGCCATCGTCCGGATCGAGGAGGAGATGGAACTGGTCCGGGTGGAGCTTCCCGCGGCGGAGGCCGACGCCGCCTTGGAGGCCCGGCAGCGACGCGGCAAATGGGTGCTGCTGGGGTTGCTGGCGGGGATCGTGCTGCTGGTCGTGACCGGGCAGGGGCTGCTGTGAACGCCCGGGCCAGGCTGGCGCAGCTGCGAGCCGCCCTGCAGGACGGAACCAACCGGATCCGCGCCCACTACGCCATCTCCCGCGGCGCGCTGATCAGCCACCTGGCCGAGGCCAGGGCGATGACCACCGACCTCGGCCGGCGCATCCAGGACCTGGCCCGGGCCGGGCGCCCCGAGGAGTACGACCACTGGGACTCCGTCCGCTGGGACGACTGGCACCCTGCCTCGCGGCTCCCCGCCGAACTCAGGATCGGCAGGACCAGCGTGGGAGATTTCGACGACCTGCCCGCCACCGTCCCGGTTTTCACCGGCCGCATCGTCATCCTGACCAGCGAGGACGAGTCCGCCGCCCGGCATGCCCATGACGTCCTGCGGGGGCTGGCGGTGCGGTTCGCCGCGGCGATGGGCCGCGACATCGTCCTGCATCTCATCGACCCGTTCCGGGAGGGCCATGGTTTCCCCGAACGCCCCCTGCTGCCCGGAGTGGCGGCCCGCAGCATCGACGCCGTCGCCGACCTTAAAGCTGCCTTCGAGGCCGCCCACGCCGACTCGCAGGGCGACGGGAATCCCCGCCGTCACGTCGTTTTCGCCATGGATTACCCGCGCGGTTTCTCCCACCAGGCCGTGCAATACCTCGACCGCATCCCGCGGCTGCACAACGCGCAGCTCATCATCCACCACGACCTCACCGCCGCAGCCCCCGCCTCAACTGATCTGCAGGTCACCCGTCCCGTCGTCGTCGACGTGCGGGACGACGGCACCGCGACCGGGAGTTGGGGTCGCATCGAGGCCGGGATCGACGCCCCACCGCCCGCATCCCTGACCGCCAGGATCGCCGAGGCCCTGCCGCAACGCAGGATCATCAATCTCGGCTGGGGCGATGTCAACCCCACCGATCCCGCCACCTGGTGGGGTGGCGAGGCCCGCGGCGCCGCCGTCGCCCGGATCGGCGCCGATGTCCACGACAACCCCATCGACCTGGTCATGGGCATAAACCCGGAGGGCCAGTCGCGTACCCACATGGTGATCGGCGGGACGCCGGGTTCCGGCAAGTCGGTGCTGCTGCACGTCATCATCACCAGTCTGGCCGCCCGCTACTCGCCCGACGAGGTGCAGTTCATCCTCATTGACGGCCGCGACGGCGCCGAGATGAAGTCGTACCGGCGGCTTCCCCACGCCCAGGCGGTGGCGATCCACACCCCGCGGGAACTCGCCGAGAGCGTCATCCGCGACATCCAGGCGGAGCTGGTCAGGCGCAACGGCCTGTTCGCCAGCAGGAACGTCCAGAACATCAACCAGCTTCCCAACGCCGCCCGTGGCGGGCTCGCGCGGCTCGTGGTGGTGATCGACGAATACCAGGCCTACCTGCAGGACCACCGCGGCGACATCGAGAAGGTGTTGTGGGACATCGTCTCCCGCGGCCGGGCCGTCGGTATCCACCTGGTGCTGGCCTCGCAGCGTTTCCACGCCTCCGGGATGACCAACCGGGAGGCCCTGTTCGCCAACGTCGACACCCGCATCTCCTTGCGGATGGCGCAGGACACCATCACCAACATCGCCGAGTTCGACCAGGCGGGTCGCCGCCTGATCCTCGAACACTGCGAGAAAGCCGGCGATGTCGTGGTCAACACCAACCTGGGTGAGGCCCCGCACGTCGCGGGCCGGGTGGGTTTCCTGCCCGGCGACGAACTGACCCGCATCGTCGACGCACTCGCGGCACGGGGCGACGGACGGACCCCACTGGTGCTCGACGGTCAGCAGGCCCCCGAGGCGGCGGAAAACCCCGCCCTGAAGGGGTTGGCGCGGATCCCCCGGGGCGAGGCGGTGACCTCCTGGGCGACCCGGCCGGCGGCCGAGGGAGGTCTCGGGGCGGCCAGCTGGCCCAGCCACGAGAACCCGGCCGCCTTCATCGCGGGCCGCACCATGACCATCCACGGCACGGTCCACGCCGTCATCCGGCGCGCCGCGAAACAGAACGTCGCCGTGATCTGCGAACACCCGGAGGTGCTCGTCGGGGTGATGCAGACCGGCATCGCGACCTGGTCGCGCACCACGCAACCCGCAGGATTCTCGCTGTGGCTGCTCTCGAGGCTGCCCGCCCGCGCCGGCGACCCGTGGCGGGGTGCCCTCACCGATCAGTTGCAGCGGCTTCTCGCCTGCGACGGCCACGGCTTCCGCCAGGCCACGAACGGGGCCCGGGCCGCGGAGTTGGTGGCCGAGGCCACCGCCCTGCTGGAGACGCGGGTCGCGATGGATGTCGACGCGCTGGCCGACGAGGACACCGTCGTGCTGGCGGCCGCCGGGCTGGAGCGGCTCCGCGAGTTCCAGAGCACAGAGGGTCGTTTCGGCCCGGAACCGGCCGAGGCCGCCACCGCGCTGAAACGTCTCACCGAGACGGGACCGGCGTACGGCATCCACGTGGTCTGCGCGACGACTTCGCGGGCGGCCTGGAACCAGGTGTGGCCGGACAAGCAGATGAACCAGTTCACCCACCGCTTCTACGGCCAGCTGTCGGAAACCGACTCCCACGCCCTCCTGGGCGACCAGCAGGGGCATCGCGTCGACAGCGACGACCTGATCGCCGGACCGGCCCGGATGGGTTACGGCGACGCGACCGCGGGGGTGGCGATCAGGTTCCTGCCCTACGTCGCCGGTCCCGGTCTCGGTGGGGCGCTCACCAACCTCGGAAGGAGCTGAACATGGACGAGCTGCGCGAACAGCTACGGATCTTCCTGCCGGAACTGGAGGCCTTCACCCAGCACCTGCGGCAGGTCAACATCGCCCTGCGCGACGCGGAATCGGAACTGAGGGGGATCTGGGAGGACTCCTTCCAGAGACGGTTCCAGGCCCAGGTGGCGGCGCTGACGGGTCCGCTCGTCGACTTCGCCGAGAACGACGCACCCCGGTTCGTCGACTTCCTCGACGGCAAACGCATCCAGGTGGAAAGGTACTTCAATGGCTGACCCCTCGGTGGTGGCGGAGAAGCTCAGGGGCTACCGCGACTCCCTCATAGCCCAGCGTCTCGCGATCGCGGGCGCCTTCCACCACCTCACCGTCGCCTACGCGCAGCTGAAGAGCGTGTGGCGGGGCGAGGGGGCCAGGCAGTTCGAGGCGGAATGGGCCCGTGTCGCGGCCGCGTTCGACACCTACGCGGAACGGATCTCGCCGCTGATCGAGCTCCTCGACTACCGCATCGATGTTCTGCGCGAACTGGATCGGGGCATGTCGTGACGGAACCGGCGGTGCTGGCCGGGAGACTGCGCGAGTTCCGGGAGCGGGTGATCGCGGCCCGGGCCGGGTCGAGTTCCCGGCTGGAACCAGCCCGGCTGGCGCAGCGGCGACTCGACGACGCCCTGAGTGTCCTGCGCGCCTGCCGCTTGACCGCCTCGATTATCTGTGTCACTGTATTAAGGCAGTCATACAGAAGGTCTGACGAGGCCGTCCGGCTGCGCTCATGAGCTGTGTCTTATCCATGTCTTACCCGTGTCCCATCCACCAACCCAAGGAGGGCCTGTGCCGATCGACGACTCGCGTCCGATCTGGATCCAGCTGGTCGATGATTTCCGCATGCGGATCGTCACCGGCATCTGGCCCGCCGGAACCCGGATCCCCAGCGTGCGCGATCTCGCCACGCAGGCCGGGGTCAACCCCAACACCGTCCAACGCGCCCTCGCCGAGCTCGATCGCAGCGGCCTGACCGTTACCGAGCGCACTGCCGGGCGCTTCGTCACCGCTGATGCCGCGGTGCTCGACGCCGTCCGACGTGAGCTCGCCGTCGGCGCCACAGACACCTTCATCGCCGCTGTCACCGCTATCGGTATGGATCTCGCTCAAGCGGGCGAGACCCTTGCCGAACGGTGGCCGGCTTCCACCACTGACGAATCAGGAGAGCCCTCATGAGCAGTTCGCTGACGGCGGCGCCGTCGGATGTGCAAGGCTCCGATGCACGCTTCAATACCATTCCGTCCCTGGATGGCGCCCCGCCCCTGGTGACCGTGCGCCACCTGACCAAGACCTATCGCGGGCGTCCTGCCCTGCGCGATCTGAGCCTGTCGCTGCCCGCCGGACGCATCGTCGGCCTCATGGGCGCCAACGGTTGCGGCAAAACCACTCTGCTGAAGATTCTCGCCGGCGTCCTGGCCGACTACGAGGGTCAGGTGCGCATCGCCGGGCATGCCCCCGGGCCGCTGTCCAAGGCGCTGGTGTCCTTCCTGCCCGACGCCGACTTCCTGGCCACCAGCCTCACCCCGCCTCGGGCGATCGCCCAGTTCTCCCGGCTCTTCGCCGATTTCGACGCCGCCAAGGCCCGCCGGCTGGTCGACTTCTTCGCTCTGCCCGCTGAGCGTTCCATCAAGGAGATGAGCAAGGGCATGGGGGAGAAGCTGCGCATTGCACTGATGATGAGTCGCCGCGCCCGGGTCTACCTGCTCGACGAGCCCATCTCCGGTGTTGATCCGGCCGCCCGCGAGATCATCCTCGACGGCGTCCTGCGCGACTTCGAATCGGATTCCCTCATGCTCATCTCCACTCACCTCATCGCCGACGTCGAGCCGATCGTCGACTCCGTCGTCTTCCTCAAGGACGGTCGCCTGCTCCTGGCCGGCGATGCCGACGATCTGCGTCAGACCCATTCCACGAGCCTGGACGCCCTGTTCCGGAAGGAGTACCGCTGATGCTTCGCACGCTCTTCATCGAGGAGGCTCGTACCCAGGTGGGGCGCAATGCCTCTGTGACAGGGGCCTGCTGCCTCGTTCTGCTCGGGTTCCTCGGCCTGTGGTGGCTGCTGGCCGACGTGCCGGCGCTGGCCGGCCTCATGCAGCTGGCGTCCATGGCGGTGATCATCGCGATACCGGTCGCCGTCATGGTTCAGGTCGCCGTCGACTACTGGCAGTCCATGTACGGGCAGCGCGGTTACCTCACCATGGCCGTTCCGGTTCGCGGACGGGTGCACTTCGCGGCCAAGGCTCTTTACGCCTGCGTAGTGGTGCTGGTCGAGGGTGCGATCTGCCTGGGTGGTCTCATCGCCTGGTGCGCCGTTCTCGCCCACAGTATCGGGTCCACCACCGAAGATGTGCTCCAGCCGGTGCTCTGGGCCATTGATACGGCCGGACCGGGCAAAACGGCCTTGTTCGTCCTGATCGTGCTCATCGGGCTCTTCTCGCTTGTCATCGAGGTCGGTGCTGTGATGAGTATCGGTGGGCAGGGCCGTTTCAACCACCTCGGGTTCGGGGCACCCATGATCGGGCTCGTCCTGCTCTACGCGGTCAATCAGGTACTCGCCCTGATTGCCGTTCTCTTCGTGCCGCTCAGCATGGATGTCACCACCGGCGATTTCACGAGCCAGATGATGTGGCCGCAGTTCCTTGAGGCGCTCCGAACCGGCGTCCAGCCGTCGGTGATCGGTGTCGGGTCCGTGGTCGTCGGGCCGGTGCTGGCTGTGGTCCTGGCCTGGTGGGCGGTGCGCGCGATCGAGCAGCACACCTCCCTGCGCTGAGGCGGGGGCGTGGTGCGCCGGCCTGGCATCGGTTCTTCTGCTGATGCCGGGGCGGCGCACCAGTCGTGCGGCCGCGCCTTTCCTTCGTGCTGGCAGGCAGGGGATCGTCGGCTGAGCGCCCCCGTCCTGCGACGCGCAGCTCAGGCCACGGTTGCCTGAGCCAGTACCTGGTCACCGGAGTCGCCGCCGTAGACGACGACGGATTGGCCGGCCGCCAGGCCTCGCAAAGGGTGGTGCAACTTGGCCCGCAGCGTTCCGGTCTCGACATCGACGGCAACGTCAGCGGGGAGGGGGCGTCCGTGGGCGCGCACCTGGATGGTCACGTCCTGCCAGCCGAGGTCGCCGTCGTTGAGGGAGAGGGGGTCGGCCAGGAGGATGAGGTTGTTGCCGTCGACGCTCTTGCGGCTGAGCAGTTCTTCGGGGCCGACGACGACTTCGTTGGTGGAGGGCCGGGTCTCGATGACGTAGCGGGGCCGTCCGTCGGGGGCCGGGCGGGTCAGGCCCAGGCCTTTGCGCTGGCCGACTGTGAAGCCGAAGTAGCCGTCGTGGGTGCCGAGGACGTCGCCGTCGGGGGAGACCAGGGTGCCTTCGTGAACGCCGAGGCTGCGGGTGAGGAAGCCGCGGGTGTCGCCGTCGGCGACGAAGCAGATGTCGTAGGAGTCGGGCTTGGAGGCCACCGGGAGGCCGCGTCGCTCTGCTTCGGCGCGTACATCTGCCTTGGAGGGGGCGTCACCGAGTGGGAAGAGGGCGCGGGACAAGCCGTCGCGGCCGGAGACCGCCAGGACATAGGACTGGTCCTTGGCGGCATCGACGGCGCGACGCAGCGTGAGACCCTCAGTGTCGCCGGGGCGGCCGGAGGAGGCGCCGCCGCTCAGACGCGCGTAGTGGCCGGTGGCGACGGCGTCGAATCCCAGGGCAAGCCCGCGCTCGAGGAGGGCGTCGAACTTGACGCGCTCGTTGCAGCGCACGCAGGGGTTGGGGGTGC
>ERZ773073.504-NODE-504-length-20107-cov-90.782565_pt1 | contig 20107 bp, 29 predicted proteins | sample MGYA00580616_ERZ773073 | MGnify/ENA primary metagenome ERZ773073 (study PRJEB29015, sample SAMEA2737960) | human oral metagenome | biome: human oral; feature: human-associated habitat; material: dental | place: China | collected 2131 ...
TGAGGTGGCAGCTGGAGTAACTACGGATATTGACCCGCACTGTGGGCGGAATTGGCTGATTACGCGGTTGGCTGAGCAGGGGGCGCACGTGAAAGAGATCGGCCGGCTATTGGGACAATCGGATCTGGAAACGATTATTCGCGTGTACATGAAGGTACGCACGGGTCGTATTGACGTGCTTATGGATAAAGTGAACCTATCTATCAGCGGTGAATGAGCTTAATGCTGGGAGTAACTCATGAATGTAAAACTATTGGTAATAATATAACTATCTGGCTATATTATTATCAACGATGCTACTTTCACCCACATGGGGAATGCACTGGTTTTTTATTTTGAGGGTTGGTCAAATTTTCGGATCTTCAAAAATAAAACCGCAGGTCATGCTTTTTTAGTGGGGTTTCGTGAAAAATAACCCAAGTAAGGGTCAGGAAAGAATGGGTTCGGGTTGGGTGGTGTTGGGTGTCCATTGCGCGGTGTGTTTTTTGGTGACTTGCAGGTTGGGGATGGTGAGGTTGCTTGAGTAGATGATTGATTCGGCGCCGACATGTTGGTGGTGGGCTGTGTGGGCTATGGGGAAGATTGCTGCTCGGGAGTGGTGGTAGAGGTCTTCAGTGATGAAGGGGTCGTCATCGTATGTGAGCATCCAGTAAAATGTGGCGTCGGCTAGTTTCTTGGCGAGCGCTTTGTGTTGGGGTTCATCAAAGGCGTGGAGGTAGAGGCCTTCGCCTTGACCTAGGTAAGGGGGGTCAGCGTAGACGAAAACGTTTTCACCGTGTTCTTCCATGGTGGTGAGGAAGTCGATGCCTTCTGATTCGGTGATGGTGATGTTGTCTGCCATGGCGGCGATAGTGCGGATACGGTGGCTGAGGTTATCGCGGTTGAACCGGGCGTCGATTTTCCATTTGCCGGTTTGTTCCATACCTCCGATAGGTCGGGCGCCTAGGATACCGGATCGGCATGTGCGGTTGAGGTAGAAGGTGGCGAACCCGAGTGTGAGATCATCCTTGTTTTGGGGTGTGTCGTAAATGTTTTTATAGTGTTTCCATGCATCAATGTTGAGTTCGCAGGTGGTAATGAGGCGAATGAATTCTTCAGGTTTTTGGGTGATTGCCCGCCAGAATGCTGCGATACCGGGGTTAAGGTCGTTAAGATAAACATGCTCGACGATTCCCTCGTGGAGAAGTTTTAGTGCGGCTCCTGCACCGCCGGCAAAGGGCTCCGCGTAGTAGCGTGGTGGTATTTGTTGGGCGTTGATAAGAGAAGCGATATAGGGGGCGAGTTTCGCTTTGCCGCCTGGATACCGGAGTGGGGAAATAAATCTCATAATATTCTATTTTGCCCGAGAGCATCGTTGATGGCCACCAACACCTCCCGAACTTGGGAGTCGTATTTTTCTACCTCCTCAATATTGGTCACTACATTACAGACGTGCACACCTGTTTGGAGGATCTTTGGTGGGGTGTTGCTGAATTTCTGATACAAGGTCTGCAAAGGTGTGCGATGCTGAACTCTACCTGAGTCGTTGGATGCTTCTGGACTAATGTGTTCTAACACATGCAAAACACGTTTGCAGATGTCTACAGAAGGAATATCAATTCCTTTTTCTTTGACATAGTAGTCGCAGCTCAAATCTAGCAGGATCCTGTATGTGGCGAAAAGGATTTCTGGGTAATTATGGATGGTGAGTTTTTGTGCTTCTCGCACCATTTGGTTAAGTTTGTCCCCTAAATTGCTTGGCGTGAATCTTGCTAATGCTTTTTGTTTGTTTTGTTTGGTGCGGGTTTGTTGCTTCTTCGTTGCTGGTTCTATTAGTGCTGTTTGCGTACCGGCAGATGATGGGACTTGTGGTGTTTCGTTAGATTGTTTATCGACGGCTTGCGGAATCTTAGCGTCTAACTCTACTTTCTCGTTGGGTGTCTTTGATGATTCGTGTTTTTCCACGATTGATTGAATGAATCTTTTAATCCCCAATTGTTTGTTGAGGTCGCGGGAGTTGGCTTCTTTGTTGGCGAGTGCCTCACAAATACTTATCACGATGTTATGAACATATTTTTCCCCATAAGGACTGCGGAGTATGGTGCCGCTGATGGTGATGCCGGTCATTTCTTCAAAAAATGAGCTCGTGATGATTCGTTCCAGGTTCGTGTACCCATCCTTATGGACGCGATCAATAACATCTGCGAATCCTTCGTGCTCGCCCCGTAAGTTGATTGCTGTGTAGAAAAACGCAAGAGTTTTTGGGCAGTTATTAGGGTTACGGTTGTATTCGTCTCTGTCTTTTTCGAAGGCTCTCCAGGGCTTCATGGCCGCCCCGCCTTGCCCACTTGCGTGTTTGAGTGTGATCCATGGTGCGGCATCTACTCGGTGCTTAAAGATCACTGCTCTTACTTCGGTGATGGGATTATGCCCCTTCACTATGTTTTCAGCTTGCTTCTGTTGCCTTTTGCTCAGTAGCTGGAGTGTTGGTTTGTGTTGTTGGAGTAGCCGTAACGCGAATAATCTACGGTTCCCTTCTAGAACGATGTACCGGTTTCCGTGGTTAAGAAGGAGAATATTTTCAGAGGGAGACAGCTGTCCATACTTTACGATGTGTTTTAGCAGTTCAATACAGCTTTGCCATTCCGTTCTAGCCATTTCTTGGATCAGTTCATCTTGAGAAGGAGTTTCGTTCGCTAGGGTTAATCGGGCGTTTCTATCATCGAAATCTAAGAGATCAACCTTAATAATTTCCGGCATGTTAACCATGGCCTAAGTCTAACTGTAAAAATGGTAAACCGTTATGAAAAAACAAAAATGATATGGAGATTTAACCAAAGAAAACCTCCGGAAGCCCGGGGGTTTGTTGCCCTATTGTATTGAGGAATCACTAGTCCTGGATGCAGTACTGCGGTATCTTCCCTTTGACGTAGAGTCGCCTCCAAATCCCTACCATGAGAATAGTCACGCCCAGCTCGTGAGCGATCGAACTTATACTGTCACAGTTGATTTCGGCCGCCATGTAATCATTCTCATCTATGAGTAAGATTGCGGCCCATTCGTTTGCTTCGCGTTCCTGTTGTTCGCGCGCCAATCCTGTTGCGCCAAGCTGGTGTCTATAGTGGGCATGCCCCAGTTCATGTGCCAAGGTGCACAATGTTTGCACTTCGTGCATGCCCTCCCGAAGGCTGACGGTGCGGGTTGTCGGATTCCAACCACCTTTCTTACCGCCGGTGTGGGTAGCTATCATAACGCCCATCTCTTCGGCTAATTGTTCCAAATCAAGCATGGTTATCATGGCTGCAACCTCTTCCACTATCGTTAAGCACTATCTGGTCAAAAGGTTTGCCTACGGTTTCCTGATCGCACCATTCCCTGACAGATTGAGCATCATAAATACCGGCCATGATCGTTCCCTCATGTTCTTATGAATATTATTTAAGGGAAAGACTACTCGCTAAAACCCTGTCCGTATATAGGTTTTAGATAAAGATTCGATTACGGACCGTATTTATGATTATCAAATGCACAACAGCCCCGGTCGTTTGAGTGTACCGGGGCTTGTTTACGATAAGGATTTTAAGCTTCTTCTTGGGCGTTTAGTTCCTTGAGGTAGGCTACTCCATCAACACGCTTGGCGGTGGCCTTGATTTTTTCGATGACCTTAGGGGTGCTGATGATTTGGTCGCTTTTGTCTAGTATGAGCCAGCAATCATGTTTTTCGACGAGGTCGGCGACTTTCTTGACGGCTTTAGGCTTGGGTGTCGGCGCTGGTTCTGTGCTGTAAGCAGGAATGAGCACCAAAACGTATTGGCCATCATCAATTTCTTTGATCTTGTAGGCTCTTCCAGGAAAAGGAATTGATTTAGGAAAAAGAGCGGATGCGCTAACCGCAGCGTATTGTTCTTCATCGCCGTACCAAGAGCAGATAGTAATGCGGCCGGTTCGCTTAAAAACTTCCAAAGCCGCGGTGTAAACAAGCGCAAGCCTTTTATCGGAGAGTGAAAGCATATTCTGTGGGCCGCCGACACTAAGAATTCCCATGCCATCTAGGCTAGTCTCGAATTGGGAAACCCGCTGGTTGTAGCACAAAAATTATGGACCATCGCTGTAATTATCGTCACCTAGGAAGCCTTCTTCCTCCGAGTCATCGGCAACCATTTCGCCCCCGCGCCATGCGCTTTTGCCACTAGCAACAGTCGCTGTGGCCCAAGGATCATCCGGTATTACTTGGCTGTGCTTGTGCCCGGTGAAGGTTGTGCCCTGTTTTGCGTCGGTTTGAGAATCATTTTCTAGTGACATTGCTTTCCCGAAAGTTTCAGCCCAGATTGCTTCATCGCTGTTAACTCGCAGGGCAAGCTCATGAATTAGTTCCTGATCGTTGAGCATTTTAATTAGCGATTGAGAGCTGTTTGTTGCCTCTTCTTTTGTTAGATATCCAGTTCGTACCAGGGCTTCCACCGGATTTTGTCCGTATGCCCTTGCTATGGCTATAACGTTGCCTTCCGACAATGTTCCTTTTGCTAGCTGTCGGTTAAGCGTACTAGTGGTGATACCTGCACGTAATGAGGCGGCTTTCTCGGTGTCGCCGTTGACTGTGTTGTAATACCAATCTTCATGAATGGTCATGCGTTTATTATGCATAATTTGGCGATTGGGGAACCCGCTGGTTGTAGTACAAAATCATGGCCCATCACTGTAGTCGTCATCGCCGAGGAAGCCTTCTTCCTCCGAGTCATCGGCAACCATTTCATCACCGCGCCACGAGCCCTTACCACTAACTGTGGTCGCAGCAGCCCAAGGATCATCCGGTTTGGGATCAGGGTGTTTATTAGCTTTATGTCGTTTGCGTTCAACCAGTTCGTCAAGAGAGGGTGCGAACTCGTCAGTTTTTGCGCCTACGCGCATTCGGTTGAGTACCTCGTCAGCTAGCCATTCCTCAGGTGCGAGCCGTAGTGCGGATCGGATATCTGGAACGTTTACTTTTTGCAATCCCGCTTCTTGTTCTGTGATAAATTCTGCCTCCACTAGGGCTTCTAAGACATTGCGGTTATAGGCGCGGGCAAATTTTACAACGAATTCAGGTTTTGCGGCTGCACCATCTTTCCATCGGGTGAAAGCTGATTGGTCGAATCCTGCGATTTTGGCAGCTTCTTTGAAAGTGCGACCTTGGATTGTTTCTGTTACGTATTTCCACCAGCGAGTTTGCTTCATGTGTCAGATCGTAATTGCGTAAGCACAAAAAGGCAAGTTATTGGGCCAATCCAAATTGGCCTTGCGCTAGAACAAAAATTGGTCTATTCTTGCTTGCGTAAGCACAAATCAAGATTGTTTAAAAACAAAGGAGGCGAAATGCCTACCGTAAACACGGTTCGAGTGCGACAAGATTGGCTTGAGCATCGAATAACGCAAGCGGGCAGCTTATCCGGCCTAGCGGATGAACTGCAGACAACCGTATCGACTATTAGCCGATATGCCAGAGGGCAAGCCGAAGCAGGACCACGATTTATCGGATCTGTATTGACAACCTATCCGGTTGAATTCGCCGATGCATTTTACGTTTCGACAGAAAAAATCCGACCTCAACGCCGCCGGCCAAGTAAGCGATCTGCTGCGTGATTCGCGCCGGGGCGTCGTAAAGCAAGAGGAAGGAAAAGGATGCGTGAGGTAGTGATTGCCCCGCAGTGGCTGACGGTCAAGCAGGCTGCGGAGTATATGCAGGTTAGCACGGACACGGTGGAGAAATTAATCGCGGAGAAAGCGTTGGTGGCGACGTATTTCAGCCAGCGCACCCGGCGGATCAACCGTGACTCGATCGAAGCGCTAGCGAAGAAAAATCTGGTTTAGAAGGAGGGCGTAGTGATGTCAGCGTTTTTCAATGGTTCCGTAGTTATCGCCGTGGCTGAGCGTGTACGAGATGACGCTATCGCGGTTTATCCCGGTTGGTGTTCTCCAAGTGATATGGAAGTCAAGGATAGTGGTGACGGTTTCCCCTTCGCTCCCAGAGAAATATGCCCCGGATCTACTACGGGGCCACTGGCTGGGGTGCTTAGCGACTTCATCGAAATGTTCTTGAAGCACGCCGCTGATGTCGAAACTAATCTCATCAAAACCGGCCACTTCCTTGCGGAAACAGTGCGCTACAGGACTGCCTTCACGCTTGACGAAGACGGCAACGTTAAAAGCATCATGGGGGCTGCCATTCCGAACAGTGACGGCACCATTGTTGTCATCAATTTGGATTTGCCAGTCGTAGATGAGATTGTCCGTGGTTGCTGCGAGCGCCCGATCGCTGATCGTGTTCGCGTCTTCAGCCAGCTTGTTCGCTTTTTCCGAGATGCGGTTGGCTTCCATAGCAGTGTCGAGGCTTTCCCGAGCGGTTTCGTTAGCGGTTTCGGCAAGGCTATTGGCCTTCTTGCTGATGCGATTCGCGTGTACCGCGAGCAGCAAGCCGCCGGCCCCGGTGGCGGCTCCGATGATTCCAAGGATGATTGATGAATCCATGCGACCTATTGAAGCAGGCATGGTGAATCGTCGTAAAGCGAAACGGGGTTTTGTGATGTCACGTTATATGTCAACCCGGGAGGCGGCCGATTATCTGCGGATTTCAACCCGGACGCTGCAACGTTATGCGCGGGAGGGGCGGCTTTCCCGGATCCGGCTTTCTCGGCAAAAAATCTTGTATATCCGTGCGGAGGTAGAGGAGCTGGTGGAGCGCAACACCTATCGCATCTAGGCGTCAGGCGGAATCTGGCCCCGTTGCCGGCGGGTTATCCGGCACCAGGCCCATGAAATGGCCGCATCCAGTCCGGGCTTCATATGGATGCTGCTGGTTCGAATCCAGCCATGGGCACCAAGCGCCACGAGGTGTGGTGCGTAGATATCGAAGAGGAAAGGAATAAGTGATGATGAGTAGTGCAGATTTGAGGGCTGGCATGGTGAGCGTGCCTTTGGGGTGTGACGGTTCGCTGGTGCAGATTCATCTGCACGTTCACGCGGACGCCGATCAGGATTGCACGATCGACATCGACTTGGTGCCCACGGGTGAAGGGATCCAGGTTCGGCTGCGGGGTGCGCAGTCGCTGGATGATGGCGTTTTGGATGCGTTGACTGATGAGTCGATTGCTGATGCTACTGCTGTTTCAGACGTGGATGACCCGATTGATATTGATGTGGATGATCTCCTGAAGCGTTGGGATGGCGAGGGTGATGGCGATGATGATGCTGCCGCGGGGGAGGCCACCCAGGGTGACTCGTATCCTGCTCCGAAGCCGTTACCGCAGGATGATGCCACGCACGTGTACCTGGGAAAGCTTTTTGATTGGACCGTCGCTGAGCGTGTCGATGATGGTGTGGTTTTCACCCGCGGTGAGCGTAACTTGTTCCGGGTGCCGGAGGGGCGGTTCGAGGAAATGCGCCAGTTGCTCGTCCTGGAGGATACCGGCCTTATCACTATGCATGTTGATGATTTCCGCGTCGTCCGTGAGGGCGGGGATGCGTGCATCTTCGATGGTGACATCTTCTTTGAGGCGATCCCGGCTGAAAAGTTCGCCACGCTGACTCGCTTGTTCACGTAGCCGTCGACTCCACCCTCAACCCCTATTGATAATTTTGGTCCCCCGCTGGGGAAGGCGGGGGACTGCATAAAACACATTCCCAAGACCAGAGAAAGGAAAAGAAATGTCCTGGAAACGTATCGGGCAGTCTACCACCTACGAGGCCCACCTGGCGTATAAGTCGTTACGCCGTCACGCTGCGGGTAAGAAAATGACCGCTGCTGGGCGTCGGGCGATGCTGAGCATGGGCTACATCGACGAGGACGGTGCGATCACCGTGATCGGCAAGCACGTGCTCCGCGGCGGCGACTAACAACTATCGCTGTGGCGCAATTGAAATGAAAGAAGGAAATGATGACCGAGATTGATAAAGGGAAAACAATCATGAGCCAGCTGCAATTGAAGCTGCGGATCCGGCTGCGGCCGGGTGTGGAGCGAATCGGCGTTTTCGGTGCTTTCACCGGCCAGTCGTACCCGGATTTGTGGGAAGTTTTGTGGGGCGGCGAGCTCATCGCCTCGTTCCGTAGCTGGGGTGATGCGGTGGCGTACGCCCACATGAAACTTGCTGCGGCTCAACAGGAGCGATATATGGCGTTAGTGCGGACCGCTACTCGGCCGCCCCGCCGGTTGGCACTGGAGGCTGCATAATGACGAATCTTAACTATCTTGAGGCGGATGCGGCGTTGATCGTGGCATGTTTGCCTGAGGAGATCGACGACGAAATCACCAAGGAGCAGTTGCCACTTTTCTACAACTACGCGCTGCTGATGCGTGCGAAGGGCGTCGATACGCAGCTGGAGGATGTACATGATGCGTGGGCGTCTTGGGCGTCTGCTGCCCGGCCGGAACACCCCGCGCTGGTGCCTTTTGAGGAGCTCACGCCTGAAATTCAGGCCCTGGATCAGCCTTTCCTTGATGCTATCCGGGAGGCTGCCATGATCCGAAAGGAGGGGGTGGCGGTATGGCTGCGCCAAGATTAGATCAGGAGTTGCTGCAAAGCCTCAACGGCGCCTGGAGCGGTATGGAGCGCACTATGGTGTGGCAGCAGGACATGATCAAAAAGCTGATGGAGCGCTCGGCATCGTTGGATGCGCTGCATAAGGCGGTGGATGCCACGGACCGCATCGGTAAGCTGCACACTGAGCTGGATCGGGTGAATAAAGACAGGCAGGCGTTGCGCATCGAAAACCGCCAGCTGGAGAAGCAGCTGGCCGATGCGATGCATTCCCGTGATTGGGATGAGCTGAGTGGGCTTGCAGAAAATGCTCGGGAGAAAGTTCTGGAAGTGGCGGATTTGGTGGCGGGGTCCGGTGCCGCAGCGACTTCGGCACCAGCATTGACCGAGTTGATTACCCGTATGGGTGCGGTGACCGCGAAGCTACGGGAGATCACCGGGGCTAGCGCTGTGGCTGCTGGTTCCGATGCTGGGTCGGAGAGCGATCATGCCTGAGAAGATGCCTGCGCGGTCGAAGATCGTGGTCGATGTTCGGGAGTTGCAGCGTGCTATCCGGGCGGTGGTCGGGGTGACAGAGCGCAAACCAGAAATCTATGATGTGGTACGTCTTATCGCCCAAAGCGGTAGCCTGCTGGTGGTTGCCGCGAATCCCCAGCATGTGGTCCAAGCCTATGTGAGTGCCTATTTTGATGATGTGGAAGAGGCTCACCGGGTGGTGGAAATCACTACAGCTAGCGCTAAGCTGTTTCTGAAATTGAAGCCGGATAAGGAAGAAGACGACGCAAGGGCTGCTATCTTCATCCGTGACGAGGAAGTGCAGTTGCAGGATCTTTCTGGCACTTGCGGTGACCTGACGGAGGTGACCGCTGCCCGGGCCGATTCGGCTTTCACCACAGATGTAGCGCAGTTGTTCGACCGGGTGCGTGCTGAGGCAAAAGCGTCCGCAAAAGGCCCCGCTGGGGAGGCATATCGAGATGCGGGGCCAATCATGTTCACTGCCGCCCAGGCTACCGCGCTGGGTGCTGCGGCGGGACAGTTTGATACAGATATTATCCCGGTGCCGCTCGCAACCCAACGCCACCGCGCCAGGGTGTATGTCGCACTGAAGGATATGTTCGAGTCGTATTCCTTCGTGCCCGCTGACCGCGGCGTTCAAGAGCCCCTTCCGGGGCTCCCCGGCGCGGCCCCGGAGGGGTCTAATGTCGGTGCGGATGCTGCCGGTGATGTGGTGCGTGATGGTGATGGGTTCGAGTACGACACGGTGATTGATGGGGCGAAGGTTCGGCGGTTGCGTGCGAATCCGACTGGGGGTGCGGTGTGACTGGTGGGATGTTGCCGTGTGGTGGTGATGCCGAGCTAGGTATCTGTCAGCAGCGTGATATGCAGGCGACCCCGTCTGCGCCGAGTCTGTGGGATCCGGCTGCGGCGGGTGAGCCGGTGGCGCGTATGCGGAAGCGGCACCAGCAGGCCAAGTTGCTATGTGCGCAGTGTCCTCTGCTTGAGGCTTGTGAGCGGATGTTATCGGACTGTGAGTGGCGTGGGGTGCGGGTTGCCGGTGTGGTTGCCGGACGTTATTCGGATCGCCCCCAACCGCTAACTAGTAGCGATCCCTATCAGCTGTGTTGCCGGTGGTGTGGTGGGCCTATGGACCCGCAGGCCCTCGTGGCGGCCCATGCGCGGAAGAGGTGCTGTCATACACCGTACCAATATAAACAGCGCCACATGGGAGAAGGGTTATGTAACCGCTGCTATCAGGGACACTCAAGGGCGGCTCGTGCCGCTAGGAAAGCGCAACCCGTGCGTCGCACTCGGCGCTGTCGGGTGAGTGCGCGTAAACCCGCTGCCTAGGCGCAGCACAACAGAACGCGCGTGATGGTTTGTGTTGCGCGCGTTTATATTTTTGAGATTTACAAAGAAAGGTGAAGAAATTATGCCTTGGCTCCGTATGGGAGACACTCTTATTACCCACCCGCTTATGATTCGACTGCTGGAAGTATGTAAGGGGAATCACCAGCTGAAGAACGAAGCCATCGGTGCGCTAGCGCAACTGGCAATTATTGCGGCAGCGCACATGACAGACTACTGGATTGGGTACGGGTCGCTCTATCAGGTCGCGCCGGGGAGGGAAGATGTCATGCTGGAGATGCTGTGCGGTGCGGGGTTACTTTTCCAGGAGGAGGGGCCTGAGGGGTATCCGGCGCTTCGTTTGGTTGATGATCGGGAGCTTTTCCACATGCGATCGAGGGAAGAAGTTGAGTTGGACCGGCGTCGCAATCGGGATAAGCACAATGTTGATTTGCTGATGAAGGTGCGGATTCGTGATGGGGATCAGTGCCGGTGGTGTGGGGGCAGCGTGGATTGGCGTGACCGGAGGAGTGGCCGGCGGGGTACTTATGATTCGCTTAACGGTCACCGGGATTCGACGCCGGAAACACTCGTAGTTGCTTGCTATTCGTGTAACAGTGCTCGTGGCGCCGGTGAGGTTAAGGAGCTTCGGGATCCTCCAACACCCGAAGAAGTGCACTACAACAGGCACACTATTGCTTTCATTAATGAGTCGCGGTACGCGAAAGATCATGGCATTCATGTAGTTTCTAAGGACGAGCGCAAGAAGCAGGCACAGCAGCGGCAAGAACAAGATCAGGCTAGCCAGCGATCCCGGCGCGCTAAGCGGCAATCCCCAGCGCAAAGTAAGGTTGCCCGGGTGGATGAGCCTAAGCCCGCCAGGCGTCATGATACGGCATCGCAGGCGACTAGTGCGGTCGCTGGTCCTGTCCAAGGGTTTGATGATCCGCTAGAGGCGGCACCTGATTGGGTTTCCGGGGATGAGCCACCGGCTGGGTGGGTGCCGTCGGGGATGATGGATTTCGCGGATGACCCCGAAGACAGTAATGATATGGGCGCGTCGCCGACTGCCGCGGAAGCGGCAGTAATGGGAGAGAAGAACCCTCCGGTGCCGCCTTTGGAAGAGCGGAGGTGGAATGGTAACGCGCTGGGCATGCCGAGTGGGAATCATGACAGTCAGCCAGGTAAGTTGCGGCGGCGTAGGCGGCGGTGGCGTAAGCGTGGGAAGCGGAAGTAAGAGTAAGAATTGATGGTTTGAGCGTTCAAGAAAGGTAGGTGGTATAGGAGGCGTTGCCTATTGTTACCCGCTTCAGTAGGGCTGGGGCGGGTAGTTGGCGTGCGTGCGGTCAGGTGGGTTGGTGTTTAGCCATGCGGTGGACATGGGCGAAAGTGCGCCGCGGCTGTTGTTGGGTGTCTTCTTGTTAGCCGCGATAAAGATAAAGCGGAGGCCGCTTGCAAGCAAACGGCCTCGGATGCTCCTTCCACGCATGGTGGACGAGCTGCTTTTAGGGTGGGCGGCTTTACCAAATTTTGCCAATTGTGGTGCATATGTGCACCTAGAAGGGTTCCCGGGTTTGTGCTCGGGTTTTCTTTTGCCCCATTTTATAACGAAATGGTAAAACCTGGTCCGAATCTGGTCCAGACCTAGATCAAGACCAGGAAGATAGGGTGACGGATCTGGGTTTGCCGGGTCGGGTCGGGGTTGGGTCGGGGTTGGGTCGTTAGGTGGCAGGAGCGGTGAGTAGACTGCAAATCTATTGCGGGATGACCTAATTTAAAAGAGAGGAAGGATTGAAGGTGGATGATTATCTGCTTCATGAGTTAGGGAAGGGCTTGTACTCACTGGAACGTAATGGTGCCGGGTTGGAGGAACTCCTTACCTTTCACCGGGGCGGTAGTACCACTGATACCCCGGGGCGCGCGGTGTGTTGCTCAAAGCCTCCGGTGAACCTCACGGTGCTGGACCTGTTGGTTCAGACAGAATGCCTGTTGGGATTCTGGGCATCGGAGGTGTTGGCGTGTGGTGATGGTGTTGTGGGCCCGGTGCCTGATGGGGGGATTACGGCTACTGCTGCTTGGTTGCAGCGGTATCTGGATGTGGCAGATGGTGCGCCGTGGGGTGAGATGATGGCTGAAGAAGTGATTGCCCAGGCGCGTATGGTGGCGGCTGTGGTGGAGCCCGACAGCGGGGGAGAGGAACCAACCCCACCGGAGTGGGCGACGTGCCAAGCGGCTGCGTCGTGGGCTAAGCAGTCTGGGGCCCCGGTGTCGCGCACGACTGTCTATCGGTGGGCGCAGGCAGGGAAAGTGGCCACGGCAAAGGACGATGCTGGTGGCATGTTGGTGCGGCTCGGTGATGTGCTGGCGCGTGCCGGGGCGATGCGTGGTGCGTTATCCTTTGGTGTGGGACACGCAGTGGTGTAAACTGGCGTTCGGAACCTCTGGGTAAACACCTAGGGGTTTAGTCATGCATAGGGTTGGGGAGGAGGGGATCATGGGATCAGAAGCAACTACCATCCAGCAGGAGATTGACCGTCGCTTCCGGTATCACGAAGGCACCGACGATCAGTGCGAAGACTGCATCAAAGTAAGAGCAAGCATTCAGGCGGCGGCACATCGTGTGGCAGCGATCGCACCGGACTGCCGGGAGCGTGAGCTAGCCATCACGCACCTAGAGCAAGCACTATCATGGGCGATCGCTGCCATTGTTCGCCCGTCGCAAGGCGGCGGCGCTGATGGCGTGGCGTAATGGCGTATCGCGCACAACCGCGGCCGAGTGGAAACGCCTACACCGACTAGCAAAACGCCGCCTTCCTTACTGGTGTGCCCAGTGTGGTACCGAACCAGTGGAGCGAGGCGGTTTGGAGTTGGACCACATCATCCCGGTCGCTGAGGGCGGCACCGATGGGTTCGAAAATCTCCAGTGGCTATGCGCTAGTTGCCATGCGGAAAAGTCCCGGCGCGAAGCGGCCCGGGGGATCAGTAGGCGTGTAACGCGCCGCCGGCTGTATGACCGGTTTGCTACCCGCCACCCCGGCCTGAAATAAGGTGACCTAGGCCACGTGGGGTGGGGGGTACCCCGCGGCCGGCCGGTCCCTGGTACGGCACACATACGGCCCCCGGCTGTGTACGGGTTTCAGGGTTTTTGCTGGTCAGGATAGGTTTCTTGGTTTTAGGTGTTGGTTGGCGGTGCGTGTTGGGGCTGTGACCTGCGGCTTTGTATTATGGCGTGGGTCACCATTTCCTTGTTTGTTCGCCCCCCTAGTCGTTGGCGGTTGAAAAAGGTAAATATGCCAAGCTAGTACTAGGTATATCGTAACGCTTGTGGTATAATACAGATTATGAGATTGGTGTGTGAGGTGTGCGAAGCCCGGCTGGAGATCCCTACACGGGGACGCTCCCCGCGGTTTTGCTCGTCCGCATGCAGGCAGAAGGCCTACCGTCGGCGTCGGCGTGAGCAGCTGCCGGCCCGGATGCGTGGGCTAGATCGGTGGACGGCGGCCGATGGTAAACGCCCCGTCACGCCTACAGGCTCCCCTGCGTCAACTACTAAGCCGGAAACCTGGACCACTCATGCTGAGGTTCAGGATGGTCCGCATGGCGTCATGCTGGGCGGTGGCCTAGCCTGCATCGACCTTGACCACTGCATCAACCGGCGCGGCAAGGTGGCCGACTGGGCGGTTGAGATTATCCAGGCGGTGCCCGGTGCCGTTGTAGAGCGGTCGGTATCTAGGCGAGGCCTGCATGTTTTCGGGCTGCTCCCAGAAGGGCCGGGGCGTCGGCGCGGCTGCGTGGAAATCTATTCCCGAGCAAGGTTTATCCGTACAACAGAAGATGTGTACCGCATGGGTGGGCTTGTTGATTTAGCCCCCGCAGTAAGGACGGCTGCTGCGTTGCAGCGGGAGGGGCGTGTCCCCGAGCGGTAATTGAACAGGAGGTGGTTGGTTATGGCGCGTGGTCCGATACCGAAGCGTAGCGATCAGAGGCGTCGGCGGAATAAGCCGGAGGCTGATGCTCCCGCTGTGGTGGTGGCCATGGGGCAGCAGGTGGTGAAGCCGCCCACAGAGGACCGGGCGTGGCACCCGTATGCGAAACAGTGGTTCCGCTCCCTGAAACGGAGTGGTCAGGCTCAGTTCTATCAGGAAAGCGACTGGCAGGAAGCCCGCTTAGTGTGCTGGCTTATCACCCAAGAATTAAGCTCTCCGACTGGTGCGCGTGCTGGGATGATGGATGTAATCTTTTCTCGTGCTGATGCCCTGATGACCACCGAAGGGGCCCGGCGTCGGCTGCGTGTAGAGCTCATCACCCAGAAGATCACGGATGAGGCGACCGCGGCCACTGTGTCGATCATGGAGCAGTACAGGGCTGATCTAGCATGATAATTCCCCCGGAGGAGCGGCTAGACACGCTTCCCCCGGGGGTTCCTGATTTAACGCTCGGTTGGGAGGCACTAGCGTGGGCCGCTAAATATTTGAAGCATCCGAACGGGATTCGCGCCGGGAAACCCTGGAAATTCACCAATCGCCAGGCCAGGTTTGTTTTGTGGTTTTATGCTGTTGGCCCAGATGGAAAATGGTTGTTCTACAGTGCGTTCCGTCGTCTAGCTAAGGGATCCGGCAAGTCGCCGTTTGCTGCTGCTATGGCGCTCATTGAGCTGCTTGCCCCCGTCAGGCTGGAAAGGTTTGACCCCCAGGTGCTTGGCGGCTGCATTGGTAAACCTGTGGCAATGCCGTGGGTGCAGATAGCCGCGGTTTCTGAGTCGCAAACGGACAACACGATGAGACATATCAGGGCGATGGCGAACAAGAAGACAGCAATCGAGCTGCATCGCGATTACGACATTGACCCCGGCATTACGAAAATTAACGTTGTCCCCGAGGGCAAACTAGAAGTCATCACATCATCTGCGACCACCCAGGAGGGTGCGGAGGCGACCTTTATCATTGGCGACGAGTTAGAGCACTGGACCCCAGCTAAAGGCGGCGGTGAATTATACAGCACCTTGGTGGATAACTTAACGAAATCAGGGTCCCGTATGCTAGGCACCCTGAATGCCTGGAAGCCGGGGAAAAACACCGTGGGGGAGCACACGTTTCTCGACTGGTGCAACCAAGAGAAAGGCCTATCCAAGAATGAAAAACAGATCCTCATGGATATCATCCAAGCCCCGCCAGAAACCAACCTAGCCGATGCGGCATCGCTCCGCGCCGGGCTGGAATTTGTGTATCAGGATTGTCCGTGGGTTGATATCGACGCCATCATGACCCGAATTTGGACGCACAGTGCTAAACCGGATGACTCGAAACGTAAATATCTGAACTGGCCAGTGGCGTCTGTTGATGCGTGGATTGATCCCAAGGACCTAGCGCTCATGGCCATGCCGGATATCCAGGTGGAGCCTGGTGAAGAGATCGTCATGTTCTTTGACGGCTCGCTCACCCGTGACACAACAGCCCTGGTGGGGTGCCGGGTTTCCGATGGGCACGTGTTCCTCATCGGGGCGTGGGATCCTGGTAACAGCCACGTGTCCCAAGCAGAGAAGAAAACCGTTGATGTTGAGGCAGTCACAGCCCGTGTCGCCCAGGCGTTTGACACGTGGACAGTGAAAGCGTTCTTCGCTGACGTGCGTGAATGGGAATCCTTCACGAAGATTACGTGGCCAGAATGCTACAAAGACCAACTAGAACTGTGGGCGGTACCATCTGGGGCAAACCCAGAGCCAATCGCCTGGGACATGCGCAGCAAAAGCTTTGATTTCACCCGGGCATGCGAACTAACAGAAAGAGAAATCATTGAGCACGGATTCACCTACGACGGCTCCATAATCCTCACAGACCACCTACGCAACTGCTACCGGGCGGAAAACCGTTACGGGATATCCGTGCGGAAAGAATCCCCAACCTCAGCGAAAAAGATTGATGCAGCGGTTTGCCTGATCGGCGCGCGGATGGTGCGCCGAAAATGGTTGGATAACCAACCAGATACCCACTATGACGGAAGGGCGGTGTTTGTGTAATGAAAATGTCGAACCGGGCGGTACTTGATGGCGTCCGCGGACTCCTGTCCCAACACGCATACGAATACGCCAGGAACAACAGAATCCATATGGCGATGCTGCCCTGGACCCGGAAATACGCGGCCAACCGGTTCACGGTCTTGAACGAGAAGGCAACACCAGGCGGCAGGTATGAAAGACATATCCAGATCGCCCAAGACTCCCAAGTCCCATTCCTCCCCCTAGTGTTGGATACGTTCGCCCAGTCGATGAAGATCGAAAACTATTTCAGCGGCAACTACGAACAATCCCCACTGTGGGAGCACTGGCAACGTAACGCCATGGACGCAGCCCAAACCGGAATCACCCGGGCGGCCCTCAAATACGGCACATCCTATGCCGTAGTCGACCGGGGTACTTTCCCCGGCCAAGCATCCGCACCGCTTATCACGGGGGTTTCTCCCCGCATGATGACCGCCTACTACGGGGAATCAAGAGCCTGGCCAGGCGAATACGGACTCACTTCAGAATGGCCTATTCTCGCCCTAGAAATCCGGGGGGCTAGGATGCGGCTTATAGACGAAAACTACATCTACTACATTGGGGCGCGCCACGCCCCCGAAAACCCGGCGGAATGGGTTTCCGAAACGTGGAACAACACCATCAACCTCCAGATCATCGAGGTCCGCCCTCACGGCGCTGGGGTGCCACCAGTTGTCCGCTTCCGGGACCGCTGGCTACTAGACGGTGAGGAACACGGCGGCATTATCGAGCCGCTCCTATCACTCCAAGACCGTATCGACAGAACCAGCTACGAAATGGGCATCGCCCAATACTATGCCGCTTTCAAACAACGATACGTGATCGGATGGGCCCCCAAAGACGAACTAGACGGAATCCGCATGAAAGCGAACGATGTTTGGTTCATTAACGCGGACGGCACCAAAACAAAAGTCGGCCAGTTCGAGGAAACCGACCTGACCCGATACATTGACTCCAAACAAGCAACCATCCGGGACCTGGCCGCGATCGCCCAGGTCCCAGCGCAATCCCTAGGCGCGAACGCCATCAGCAACATCAGCGCCGATGGCCTGGCAGCCATGGAATCAGCCAAAGACCGAAAAGCCTCCGAAATCCAAACAAGCCTTGGCGAATCCTACGAACAACTACTACGGCTGTGCGGGCACATGGACGGCGATGCCGATTCAGCCGCTGACTTCGCTGGCGAAGTGAAGTGGAAAGACACCACAGCAAGGTCGTTTGCCCAAACCGTCGACGCGCTCGGGAAGCTCGCCACCATGCTCGGCATACCAGCGGAAGCACTCTTGGAAGACATCCCCGGGTTCACAGAGGAGAAAATCCAGCGGATTCTCACCAAGTATGGCTACCCATCTACACAAGGAGATGAAACCCAAACCATGCCTGAAGTGACATAGCAAAACCGCAAGGGGGTGGGTTGTGAGTATCGAAAACCAGCACTCCCGAGACCGGGAAACCGCCCTGTGGCTTAGAGACCAGATATATCGACTAATCGAAGAACAAACGATCCCCACCACGATTGAAGCACTCTGGGATCTAGTGGCCGCGCTGCTGCCGCTCATCCATAAAGCTAGGAAAGCGTTCTACCACTCCGCAGCCCAAACCATGACCGAAGATATGCGCGCACGAGGCATGGAGATAGACGTGGCGCCTATGCGCCCATACCGGCCTAACGCGGCCTGGAAGATGCTCTTTCGCGCCCTAGGATGGAACCCGAAAAAAGATCCGATACCTGGCGATATCGAATCATATTCAAAAGATGCACAGCGTGCCCTGGTGGAAAAAGTAGCGGCCTTCCCCGCTAATCCCGCGGACCCTGCTGCTGTGGCCCAGGTATCGCGCCGGGTAGCTGCTGGGGCAGTGCGGCATGCGCGTGCTGCTGGTCGTGATGTGGTGGTTGATACTGCGGCCCAGGGTCGGGTGCGTGCGGTGTCGTCGCGGAAACGTCCACGGGTGACGGTGGAAGATGGCACTGGTTCGGATGGCCAACCCAAGGTGATAGTGGAATACACCAGCGACGGCAGGAAGGCGGGAGATGATAATCGTGGGTCTGGGAAAAAGGCCAGTAAGGCAGAACCAGCTAGCGCCAAGCCTGGTGGCAAGGTGTTGGGGTGGGCCAGGGTTTTAACTGGGGCTGAGAGCTGTGCTTTTTGCGCGATGCTGGCATCCCGGGGGCCGGTATATTCCGAAGATACCGTGGTGACAACAGGCAAGCCCAGGGAAGTGCGGCCCCGCCAGGTTCATTACCGGAATCCGGGCGCTACCGGGGGTCACACATATGTTTCAGGGTCCCGGCGGGAAGGAGAGAAATATCATGACCACTGCGATTGCATAGCAGTCCTCGTTGTTAAGGGAGTGCCCTGGAATGGTGAACAGCAATACCATGCCCTGAAAGATCTATGGGATGACGCAACTTTTCAGCCAACGCAAGAAGAGCTAGACGCAGGTCTTGACCAGCCGAGGGATAGATTCAATAAACGATATGCCGACGCGATAAAAGCCGACCCGGAAAAATACTCGGCGCTAAAGGCCGACCCAGAAAAGACTGAGCCTGACACGTCGCCCAGTGAGATTCGTAAGGACATCCCTGGTGAAGGGGTGACGCTCGACTTTGAAGAAAGAAGGGAAAAGGTTTACATTCCGCCCGAAGTGCGGAAAAAGTTCGGAGAAAACCCTGATTGGCTACACCGGTTATCAGCCGAAGAAGGAGCTACCAACCCAGCAACTCATGAATGGGATACCCTTATCACATTGCTGAAACATGGGCATGAAATTCGGATTAGAAGATTGCATAACGATGAAGACGAAACTTCTCCCGATATTGTGCTTGATGGCATTATCACGGAAATGAAAGCTCCTGAGGGCGGAGGTAAAAATACGATCACAAATAATTTCCGTGAGGTGAAAAGGAACTTCAGAAGTTTGCCGCATTTGGATACCATACAAGCGGTCATTGATATTTCTCGCTCGGGGTTGACTGATGAGCAGGCACGTCAAGACATCCAGATGTGCCTCAGGAACCCCAGGTTTTCTAAGATAGGTAAGATCTTTTATATTAACCATGATGGTGAGGAAACGGAGTTTACCCAATGAGTCTTTACGTAATGTCAGATGCCCCGATCAAGACTGTTGTCGATCTTCTATTACAAGAACCTTATATGAGTAGCACGATCTCATTTACTAATAATGAAGATGCTTACACTATAAGGGCTGCCGATGAGGTGCCCGTTTCGCTTGATTATGGCCCTAACGATAATGGGGATTTGGACACATTCATCATTGTGCCTGAGAAGCAGGAGGAGCTACAGCGGAAGATTTTCGAGTCGGTGAAAAAGCTGCGGTACAAAGCCACGATATGTGAGCCCCCGAATGATGTTGAAGTAGTTTATATGCCGGATGACCCGTTGCCTGCTGTGCCTGCTTAAGCACTAAACCATTTTTTAACCCGCATGCTCCATATAGGGGCACGCGGGTTTTTGTATAAAAAAAGGATGATTCCTGATGTTTGACCAAGAACCAGATAATGACTATACCATGATCGTTCGGCAAACCCCCGAGGGAGAGCTGACGACCACATCACTCGTTATTGCTGAAGGAACGCAGGTTCAGCATAAGAATGTTTTAGAGCTGCTTCGTAAGAATCAGCCTGATTTTGAAGAGTTTGGCCCACTCGCGTTTGAAACGCGGAAGGGGTCACCGCTTCCTCAAGGAGGATTTGCTAAATCAACAACTGTTGCC
>ERZ773073.506-NODE-506-length-20100-cov-32.472237_pt1 | contig 20100 bp, 15 predicted proteins | sample MGYA00580616_ERZ773073 | MGnify/ENA primary metagenome ERZ773073 (study PRJEB29015, sample SAMEA2737960) | human oral metagenome | biome: human oral; feature: human-associated habitat; material: dental | place: China | collected 2131 ...
GGATAGAAAAAAATGATTGGATAAAAATTATTAATGAAATAGAAAATAACTTAGAGCATATATCTGATCCAGAAAGAAAATTCTTAAGTGATTTTATTGAGTGGCTAAAAGAAGCTTTAAAATATACAACTATTGTAGTAGTTGAAGGAAACTTATAAAATAATGATAAAACTTCCATTTTTATGAGTGGAAGTTTTTTGTAGAGAAATTAGAGAATATAAATTTAAAATATATGAAAGAAGAAAGATAGTACAACCATTTTCAAATTAGTTAAAATATCTAATGCCATTAAATTTGAAATTAAATATTTTATTGTTTTTATTATAAACTATGAATATAAAATTTTAGTTAAATATAAATTACTTGATTCTACATTACTTTTAATATTGTTTTAGTATAAATAGTTTTCATAATTAAAAGGAAATAGCTATAATATTGAAGAAAAAAAGAAGAAAAATATAAAATATTGAAGGTATCAGAAAGAGCAATAAGAGGATTGTTACAATAATAAAAAAGGATTAACCTCTTCTTCTTACAGAAGTCAATCCTTATTACAAAAGTTAAAATAAATTTACCCGACTTTTTTAGTCAGTATATTTTAAATTCTCTTTTATATTATATTTTTTTCAATAATATTTGAAATTTGATCTTGGATGTTGAAAATTTCTTCTTCTATTTCAATTTGATTTTCAATTTGCTTTTCTATTTCATCAATTATTTCTTCTTGTTCTTTTAACACTAAATATGGTATAAAAATTTTTTTTAACCTAAATATAGCTAATTTCTCTTGTACAGCTTTTGTCACCAATTCCTTAAATTGTGTTTTACATAAAGAAGTTTGTAGATAATATCTGATAAATTTAGGATTAAATTTAGACAAATCATTTAAAACAATACAAGCAAAGTTTTCACTTATATTTTCCCCATCTAATTCTTCTGGTACACAACCAACTTTACCTATTGTTCCAACAATACTAACTAATATATTATCTGTATTAGTGATGTAATCTTTTATTTTTTTATTAGTTTCACTTGAAATATATTTAATTGAATCTATATTAAAATACCCATTGCTATCTAAATCTTCAACTTTAATATACCTATACTCTGTTTCATTCTCCACAAAAATATCACCTTTTGGTAATCTCTTTCCACCTTTAATATTAGATATTTTACCAATATTAATCCATTTAATACCATCTATTTTTTTTAAAGTTTCAAAAAATATTTTTTGTGTTTTCAGGGTTGTTGCACATTTTAACTCATCATTTGCTAATTCTAAAAAATTAGAAAAATATATTTTCTTTTCTTGTTTTAATTCATCAATATAAGAAATTTTAAATTTTTTTTGAAATGCATTATCTATTATTTCTTGAACTGACTTAATTCTTTTTATTTTTTGAAATATATCTTCTTCCAATGGAGTAATTTGTTTTAATACTTCCATTTGCATTTTAATATCCAATTTTGGTAAATAAAGCATAGATAAACTATAATCGTTTAATCTTCTTTGTGCTTTTCCACTTTCTAAATATTTTAAATTTTCTAACATTTTACTTGTCCGAAATAAATAATAAAAAAATTTAGGTAAATATAATGAATCATTTATTTTATATTCCATAAATTCTGTTGAACAGATATATATTTCTTTGTTTTTATTTAAAATAAATTTACCACTATAAGCACTCATTTTAGGTAACAAAAAATCTCCTGTTCCTATCAAAATTTTATCTGATTCAATATTTTGTACTTCTGTATAATCAAAAGTGAGATTAAACTTACTAGATACATTTTCCATATTTATTAATTTATATGTATTATCTAATTCTCCCTTAGAGATTAATGTTTGTTTTATTTTATTTAAAATAGAGTCAATTCTGACTATATCTTTATTTTTTGAATTAAAAATATTTCCTTTTTCAATATCAAATAAATATCTATAACCATAATTTATATTTAAAAATTTTTGATGAGATATATTTTCTAAATTAGTGTTCATTATTTTCATTTTTACTCCCATTCAATTTCTCTCATATAGTCAAGAACTGTTTCTTTTTTTCCGTCATCAACTATTATATTTTTATTTTCATCTGTTCTAAAAAGTTCATTTTTTGTTATTTGTTCATTTCGTACAGTTCTTTTATAACCAACTTCATCAACTTCTGCCATAAATATATTATAATTTAGCTCTTTTGCCACTTCTCCAAATATCCACCAAGTACTAGCAAAATTAGAAATATCTTTAGTTTTATTTTCATCTTTGCAAAGTTCTAAAATTTCTTCTTTATATTTTTCAATAATTTCATTTTTTGATAAATTAATATCATTTTTGTGATAATAATTTTTAAGTATTTTTACTAAAAGTTCTCTTTCATCATCTTCTGTCAAATTTTTAATAGAATGTAAAGAAACTTTTTCTTTTTTTCCATCAAAGACTTTAATAATATTATCTACTCTTGTTCTTATTTTAGAATAATCTTTTGAAATTTTATTCCATAAATTTTTCCATTTTTCGATTTCTTCTTTAGTTTTCTTTTGTGCAAAAAGAATACTTGTTTTAGTAGAGGTATACGGTGCAAATGTTAATCTTGGTAATGAGATAACAGCTTTTATATTAAAATATTTAAAAATAAATAATCTAATATACTTGTTGTCAATCGTATCAAATATGCTTTCAGGTAAAACAACTGCAAGTCTACCTTTTTCTCCTAATAGCTGATAGTATCTTTCTATAAACAAATTTTCTGAATTTTTTTTATCTCCAAAAAGAAAGTATTTAAAAACTTTATTTTTGGTATCATTATCTAAATCAACACTAAAAGGTGGATTAGAAAGAATTACATCAAATTTTCCATTTACTTCAATAGATTTATTTTGTTCTGTATAGTTGCTATCCTCATTTTGATATTTTAATACATTTGGCTCTTGAGCTTTTTCATATTCTGAAAAAGGTAATAAACCATCTTTAACAAAAATATTTGTTGAACCATCTCCGTGTAATATCATATTGACTTTTGTAGCTGTTCCAAGATTAAAATTAATTTCTGTACCATAAATATAGTCTTTTGCCCATTTATTTTCTCTATTATCTGGATAAAACCAATCTGATTCAACTTTATCTTTCAGATCTCTTGAATTTCCAAGTGCTTTATTATATTTGCCATTATCTGTATTTGTATATTTCATTATGTGCGTTATAAATTTCATATATTCAATACAAAAAGTTCCACTACCTGCACTTGGGTCTATCATATATGGAAGTCTTTTCTCACATTTTGCTTTATGAATTGCTAATTTATCTAAAGATAATCCCCACAACATAAATTTTACAATATTTATTGGAGTGAAAAATTGCCCTTTTGTTTGTTTAAACCCATCTCTAATAATACCCTCAAAAAAATCTCCAAGAATATCTTTTCCATTTAAACTATTTTTACCATCTACAAATGATAAATGCTCAATTTGTTGAACAGAATATTTTAATTTTGATAAAGAAAATTTTTTAGTATCAATAACATAAGATTTATTAATTTCATTATTGTCTGTGATATTCATTCTTTCTTTTAAAGCTTTACGGTATAACCCATTTATTCTATCAAATAAATCTTCATTACTTTCAAAATTTTCATCTCCATCTTTTTCATATGTTAAAGATTGAAATTCATATTGTTCTCCATCTTCTTTTTCACCCTCATCTTGAATTTTTGCAAGAATAAGGTTTACTAATGATGAAAAAATTTCGTTGTCATCTGTTCCACCTCCACCCCATAAAACATTATGTAAATCTTTTTGAATAGATGAAAGATATTCAGTTGAAAAGTTTTTTCTTAAATCTTTTTTACTATTTTTTACATAAGGGATTTTCTGAGCTTTACCATATCTTACTGGAAGGATATTAGTAGCCTCTCTTGTTTCTTGCCATTTTGAAAAAGTATCTTGTTTTTCAGAATCAATAACAATACATTCATCTTCTAATGTTTCTTCATTTATAGTATATAAAACAAGATATTTTACATTATGTCCTTTTGCTTTTTCAAGTGCAGAAAGATTATATAATTGATTTTCAATAGTTTCATCTTTATTTATCCTTGCATATTCTAGTGGAGATTTTGTTTCAATAAATAGAAAAGCATTGTCATCTTTATCTTTTACAATAATATCATTTCTACTACTTGGAAGTTTTTGTCTACCAACTTTATATCCTGTTTCCAAAACAATTCTATCTAATGAATATCCTAATTCATTTGCTAATTTTGAAATTAGATACATTCTCACTAATTCTTCATCTTCATATTGAGCTATTTCTCTAGATTTTTTAATTCCTTCATTATAACTAAATTTATTATCTGTTATCTTTAGATTTTTAGTAACTTTAATTGGTTGAGAATTTACAAAATTAATAATCTTTTCTTTTGAACTTTTTTCTAGTGGCTTCATTAATCAATCACTCCCTAATATATAAATTTTATATATTAAATTGTACTAAAAAAAAAGTAGTTTTACAAATTTAAATTTATAGAAATAAATACTTTCTTATTTTTAAACTTCATATTTTGTGTATCAATAATAAAAATATTTTTTTGAATTTTGTTAGATAGAAATTTGCTCTTAATATTATCTTTTATTTATGTTAAAATAGAATTCAGTAGATAAATTTTTAATTTTTTTAAACTATAAAAACTAATAACATGGAGGGGAATTATGATTACAGGTGAAATTAAAAGTAAAGTTGATAAAATGTGGGAATATTTCTGGACAGGTGGATTAACAAACCCTGTTGATGTAATAGAACAACTTACTTATCTTATTTTTATGAAGAGATTAGATCAAGAAGAACAAAGAAAAGAAAAAGAACAAAAACTCGGTAGTATATTTGGAAATTTTGATGAAAAATTTATTTTTGGTGAAAATCATCAAGATATTAGATGGAGTAATCTTATTCAATTAGGTGATCCTAAACAATTATATGATAAAGTTAGAAACGAAGCTTTTGAATTCATAAAAAATTTAGATGAAGATAAAGATAGTGTATTTTCTCAATATATTGAAAATGCTATTTTTAAAGTTCCTACACCAGCTGTTTTACAAAATACAATGGATACTATTGAAGAAATTTTTAATAATCCTCAAATGGTTGAAGATAAAGACACTAAGGGGGATTTATATGAATATTTGCTTTCAAAATTATCAACTTCTGGTAAAAACGGACAATTTAGAACACCTAAACATATTATAAATATGATGGTTGAACTTATGAAGCCAACTGTTGAAGATAAAATAATTGACCCTGCTTGTGGAACATCTGGATTCTTAGTTAGTTCAATAGAATATATAAAGAGAAACTTTAAAGATGTTTTAGCAACTTCTCCAGAAATTTATAAATATTTTTCAACTGCCATGATACATGGAAATGATACTGATGCAACAATGTTAGGAATTTCTGCAATGAACCTATTACTTCACGATATGAAAACTCCAAAATTAAAAAGAGTTGACTCTCTTTCAACAGATTATAGTGAAGAAAATGAATATACCTTAGTACTAGCTAATCCGCCATTTAAAGGAAGTGTTGATGAAGCTCTACTTTCTAATACTTTAACAAGAGTTGTAAAAACTAAAAAGACTGAATTATTATTCAATGCTTTATTCTTAAGACTTTTAAAAATTGGTGGTAGAGCTGCAGTTATTGTTCCTGATGGAGTACTATTTGGAGCTTCAAATGCACATAAAAATTTAAGAAAAGAATTGATTAAAAATAATCAATTAGAAGCTATTATTTCTATGCCAAGTGGAGTATTTAAACCTTATGCTGGAGTATCAACAGGTATCTTAATTTTCACAAAAACTGGAAATGGTGGAACTGATAATGTTTGGTTTTATGATATGACAGCTGATGGATATTCTCTTGATGATAAAAGAAATCCTGTTGAAGAAAACGATATCCCAGATATCATAGAAAGATTTTCTAATTTAGAAAATGAAAAAGATAGAAAAAGAACTGATAAATCTTTCTTTGTCCCTAAACAAGAAATAATTGACAATGATTATGATTTATCAATTAATAAATATAAAGAAATTGTTTATGAAAAAGTGGAATATGAAGAACCTAAAATTATTTTAGAAAAATTAGAAGAACTTTCAAAATCTATTGATGAAAAGTTGAAAGAGTTAAAAGTGATGCTAGATGAAGATATTTAATAAAAATGAATGGAAGAAAGTTAAATTAGGAGATATTTGTGAAGTTGTAACTGGTAGTACTCCTCTTAAAAAAATAAAAGAATACTGGGATAAAAATGAAGTCCCATTTATTACACCACCAGGATTAAAATATGAAGGAATTAACCATATAACTGCAAGTATATCTGTTTCTAAAATAGGTTCTAACCAAGAAAGAATTATCCCTAAAAATTCTATATGCGTATGTTGTATAGGTTCATTAGGTAAATTAGGTATATTAAAAGAAGTTGCTATTACAGATCAGCAACAAAAAATAAAGATAAATTTACTTGAGGTTAAAATACAAAAAAAATTAGAATTATTCCAAAATAATATAAAATTTATAAAGTTTCAGTTAACTTATTTAGATGAATTGAATAACCCCTCATTCAGATATTTTAAGGTAGGTGTATAATGGAGTATATAAAAATTAAAGATATATTATCATTTCAGAAAAAATCAAAAATTAAGGCTAGTGAAGGATTAAAAATAGGTAAATATAATTTTTATACTTCTAGTAAAGATCTAAATAAATTTTTGGATTATTATGAATATTCAAATGAAGCTCTTATTATTGGAACAGGTGGAAATGCAAATTTACATCACTCTTATGGGAAATTTTCTGTATCTACTGATTGTATTGTTTTAGAAAGTAAAGATAAAAATTTTTTAGTCGAATTTATCTATAGATACTTATTAAAAAATATTCATATTCTTGAAAATGGTTTTAGAGGTGCTGGATTAAAACATATAAGTAAAGAATATTTAGAAAATATAAAAATTCCTATTATTTCTTTAGAAAAACAAAAAATAATAATAAAAAATTTAAAAAATATTGACATATTTATTGATGAAAATAAGCAAATAAAAAATAAATTAAATTTTTTAAATAAATCTTTATTTATTTCTATGTTTTTTTCAGGCAATAAAAATTTTGAAAGAAAAAAATTAAAAGAGAATGTCACTGAAATGTTTATAGGACCTTTTGGAAGTGACTTAAAAAATGAAGTATTTGTTGAAAAAGAAAGAGGATATTGTGTAGTATATGAACAGAAACATGCTATAAAAAAGAGAATAGATGATGAGATTAGGTATATTACAAAGGAAAAGTATGAGGTTTTAAAAAGATTTAGAGTCGATGCTGGAGATATTATTGTAAGTTGCCGTGGAACAATAGGAAAAATATTCGTTTTACCAAGTAATTCTAATTTTGGTATCATTCATCCTTCTTTAATGAAAATTAAATTAAAAAAAGAAAAATATAATAATACTTTTTTTGAAAAATTATTAGAAAAATATATGCAAGAAAATTTATATTCAATACAAGGCAGCAGTATAAAAATGGCTATCACTGCTAAAAAATTAGGTGAAGAATATTTTATAATTCCACCAATAGAACTACAAAATGAATTTAGTAATAGAATAGAAAAAATAGAAAAATTATCATTTGAAATTGAAGAAGCTATAAAACAAGCTGAAAACTTATATAATAGTTTGCTATCTAAATATTTTGATTAATACCTAAAAAATTTATCATTTAACTTTTGCTGAAGCCCAAAAAAGAAAGGAGTTGAGAGTAATTAAAATATTAGAACAATTCACAGAAGAATATATAGATGACTTAAATGTAAGAATGACACATCATTCTAATGCAATTGAAGGGAATACATTAACATTAAATGAAACTGCAACTATTATTTTAGATGATACTATTCCCAATGCAATGTCTAAGAGAGAATTTTTAGAAGTTTTAAATCATTCAGATGCTTTAAAATTTTTACTAGCTGAATTACAAAATAATAAAATAGATATCTATATGATAAAAGAAATTAACAAAATTTTATTAAATAGATTAAATCATAATGCTAGAAATTTTAAAACAGACTATAACTATATAAGAGGAGCAGATTTTGAAACAGCAAGTCCAAGTGAAACACCATATAAAATGAATGAATGGTTTGAAAATATGAGCTTTCAATTAAAAAATTCTAATTCTGATATTGAGAAAATTAAAATAATTCTTGAATATCATATAAAGTTTGAAAGAATACATACTTTTTCTGATGGAAATGGAAGAACAGGAAGATTAATTATGCTTGCTTTAATGTTAGAAAATAACTTAACTCCTTTTGTTATTACAGTAGAAAATAGAGCAAAATATATGAATATTTTAAGAAATCAAGATATTGAAACTTTTATGTCTTTAGTAGAACCATTGATGGAAGAAGAAAAAAAGAGAATTATAGCTTTTAAAAAATCATCAAAATTACAGATATAGAAATATGTTAAAATTAAAGTATTACATTTTTAGGAGGTACAAAATGGTAGATACTTTGATTTTAGACATAAAACAAGCTATGTCTTCAACATTAACAAATGGGCAAATGGAAAAATTACACAAGGTACTGGTACATTACTTGTATGATTTAGAAATTATAAAAAAAGAAGGAGCTGAAACAGAAGAAAAGCAAAATATTGAATATTTAGATACTTTTTTATCAGCTAAGCATGTTGAAGGTTGTTCAAGAAAATCATTAAAATATTACAAGGCAACAATAGAAAATTTATTTAGAAAAATAGAGAAATCTATTAAACATATTACAACAAATGATTTGAGAGAATATTTAGATAATTATCAAAAAGAGGGAAATGCAAGTAAAATAACAATAGATAATATTAGAAGAATTTTTTCAAGTTTTTTTGCTTGGCTTGAGGAAGAAGACCATATTTTAAAAAGCCCTGTTAGAAGAATACATAAAGTAAAGACAGGAACAGTAGTAAAAGAAACTTATTCTGATGAAGCAATGGAAATAATGAGAGATAATTGTAAATCTCTTAGAGACCTAGCTATTATTGATATGTTAGCTTCAACAGGAATGAGAGTTGGTGAGTTAGTTAAATTAAATATAGAAGATATTGATTTTGAAGGAAGAGAATGTGTTGTTTTTGGTAAAGGAGATAAAGAAAGAAAAGTATATTTTGATGCAAGAACTAAGATACATCTACATAATTATTTAAAAACAAGAGATGATGATAATTCTGCACTTTTTGTTTCTCTTTTAAAACCACATAAAAGATTACAGATTAGTGGTGTAGAAATAATGCTTAGAGAACTTGGAAGAAAACTAAATATTACTAAGGTTCATCCTCATAAGTTTAGAAGAACCTTAGCAACAAAAGCAATAGACAAAGGAATGCCTATTGAACAAGTTCAACAGTTGTTAGGACATCAAAAAATAGATACTACTTTACAATATGCAATGGTTAGCCAAAATAATGTGAAGATTTCACATAGAAAGTATATTGGCTAATAAAAAAACTTCTTCAATTTCAGGTAAATTAAGCTAAAAATCAGGAGGGGAACAAAATCAATGAGTAATTTTGATTTTTTGAAAGGTGATTTTTTTGATTTATATGAACTGTGTTTAGAGGCAGAAGAAAATTGTTATACAAAGCCTAGAACAAGTGCTTTTTACTCAAGATTGGCACTTGAATTTTGTGTTGCCTTAGTATATAAGTTTGAAAATATACAAATGCCATACAATAGCACAGTTTTAAATGATTTTATTAATAATAAAGATTTTCAATGCTTATTTAAAAGCAAAAGTCAAGTAGATGGACTTAATCTTATTAGAAAATTTGGTAATAGTGCAGCCCATATCTTAAAAAATGTAATAGATAATACAACAAAAACTCTTACTTTAGATAGAAATATTGCTTTAAACTGCTTAAAAGGACTTTTTGACTTTACACTTTGGATAGGATATTGTTATGGTTCCACTTTACAAACAGATGATATAAAATTTGATGATAAGTATATTCCTAAAAATATATATAAACCTGAAAGTGCTAATGATATTAAAGTTGCTGATAATTATGTACAAGAAAGTGTAAATAATATAAAAGTAATTCCTGTTAAGAAGCATAATATAACAATAAATAATAATAATTTCTCAGAAGAAGATACAAGAAAATTATTTATAGACACTTTTCTTGTAAAAGCTGGCTGGAATTTAGATGATAAAAATATGTTTGAATATGAAGTTGAAGGGATAAAAAGTACAACTTCTGGAAAAGGTAAGATAGATTATGTATTATGGGGAGATAATGGGATTCCACTTGCAATAATAGAGGCTAAGAAGGCTGAACTTAATGCAAAAAAAGGAGAATTTCAAGCTTTAGAATATGCAGAAGCCTTAGAGAAAAAATTTAATTTCTTTCCTATAAGATTTGTTACTAATGGCTTTGAAATTTTTATATATGAAAATAAAAATTCAATTCCTAGAAGAGTTTATGGTTTTTATAGAAAAGAAGAACTTTTAAAAATTATAGCTAGAAGAGATGAAAAAATAGTTGCAAATGATATTTCTATAAATAAAGAAATAATAGACAGATACTATCAAGAAAGAGCAGTAAAAAAAGCAATAGAAAATTATATTTCAGGAAATAGAAAATCTTTACTTGTTATGGCAACAGGTTCAGGAAAAACAAGAGTTGCAATTTCAATAGTGGACTGTTTATCAAGACTAAATATGATAAAAAGAACTCTATTTTTAGCTGATAGAATAGCACTTGTTAAGCAGGCATTAAATAATTTTAAAAAATCTTTACCTAATTATACTCTTGTTGATCTAGTATCAGAAAAAGATAGAGACAATGCAAAAATTGTATTTTCTACTTATCAAACAATGATGGCAGAGTCAGAAAAAACTAGAGAAGATGGAACTAATAAATATGGAGTAGGTGCATTTGATTTAATTATTGTTGACGAAGCACATAGAAGTATTTATCAAAAATATGGAGATTTATTTGAATATTTTGATAGCTTAATTTTAGGACTTACTGCAACTCCAAAAGATGAAATAGATAGAAATACATTTAAAGTTTTTGATATGAATTCAAAAGAACCTACTGACTCTTATGATTTGTTTGAAGCAGCTAAAGATGGATATTTACTATTACCTAAAATTAAAGAAGGAGCTTTAAATTATCCTGAAAATGGTATAGTTTACAGCAAACTTTCAGAAGAAGAAAAAGAAAAATATGAAAGTCTTTTTGATGAAGAAGATAGTATGCCAGAAGAAATTTCAGGAGATAGTTTAAATTCTTGGTTTTTTAATGATGGAACAACAAGTAAGGTTCTTACTACTCTTATGGAAGAAGGATATAAAATTGAATCAGGTGATAAATTAGGAAAAACTATAATATTTGCAAAGAATGATAGACATGCAGACCATATAGTAGAGATTTTTAATAAATTATATAAAAATCTTGGAGGAGAATTTTGTCAAAAAATTACAACAAAAGTTGAAAAGGTTCAAGCACTGATAGATAGATTTGTAAATCCTAATAGTTTCCCTCAAATAGCAGTATCAGTTGATATGCTTGACACTGGAATAGATATTCCAGAAATATTAAATCTTGTTTTTTATAAAAAAGTGAAGTCAAAAGCTAAATTTTGGCAAATGATAGGTAGAGGAACAAGAAAATGTAAAGATATTTATGGAGTTGGTAAAGATAAAGAAGATTTTTTAATTTTAGATTTTTGCAGAAATTTCTCATATTTTGAAATGAAAGATAGATTTGAAGAAGATAACACAAAATTATCAAAACCATTATCTAGTAAAATTTTTGAAAATAAGGTTAAAATGATTTTTAAACTTCAAGATTTAGAATATCAAATGGATGAAAAGTATAAAGAGTTTTGGGAGAATCTAGTAACTGAGGTATATAATTTAATTGCTTCTTTAAATGAAGATAATATTTCAGTGAAAACAAGAATTTCTTATGTGAAAAAATATAAAAATATTGATCTTTTAAAAAATCTAGAAGAAAAAGATGTTGATGAAATTATTAAAAATTTAAGTTCTTTACCTTTTGCTATTGAAGAAAAAACTGAAATGGAAAAGAAATTTGAAAACCTTATTTTAAAAAGTCAACTTAAATTATTTGGTAATAAAAAAATAGAGAATGAAAAAGTAGAAATTTCTGATATTACAAAAGAATTATCTAAAAAGGGAACTATAAAAGAAATTCAAAAAAATGCAAGTTATATTATGAAAATAATAAAAGATGAGGATTATCTAAAAAATATTGATATTTTAGAACTAGAAAATTTAAGAAATATTATTGAACCTTTAACAATATTTTTAGATTCAAATGGGAAACATTTAAATTATATTGTAGGAGATTTAGAAGATAATTTTATTTCTATGGAAATAAGAGATATAAATGTTTTTGGTTCTGTTTATCTTAATTCTAAAGAGAAATTTCAAAAATATTTAGATAATAATAAAAATTTACTTTCTATAAAAAAATTAAAAAATAATATAGAATTGGATGCAGAGGACTTAAAGGAATTAAAACAACTTTTATACAGTAATGAGGAAGTTGATTTAGAAAGCCTAAAAACTGAAAATAATTCTGAAATTCAAAAAATATCTAATATTTATGGTCAAAATGAAAGTTTTGGTATTTTTATTCGTTCTCTTGTAGGCTTGGATAGAGAAGCTATTAGTAAAGAGTTCTCTGAATTTTTAAATACTGAAAAGTTTAATTCTAATCAAATTGAATTAATTAATTTAATAATTGAAAATATAGTGAAATATGGAGCTTACTCAAAAAATGAGATTCCTAAACTTTCAAATGATATTTTGGGAACATCAATTTCTAATATTTTTACAGATAATAATGATTTACAAAAAATAGTTAATATCATAGATAAAATAAACTCTAATGCTCCTAAATTATTTTAAAACTCTAATAAGAAAACTTTTATCTTTAAAAAGATATCAGTTTTCTTATTTTTTTTACATTAATATTAAAAACTTCTAAAAAAAATATTTTTTTAGTATCAATACTAAAAACTTTTAAAAAATAAAATCTTGTGTTATACTTTCTATAGAGGTGATAACATGTTAAAAAAAGAAAGTGAACTAAAAAATCGTAGTCACTACTTAGAAAAACTTATAGAATTTAAAGATACTGATTTTGTTAAAATTATCACAGGTATTCGCCGTTGTGGAAAATCAAGTCTAATGAAATTAATGATAAAACACCTTTTAGAAAATGGAATTAAAAAAGAACAGATTATACAAATAAATTTTGAATCAATAGAATTTAAAAAAATGACTGTTGAAAACTTATACAATTATGTAAAAAGTAACTTACCAAGAGATAAAAAAGCTTATTTGTTTTTTGATGAAATACAAAAAATTTCAGAATGGCAAGATGCTATAAATTCATTTAGGGTAGATTTTGAATGTGATATTTATATAACAGGTTCCAATGCTTTTTTGTTATCAAGTGAATATGCAACTTACTTAGCAGGAAGAAGTGTTGAGATTAAAGTTTTTCCTTTATCTTTTATTGAATTTATTGATTTTCATGGATATAAAATTATTGAAAAGAAAAATTTAGTAGGTGGTATAACTAGAAAAGTTGAAAATGAAAATGGTGAAACCTATGAAATAAAAGAACTTCTTGAAGCATATATGACTTTTGGTGGAATGCCAAGTCTTACAGAAGTTCCTTTAGAGCTAGATAAAGCTTTAACTATTCTTGATGGGATTTATTCAAGTGTCGTAATAAGAGATATCTTAGAACGTGAAAAACAAAGAGGTAGAAGACAAGTAACAGATTCAAGTTTGCTTAGGAAAATTATAATGTTTTTAGCAGATAACATTGGAAATAATACTTCTATCAATTCTATTTCTAATATTTTATTGAATGAAAAATTAATTGAGACTAAACCTGCTGTTCAGACAATACAGTCTTATGTTTCTACTCTTCTTGAAGCATATATATTTTATGAAATAAAAAGATTTGATATTAAAGGAAAAGAGTATTTGAAAACACTGAGAAAATACTACATTGTAGATATTGGTTTAAGAAATTATTTATTAGGATTTAGAAATAGGGATATAGGGCATATTATTGAAAATATTGTTTATTTTGAACTGTTACGTCGTGGATATGATGTGGCAATAGGAAAAATAGGAGAAAATGAAATAGATTTTATAGCTACAAATATAAATACTAAAATTTATATACAGGTAACTGAAAATATGACTAGCTCAAGTACAAGAGAAAGAGAGATAGCACCATTTTACAAAATTCAAGATAACTTTGAAAAAATAGTAATTACTAATGATGAAAGTTATCTAGGAATAGAAGATGGAATTAAAATTATAAGATTAGTAGATTTTTTACTTGATGAAAATATAATATAAAATAGCTTTTATATTGAAGTTTATTTTAGGTAATTATAAATCTAAAAAGTATCTACTTCTAAAAAAGTATATATGATAGTATAATTATAAAATAAAATTATAAAAAGATAAGGAGTAGATTACCATGGAAAAAATGCCAGTAATTTTTGTAGGGCATGGAGATCCTATGATAGCTCTAAAAATAAATGAGATGACAGAAACTTTAAAAAAGATAGGAAAAGATATAATAGAAAAGCATGGAGAGCCAAAAGCAATTTTATGTATTTCTGCTCATTGGTACACAAAAGATACTTTTATTCAAAGTGCTGAAATTCCTAATCAAATATATGATATGTTTGGATTTCCTAATGAATTATATGAAGTAAAGTATCCTGTAAAAGGAAGTAAAGAATTAACAAAAGATGTTGAGAAAATATTAGGAGATACAGTAAAAATAAATGATGATTGGGGAATAGATCATGGGACTTGGACTGTATTTGTTCATATGTTTCCTGAAGCAAAAATACCAGTGGTTCAGTTATCTGTGAATGCAAATTTAAACACTGAGAAAACATATAAGTTAGGAGAAAAATTAGCTAAATTAAGAGAAAAAGGTTATTTGATAGTAGGAAGCGGTAATATTGTACATAATCTAAGAAAAATAGAGTGGGATAATCCAAAGGGCTCACAAGAAGCTGATAAATTTGATAGATATATTTTGGAAAATATAAGTAAAAGAGAAGATGAGAAAGTTATAAAATATGAAGAACATGAATATTCAAATTATGCAGTTCCTACACCAGATCATTTTATTCCAATATTATATATTTTAGGAGCAAGTCAAGGAGAAAAACCTTATATATTTAATGAAATTAGAGAGTTAGGCTCATTATCAATGACAAGCTATATATTTGGATTATAAATAGTTAAAGAGGAGGAATAAAAATGTCAATAGAAGCAGTTAGAAAGCATTTAGAAAAATTTGGTTTAGATGGAAGAATAAGAGAATTTAAAGAATCAACAGCAACAGTTGAAGAAGCGGCAGAAGTTAATTCTTGTGAACCTGCTAGAATAGCAAAATCTTTATCATTTATTATAAATGATATTCCAACTATTATAGTTGTTGCAGGAGATGCAAAGATTAATAATCAAAAGTTTAAGGCTAAATTTAAAACTAAAGCCAAGATGATAGCAGGTAGTGATGTTGAAAATCTAATAGGTCATCCAGTTGGAGGAGTTTGTCCTTTTGGTATCAAAGATAATGTGAAAGTCTATTTAGATGAATCAATGAAAAGATTTGAAACTATGCTTCCAGCTTGTGGAACTCCAAATAGTGCTATTGAACTTACTCTTGAAGAACTTGAAAAAGCTTCAAATTATATTGAATGGATAGATGTTTGTCAAATTTAAAAAAATTTAAAAGAGGTGTTAGAATGCAAGTAAATCATAAATATAACATTTATATGTTTATTGCTACTATCTTTTTTGGAATGACCTATGTTTTAACAAAAATATGTTTAAATTACTCAACAGAATTTCATATAATAAGCTTTAGATTTTCAATAGCTTTTATAATTTCATTAATTTTTTTACATAAGAAAATATTTCCAATAAAAAGAAGAGAATTTTTTTATTCTCTTCTTTTGGGGGGATTATTATTTTTAATTTTTATAACAATGACTATTGGGGTAAAATATACCACTGCAACCAATGCAAGTTTTTTAGTAAGTTTATCAGTTATTTTTATTCCATTTTTTTCTTGGGTTTTTAATAAAGAAAAACCTAAAAAAAGTATTTTTCTTGTTCTTATTATTGTACTGATAGGGATTATGCTATTAACATTAGATAAAAATTTAGAATTGCATATAGGAGATATTCTTTGCCTAATTTGTTCTTTGTTTTTTTCATTTCATGTATTAATAACTGAAAGATTTGTAAAAAATAATAATCCTATTACTCTTGGAGTATTACAATTTGGAGGAGTAGCTATATTATCTTTTCTTGTACAATATCCAATAGAAAAATTTACACTTCCTAAAGATGAAAAATTTTGGATTTCTTTATTGATATTAAGTGTATTTTGTACTGTATTTGCCTATATAATACAAACTGTATCTCAAAAAAAATTGTCATCTACATTGATAGGTTTTATTTTATCACTAGAACCGATTTTTTCAGGGATTTTTGGATATTTTATTTTAAATGAATATTTGACTTTTCAATAGTATATAGGAGCATTTTTGCTATTAATATCTGTTATTTATGTTTCTGTAAAAAATTAATTATCTTTTTCATCGAGCTCAACCATAATTTTATATAAATCTGTTACAGATAATTTTTTCTTTTCTTCTTCTGAAAAATCTTTAACAATTTCTCCTTGATGTAAAAGTAACATTCTATTTCCATAAGTTAAAGCATCTTGAAGATTATGAGTTATCATAAGAGCAGTAAGATTTTTTTCTTTTATCTTCTCTTCTGATAAAGTCATAATCTTTTTTTGAGTTTTTGGGTCAAGTGCAGCAGTATGCTCATCAAGTAAAATTAGTTGAGGAGCTTTCATTGTTGCCATAAGTAAAGCAATAGCTTGTCTTTGCCCACCAGATAAAACACCCATTTCAGTATTTATTTTTTGCTCTAAACCTAGATTAAGATTTTTTAATAAATTTTCAAATAAGATAAGGTTTTCCTTATTTCTACTAAATTTTAATGTTCTTTTATCTCCACGATTAAAAGCTAATGCCATATTTTCAGCAACTGTCATACGAGGAGCAGTATTATCCAAAGGATTTTGAAAAACACGACTTATATATTTGGCTCTTTCAAATTCCTTTGTAGAAGAAATATCTTTTTCATCAATGGTAATTGTTCCACTATCTAAAGGAAAGACACCTGATATTGCATTAAATAAAGTTGATTTTCCAGCTCCATTTCCACCAATTATTGTTATAAAATCTCCCTTGTTAATTACAAGATTTATATTCTTCAAAGCATAATGTTCTCTGTTTGTGTTAGGAAAAAAAGTTTTATTTATATTTTTTAATTCAATAAATGCCATTATTTATTCCCCTTTCCTACTTTACTTAATGATAACTTTTTAAGTTCAGGTATACTTAAAAATATTGCAATTAGCAGTGCAGATATCATTTTAAAATCATTAGCTTCAATTACATTTAATTTTAATACAAAGACTAAAAGTAAACGATAAATAATAGAACCAAATACTATACAAACAAGACGAGTTAAAAAATTGACATCTGTAAAAATAACCTCTCCTATTATAATAGCTGCAAGTGCAACAACAATTACTCCTAATCCACTGTTTACATCAGCATATCCATTATTTTGAGAAAGTATTGCTCCTGTTAAGGCTATCATAGAATTTGATAACATAAGTCCGATTGTAGTCATTTTCTTAGTAGAAATTCCTAATGAAATCGCCATTTTTGGATTATCACCAGTTGCAATAAGGGCTTGTCCTAATTCAGTGTTAAAAAATAAAAACATAGCTAATATTACAATAAACAAAATTATTAGTCCCAATAAAATAATATCAAAGTAAGGAGGAAGATTTAATTTAGTAAAGCTATCAAAGATAGTTTCTTTATTAAGTAAACTTAAATTAGGTCTTCTCATTATACGAAGATTAATAGAAAGTAATGCTGTCATAGTAAGAATACCTGCAAGTAAACTTGGTATTTTACAAATATTTATAAAGGTAGCTGTTAAAAGTCCAGCAAGTGAACCTACAAGCATTGCAATTATAGTTGCAGTAAATGGAGAAAATCCACTTTGTATAAGTACAACACAGACAGCAGCTCCTAATGGATAAGCTCCCTCTGTTGTCATATCTGCAATATTTAATATGCGAAAACTAATAAATAAACCTAATGATAATAAGCTCCACAATAATCCTTGTGAAATTGCTGAAATAACTAAATCCATCTTCCTCTTCCTTCCTATCTTTTATACAAAAATTTTAGAAAAATAAGAGAGTTATATTCCAGATTTTAGGATAAAAATTAAATAGGATGAGTCGAGCAAAATCAGACTTGTTTGAGTGAAACGAGTTTGTCTGTTTTGCAGCGAATACTTAATTTTTATCCGTTTAGAAATCTGGCTAATAACGAACTATTTTTCTAAATGCTACTTAACTATTTGTGCTTTTGCTTTAATATTTTCTGGAATTTCAATTCCTAATTCTTTGGCTTTTTCTTCATTTAAGTATATTACTCCTTCATTAGCTAAAACGATTGGAGTATCAGCAGGTTTTTTACCATTTAATACTTCTACAATAACTTTTGCAGTTTCAACTCCAATTTGATATTGGTCAACTCCTAAACCTAAAACACCACCATCAGCAACCATAGTGTCAGCAGAAGGGAAAACTCCTATTTTAAATTTATCAGTAACTTTAACTACTGTTGCCATAGCACTTGCTATTGTATTATCAATAGGAACAAATATTGCATCAACTTCACTAGCTAAACTTTCAGTAACTTGTTGAATATCATTAGTATTTGCTATTGAAGCTAATTTAACTTCAATTCCTAATTCAGCAGCATATTTTTTAGCTTCTTCAATTTGTTTTATAGAATTATCTTCACTTGAAGTGTATAAAAGTCCAACTTTTTTAAGATTAGGTAAAATTTCTTTCATAAGTTCAAGTTGTTGTTTAATAGGAGTTCTATCACTTACTCCAGTAATATTATTTCCAGGTTTATCTTCACTTGCAATAAGTCCTGCTTCAACTGGATAAGTTATTCCTGCCATAATAATTGGAGTTTCTTTTGTAGCATTAGCTAAACTTAGAGTGGCAGGTGTTGTAATTCCAACAAGAATGTCATTTTTTTCACTGACTAATTTCTCACTCATAAGTGCTAAATTACTTTGCTCTCCTTGAGCATTTTGTAAATCAATTTTAATATTTTTTCCATCTTCATAACCTTGTCTAGCAAGTTCTTCAACCATTCCTTTATAGATACTATCTAATGCAGGGTGACTAAGTAATTGTAAAACACCAATATTAACTACTTTCTCATCAGTAGTTTGAATATCAGTTTGACTAACTTCTGGATTAGTATTTTCTTTTTTACTATTCATATAGTAATATCCACCTAATAACACAACTAATAAAAGCACAAAAAATAAAACAGATTTTTTCATAAAATTTCCTCCTAATATTTAATAATTTTAATATAATAAATAAAAAACCACAGATAATCTCTCTGTGGTTAAATCTAACAAAATAATATTAATAAAAAACCACATAGATTTATTTTTCTATGTGGTAAACCATCAATGATTTTTTATTTTTCCACATAGATACATTCCAATCAAACGGAGGTTGTATCTATATGTACTAAGAAAAATACATTAAGAAACAACCCTATATCCAGTGGCTTTGCCAACTATTATGTAAAATAAATTGTGTATAATAATGATATAGTTTCATTTTTCTAACTCCTTTCCTTAGATTATGTATTTTATTATATCGAAATTTTTTTAAATGTCAAGAAATTTTTTTACATCATTCCTGGCATCATTCCACCAGCACCCATTGGAGCTTTTTCTTCTTCCTTTTTATTTGCAATAACAACTTCTGTTGTTAGAAGTAAAGATGCAACAGAAGTAGAATTTTGTATAGCAGCTCTTGTAACTTTTGCTGGGTCAATAA
>ERZ773073.508-NODE-508-length-20073-cov-29.666750_pt1 | contig 20073 bp, 18 predicted proteins | sample MGYA00580616_ERZ773073 | MGnify/ENA primary metagenome ERZ773073 (study PRJEB29015, sample SAMEA2737960) | human oral metagenome | biome: human oral; feature: human-associated habitat; material: dental | place: China | collected 2131 ...
GGGCGCCCGCCCGCGGCCGGCGATGTCGAGCAGGGGCCTGCGCCCGCATCCGGGATCGACAGACCCGGCCCCGAGCATCCGGCGTCGGCCTCTCCCGGTGGGACGGGCGGGCCCATGCGGTCCGCGGCCGCCGGTACGGCCTCTCCCGCTGCCCCGACCGGTCTGGAGGCCTCCGAGGAGCCGGTGCCGCAGGTCGCCAATACGTCGCTGTCCGATGATGACATCGAGGACATTTCCGCACAGCCGACCGGTGTGATGAACGCCGTCAACCTGCCGGCGGCGGCGCCGCCCTACACTGCGGCACCGGCCACGGACGAGCCGGCCGTCATGCCTGAACGGCGCTCCCTGCTCAACCGTGAGACGCCGAGCGCCTCCGAGGCCGGCCACGATGAGGCGACGGGTAGCACGGGGGTCGGCCACGACGCGCCGGAGACGATCGGTCTCGACCGTGAGGCCCCGGGGGCGCCGGGCAGCGGCTTCCAACCCGTCGGCGGTACTGAGGCGGAACCGGAGGAGGCTGCTGCGCCGAGCCCGCCCGCCCCCTCGAGTCCGCCCAATGGTGACGAGCTCGGCACGGGTGCGGCGGCGCAACCTCAGGGCCTGCCCGACTGGGCGACCGAGCCGGCCACCGGCGGGCCGTCGCGCCGACCCATTGTCAGGATCCCCAACGCGGCGCAGGGCGTGCGCACGGTCGATACCGATACGGGCGAGCTCAGCGACGTGCGTCCCGTCGACGAGGAATTCGACGAGATCGACAATCCGCAGTGGCGCGTCCTGCGTCCCGAGGACGAGCAGCAGCCCCCCTCCGGCGGTACCGGCACGCCCGATGCGCCCGACTCGCCGCCATTGAGGGAAGCCGGTTCGGCCTTCGATGAGTCCGGACAGGCCTTCACCCCCTACGGGCCGATGCCGGAGGCGACGCCCGGGGCGGCTCCGCAGCCGGGCGCCCCGGCCCCCCAGCCCGCAGGGGCGCCGGCGCCCGATCAGGACCTGGGATGGGGTTCGCGCACGACTCCCGCAACGACGACAGCGATGGCCTCGATGGGTCCGGTCTCCGAGCGGCCGCGGACGTCGACGATGAGCAGGATCCTGATCATCGTCGCGATCGTCGCGATCGTCGTGCTCGTGATCGGCGCTCTGGTGTGGTTCTTCCTCAACCACGGGGGCTCTAGCTCTGCCAGCGCCTCCACCGTCGGGGCGATTCCGACGTGGACCTCACTGCTGGGCTGAGGGCCCGGCAGCTCGACCACTCCGACCGTTCCGAGGAGACTCGTGCCCGCCACTGACCGCGCCGTCGACCTGACCCGTATCGCCGCCCGCGCCGCCGCTGAGAAGAAGGCGGAGAGGATCATCGCGATCGATGTCTCCGAGCGTCTCGCCCTGACCGATGTCTTCCTCATCATTTCCGGGGGCAACGACCGCCGGGTGCGGGCCATCGTCGACGCCGTCGAGGAGGCCATGCTCGCTGCGGGTGCCAGACGCGTTCAGCGGGAGGGCTTCCAAGAGGCCCGCTGGGTCCTCGTCGATTATGCCGACGTCGTCGTCCACGTTCAGCAGACCGAGGACTACGAGCACTACTCGTTGGAACGGCTGTGGAAGGATTGTCCGCTCATCGAGCTGCCCCAGGACGTCCGGACGCCGACCGATGTCGCGAGCTGATCGTCCTCGCCCATGACGCAGCTCATTTTGTGGCGGCACGGTCAGACCGATGACAACGTCGCAGGCCGAGTCCAGGGGCGGGTCGACACCCCCCTCAACGGGGTGGGGCGCACTCAAGCCGCTTCGGCCGCGCCGGGGCTCGCCGCCCTGAGGCCGACCGCGATCGTGTCCTCGCCTCTCGGACGCGCCCGGGAGACGGCGGAGGCGCTGGCTGCGGTGAGCGGCTTGACCGTGAGCGTCGACGGCGGCCTGGTGGAGCGCTCCTTCGGCCGATGGGAGGGTCTCAGCCGCGCTCAGATCGAGGCGGGTTGGCCCGAGCAGTTCGCCGTGTGGCGCGATGGCGGGGACCCCGAGGGCGTTGGGGTCGAGACGCGCGCTGCGACCGCCTCCCGCGTCGGCGCGATTCTGGAGCGGATCGCCGCGACGGCGGGCGAGGACGCGGTCGTTGTCGTCTCGCACGGAGCGGCCATCACCTTGGGCGCCACTCGCCTCCTCGGGCTTGATCCTTCGGCGTGGTTCGGTTTGCGCGGTCTGGACAACTGCCACCACGCCGAGTTGGGGCGCACGGCGCGCTCGCCGGGCTGGGTGCTCGTCCGCTGGAACGGGGGCGGGGGGCGGGCCGCTTCCGCAACGAGCGGGATGATCAGCGGATTCCTGTCGTAGCACCGTGCCCGAGCGAGGTCCGTCGTCACAGGGTGAGGCACCGCACGCGAGGTGGATTTGCCCATGAGGCCTGGACTTCATACAGTTATGCCCGTCGCCCGCGGGGCGGCACCCGCGTTCGGGGCTATGGCGCAGTTGGTAGCGCGCTTCCATGGCATGGAAGAGGTCGGGGGTTCGAATCCCCCTAGCTCCACGATCCGCATAAGGGTTCACTCATGGGGCTATGGCGCAGTTGGTAGCGCGCCCCCACGTTGTGGGGGAGACGGGGGTTCGATTCCTTCTAGCTCCACTGGTCGGCGGCCGTCACCTACGGGTGGCGGTCGTTTTCGTTGGAATGGCGCCAGAATGTTTGGTGGTAGCACGTCGACTCATGCCCGGGGGTTGGCAGGAGGTCATGGCCGCGCTGCGCAATTTGGCTATCAGCCTCATCCGGCTCCTCCACGGCTCCGGCGTCTCCATCACCACCAGCTCCCTGACAAGAGACCCGAAGCGAGTTATCAGGTCACTGATCCATTGGGTGGGCGGTAGCGCTGTAGCCGCTTGCGAGGACGGGGTGTCTTAGTCGAGCAGCGGCCCGACAGCTCGACCCAGCCAGCCGCTGCTGCCGGTCTGGATGGCGCCCTGTACCGGTCACCGTGGTTGAACCGGTGGGGTCGGCACCGAGCGTTGCGAGTCGATGAGTGGGCCGTTGACCGTCAGTTGTACGTCGGAGCCGCCGGTGGCAGTCACTACTGACGTGACGTGCATGCCTTGTCGCACTGAGCGATCTGCGTCCGGGTCATCATGGTGGGGGTCGCCGCGGGGCCGGCACTGCTTCAGTGTCTGCGGGCGTAGGGCTAGCGGTGCGGATGACGCCGGGTCGTCCCCGCTTCCGGCCCGAGTCTCATACCCCCACCACGGTCGCTAGTACGAGAATCGTTGCACCGACTCTCCTACGCGCCCGATGGGTCATAGCACGTCGATCCGTCGTTCCTGTTGCCGTGCCCCTGGGAACGGGTCACGGTCCTGGACACGAGGCGGATGGGGCCAGGGGGATGCGATCGAACTCGTCGCTCTTGCCGATCTTGAGACAGGCGTTCTGGACGACGTCGTCGACGTTGGACGGCTTTCCGATGCGATCGCGCTGTTTGACGGCCGTTGAGGCGACGACTCCGGACAGGTCCCGGCCCCTGATCGTTCGGGCTTCGTCCGGCTCCTCGAGGGACGCGGCCGGTGGTCCGGAGGCCTTGAAGTCGAAGCGTCCCGCCTCGGTGCGGTTGACCTGGCTCTCGTTCGCGCCCTGCGGGCCTCTCGTGCGGGGCCGACGGGGCGCCGCAACGGGATATTCATCTGATGGCCGCGATGTTCGACTTTACCGAGCTCACGGGTGTTCATGCTGTCCAGGCCCGTACCGCCATGGTCGGCATCTGGCAGGCGCTCGCCTCGTGAACATGGGCCGGCCTAGGCGGGCTGATCGCGGGCCTGCTGATAACCCCGTCTCTCACCTTATCACCTCCTGCCCGACCCGCCCGGGGCACCCCGGAGGCGCCAGACCAGGTTCTCGCAGACTCGTCAGCAGACGCCACCGGCTCAGGATCCATCCTGGATTCCAGTGCTGGAGTTGATCAGTCGACTCCTGACGCGTTCTCCACCAGTGTTGTCGACACTGCGCGCAACGGGTAGGACATCACTCGCTACATCGTCGCGGTCAGGAAGACAGACGAGGTCTGCGCCTCCACCAGTTGTGGCATATAAAGTCCCTCTCAACCGTTTCCCGGCACGCCCGGACCCACCTCGAGGGGGAACTAACCCCACACGTGGAGAGTGCTCATCGAGATGATGACGTCTCGTTAATTATTCATATTAACGCTGCTAACGATGAGTCGGGTTTCTGCTCGATGCACGTGTCTAAGTTCGACGGCCGGTGGTGGCTCAGCGGCTGAATTCTGACCTCGGCTCCCATGCGCTCGTCGGTCGCGTCGGGCTGGCGTCCAACCCATCCGCCTGCCTCCAATCGTCTGAGAACTCCCGTCATGGTGGCCAGGTGAGTGCGGATGCGTCGGCCCAGCTGGGCGGGGTGGCGGTCCCTCGTACGCTCTCCGGGCGCCGTTGCGGTCGCCTACGGCGAGGGGCGGGTCTGAACGAGTGCGTCCGCGAGGCCGCGCCGGCGCCGATCACGAAGCTGCTGGACTGCCACGGCCCGCAGTACATCGACCTCGCCCTGACGTTCGGCTTGAACTCCGGCGCCGAACGCCGCGAGGGCGGGCGGGAGGCCGCTCGGAGCGTCGACTCGGCCCCAACGGGCGCCGAATCCTATAGTCTCTGGCCGTATCGACCAGGACACTCTCAGGGGACAGCGATGAGCCATGTGGCATGCGGGATCGACATCGGCGGATCGGGTGTCAAAGGGGCTCTCGTCGCCCTCGATACCGGTCAGTTCGTGGGTGAGCGGGTGCGCATCCAGACTCCGCGGCCCTCCACCCCCGAGGCGGTGGCGCAGGTGTGCCGTCAGATCATCGACCGGCTCGGCGTTGGTTCCGACGTGCCCGTCGGCATCACTTTCCCCGCGCCCATCGTCCACGGGACCGTGAGGTTCATGGCGAATCTCGACAAGTCCTGGGAGGGGATTAATGTCGATGAGCTCATGACCCGCCTCCTGGGGCGCCGCTCCTACGCCCTCAACGACGCCGACGCCGCCGGCCTGGCCGAGATCGCCTACGGGGCGGCGCAGGGCATGGCCGGCACCGTCATCGTCACCACGCTGGGCACCGGTATCGGGTCGGCCGTCATCGTCGACGGCACGCTCGTGCCCAACACCGAGCTCGGCCACCTCGAGATCGACGGCCACGACGCCGAAACCCGCGCCTCCTCGGGGCAGAGAACGCTTCACGACATGTCGTGGAAGAAATGGGCCAAGCGCCTGCAGCGCTACTACTCGCACGTCGAGATGCTCTTCAGCCCGGACTTGTTCGTCGTCGGCGGGGGAGTGTCGAAGAAGCATGAGAAGTTCCTGCCGCTGCTGCGGTTGCGTACTCCGATCGTACCGGCCGCCCTGCTCAATACCGCCGGCATCGTCGGCGCCGCCTGGCGGGCCTCCCGGGTCGGGTGAGCGATCCACCCGATGAGGCCCCGCGGACGGGGCCGGGCGGCCGTCAGCAGAACGCCGCGGCCCTCGCCAGGCGCAGGGCGTCCTGGAAGCGCGTCTGCCGGTCGACCGCGCTCATGTCGCCGGAGTGGTCGAGCAGGTGGTCGGAGACGGTGAGCACCGCCAGGGCCCGCCGCCCGTACTCGGCCGCCGTCCCGTACAGGGCCGCGGCCTCCATCTCCACGCACAGCGTTCCGTAGGCGGCCAGGCGTTCGGTCTGCCCCTCGGGCGTGAGGTAGAAGTGGTCGCGGGAGATGATCGTGCCGATGTGGGTGCGCTCGACGATGCCCGCAGCGACGGCCTCCCGGTAGGCGGCTTCCGCCATGTGGAAGTCCGCGACGGCGCAGAAGCCGATGCCCGGGATGCGCAGTTGGTTCATGGACGAGTCGGTGTGCGCGCCGGTGGCGATGACGACGTCGCCCACGCTGACACGCTCGCTGATGCCGCCGGCCGTGCCCACGCGGATGATGCGTTCGACGCCGAACTGGTCGAACAGTTCGGTGGCGTAGATCGTCAGGGAGGGCTGGCCCATGCCCGAGCCCATGACGCTCAGCCGCTTGCCGTCCACGGTTCCGGTGAAGCCCGGCATGCCGCGCACGTCGGTGACCAGGCGGGGCCGGGTCAGAAGGGTCTCGGCGATGCGCCGAGCGCGCCCGGGGTCCCCGGGCATGAGGACGGCGGGGGCGAAGTCGCCGGGCTCGGCGGCGATGCGCGGGGTGGCCATGAGGTCCTTCGAATTGCTGATCGGTTGTGGAACGGTCGCGGAGCAACGAGCCCGGTGAGCGCGGCGGGGCGAGATCCGTCACTGCAACGCGCTGACCGGTCCAGTGTCGCACACCATCGGCCACCACCGGCGTCCCAGATCGTGGTATACCATTCGTCCGCTCCGGGGGCGGGGCTACGGTGCATGGGTTCCCGTCCTCGCGCCTGTCTCGCAGGCCGATGACGCTGCTCGCACGGCGTCGCTCACGGCGCTCGTCCATTAGATACTCAGACGACAGAGGCTTCACCATGTCCTCCATCCCCACGACCTCATCGCCGGCGCGCGAGCAGTGGAGCGGCCAGCTCGGATTCCTCATGGCTGCCATCGGCTCGGCCATCGGTCTGGGCAATATCTGGCGCTTCCCCGGTGTCGCCTACACCAATGGCGGCGGCGCCTTCATCGTTCCCTACATCGTCGCCCTCCTGGCCGCCGGCATCCCCTTCCTCCTGCTCGACTACGCCTTGGGGCACCGCTACCGGGGGTCGGCTCCGGCGGTCTTCCGCCGCCTGTCCCGGCGCTTCGAGTGGCTCGGATGGCTCCAGGTCTTCATCTGCTTCGTCATCATGACCTATTACGCGGTCATTGTGGCCTGGTCCCTGCGCTACACCGTTTTCTCCTTCACCACCGCCTGGGGGAATGATGCCAGCGCGTTCTTCTCCGCCTACATCGGGGTCGGCGAGCTGTCCGGCTCGAGCCCCGCCTACTCCGCGATGCCGGTGAGCGGGGTCGTCATTCCGCTGCTCATCGTGTGGTTCTTCGGCCTGTACACCATCGCGCGCGGCGTCTCCAAGGGGGTCGAGACGGCCAACAAGGTCTTCCTGCCGCTCCTGGTGCTCATGTTCCTCATCCTGGTGGTGCGCGCGCTTCTGCTGCCGGGCGCCACCGACGGCCTCAACGCCCTGTTCACGCCCCAGTGGGGTGCCCTGCTCGACCATCGCGTGTGGATGGCGGCCTTCGGACAGATCTTCTTCTCCTTGTCCATCGGATTCGGCATCATGCTCACCTACGCCTCCTACCTGCGTTCCCGCTCCAACCTCGTGGGAACGGGGCTCGTGGCCGCCTTCGCCAACTCCTCCTTCGAGGTGCTGGCCGGCGTCGGAGTTTTCGCGACCCTGGGCTTCATGGCCTGGGCCCGAGGCGTCGCGGTCTCGGATCTGTCCGGCATCTCCGGTCCATCCCTGTCCTTCGTCACCTTCCCCACCGTGATCTCCGAGATGCCCGGGGGCGCGCTCTTCGGCGTTCTGTTCTTCGGCTCCTTCTCGATGGCCGGCCTGACCTCCTTCATCTCCATCATCTAGGTTGTGGCGGCGGGCTTCTCCGAGAAGTTCGGCTGGTCCACGCCCAGGGCGACCCTCGTGTGCGGGCTGCCCTCCGCGGCGCTGTCCTTCGTCCTGTTCGGCACCTCCTCGGGCCTGTACGACCTCGACGTCGTCGACGCCTACATCAACTACATCGGTGTTGTCGGCGCTGCGATCGTCGCCTGCGTAGGCGTGGGGATCGTGCTGAACAGGCTCAAGGTCCTTCAGCGCCATCTCAACCTCGTCTCCGAGACCCGAGTGGTGGGCATCTGGTGGCGCGTCATGATCGCGCTGGTCGTCCCCGCCCTGCTGGGGGTCATGTTCGTCCAAACGGTGTGGTCCTACGCGACCGCGGGCTACACCTACTCCAGGAACTTCGAAGCGGTTTTCGGCTGGGGGATGCTCCTGCTCGTGGCGGTGGCGACAGCCGTCTTCACGCTCCTGCCCTGGAGGACGCCAGTGGACTCCCACGAGCCCGTGGACCTCGATGTGCTCGAGGGGGTGATGAGATGAGCGCACCCGCCATCATCCTCATGCTGGCCGCCATGATCATCATCTGGGGCGGGCTGGCGGTATCGGTGACCGCCCTCCTAGTGCGCGGGCGGCGGGAGGACAGCGAGGCGAGGGCTGAGGCCTTCGCTCGGGCCCACGCCAACCTGCGTGGGGATCCCGACCGGCCCTGAACCTGTCCCCGCCAGGCTCGCGGGGTCGTCCCTCCGACCGCCGCGGACGCTCTCGACACGCACGGGTGGCGGCGGCTCCACCACCGATCCGTGCGACACAATGCAGCCATGGTTGACACCGCAGACACCGTAGAAGTCCCTGACGCCCTGTCCACGGCCTCGTCCGACATGGTCCCCCGCCTGGTCGCCTTCGACCTCGATGACACCCTGGCGCCCTCCAAGTCGCCTATGCCCGCGCCCATGGCCGCCGCCCTGCGCGCTCTGCTCGACGTCGTGCCCGTATGCGTCATCTCCGGCGGAAGGCTCGGCCAGTTCCGCGATCAGGTCCTGGCCCGTCTCGACGCCACCGACGAGGAGCTGGATCGCCTCCACCTCATGCCCACGTGCGGGACGCGCTACTATGTCCACGCCGCGCCTGTTCCGGCGGTGAATGGGACCGGGGGCGTCCGGACCGAGCACTCCGAGGGGGAGGACGGAAAGGGCGGGATCTGGACACTCGTCTACGCCAACGATTTGACCCCCGCCCAGGTGGAGGAGGGCTTCGCGGTCGTCGAGGCCGAGGCTCGGCGCCTGGGCCTGTGGGAGGAGCGGACGTGGGGGCCGGTCCTGGAGGATCGCGGCTCTCAGATCACTTTCTCGGCGCTGGGCCAGGAGGCGCCGCTGGACGCCAAGAAGGCCTGGGACCCCACGGGGGAGAAGAAGGGGCGGCTGCGTGACGCCGTCGCCGCGCGCCTTCCCGAGCTCGAGGTCCGCTCCGGCGGCTCCACGAGCGTGGACATCACCCCCAAGGGCGTCGACAAGGCCTACGGCATGACCCATCTGGCCGAGCAGACCGGCATCCCCCTGAACGACATGCTCTTCGTGGGCGACCGCCTCGACGCCGAGGGCAACGACCACCCCGTCAAGGCCCTGGGCGTGCCCTGCCGGGCCGTGACCGGCTGGGAGGACACCGTCGGCTACGTCACCGCGCTGGCGGCCCGGATCGCCGGTTCCCGTCAGGTCTGAGTCGTGGCGGAGGGCCGGGAGACGGAGGGCCGGGCGGTCCGCGAGCGGCCGACGCCGCCCGGTCCGATCAGCCCGCCCCGGGTGCTGCTGCGCCGCATCCGCGCGGCCTGCTCGCGGTGGTGGACGGGGCGCACCGTGCGCTTCCGCAAGGTCGTGCGCGCGTCCGTGCTGCTCGCCGTCACCTGCCCGGCCTGCCTGTGCGTCGGCGCGGCGACGGCCACGGCTTCCAGCCCTGTCGGCCCCCATGAGGCCCAGTGGTCGACGACCCTCGACTCGACCGTCACCCTTGACCTGGGCCCCCTGGGACAGGTCGCCCTCGACTCGCCGGCCGGGATCCTGGGGGTGAAGGTGGTTCTAGGGCGGATCCCGGGAGGGGCGGAGCCCGACGCGGCCCGCCAATCCACGCTCGGGCAGGCGCTGAGTTCCGACGGCGCCGCCTATATCGCTCTGGTCACCCATCCCGACCTCACCATCGAGCGGGGAGTGCGGGCTCTCGTCGACGACGCCTTCAGACGTGCCGGATTGATGGAGTCGGTCGTGCTGTGCCTGGTGGCCGCCGGGCGTCTGGCCGCAGGCGGCCGGCTGCGCGACGCCGTACGCGTGACCCTGGCGCACAAGACCTCCTCCGCCCTGCTGACCGTCACGGGCGTTGTAACCGTCGTGGCGCTGCTCGTGCCGGCCCTGCGCTCCGAGCCGGTGACCGGTGGCCGCCTGGAGGTGCTGGCGGGCACCCCGCTGGAGCGGGCCCGCGTCTCCGGGCGCATCGCCGACGTCGTCCAGGCCTACGGCGGGAGGGTCACCGCGTTCCTGGAGGACAACACCGCCTTCTACGATGCCGCCGGCACCAACCTGCGCAACGCCTGGGACGCCTCTCAGGCCACTGAGGGGAGGGCGGGTGCCACGGCCGCGGACGGCGCCGTTGAGACCGAGCAGCTTCACCAACGGACCGGCGGGGCGTCCGCGGCGGCCACGGCGTCCCCCGACGCCTCGCCCCCGACTGATTCCGCGTTATCGGGCGGTGATCCGTCCGGCGGCCCGATTTCCCCGCCGCCCTCGACGACGGCTGCGGACGCCGTGCGCGACCGGGGCGCCATCACCGCGGCCCTGACCACCGATCTGCACTGCAACCTCGACGTCATCGCTTTCGCCGGGCTGCTCGATGCACTGGCGGGCGCTACCGTCCACATGGACGACGGCGACCTGACCATGACAGGTTCTGAGCCCGAGCAGGTGTGCGTCGATGCCCTTCAGGACGCGGTTCCCGACGGCATCGCCCGAGTGGCGACCATCGGCAACCACGATTCGACCTTCACCGCTGAGCGCTTGCGCGCCCTCGGCTGGACGGTGACCGACGGCGACATCGAGCAGGTCGGCGGGCTGCGCGTCCTGGGTGACGTCGACCCGGACCGCAGCCCTCCCGGCGGGACCTTCCAGCGCGGCGAGGAGGACGCCACCGATGTCGGAGCGCGTCTGGCCACCGTTTCCTGTCGGAGGGCGCGCAGGGGCGGGGGGAACGATGGAGCCGATATCGTCCTCATCCACCAGCCGGCGACCTTCGGCCCCCTCGTTGAGGATGGCTGCGCTCCGCTGCTCGTGGCCGGGCACGTCCATCAGGAGCAGGGGATGAGCGTGACTCGGGGCACGAACCTCGACGTCGCCCACCTCGTCTCCGGAGCGGGTAAGGGCGGAACCTCGTTGGGGCGAGTCACGCAGGACGCCTACCTGCACGTCCTGTCCTTCGACGCCGACGGTTCCCTGCTCGCATGGCGCGCAGTGGTGCTCCACCCCGACGCGTCGGTCACCGTGGGCGCTTGGAGGCCGGTGCCCGCCCTGGGTCCCGATGCGGTGGAGGGGACGACCATCGGAGGGGACGATGAGGCACAATGAGACAGCTGCGTTCCCGCCGCACCCGATAACCCGCTGAGACGACCCGGACCACGAGGAGGTACCGATGGCGCGCGTGCCCACCGAGGCGGAGATCGACGCCATGAGCGCCGATGAACTCGACGCCTACCTCGCCGACGCTCCCAGTGGGAGGGGGGCGGTTGACGACGCGACCGGGACCCGCGGGGCCGCGCAGGACGCGGCGCCCGACGAGGCCGGTCGGGCCGCCTGGTCGATCGCCACCGGTGCGGGACGAGGCTACGCCTGGCTGCTCATTATCGGCTCCCTCATCGGGATCGCGGCCTGCTGGGAGCTTATGACCAGTGAGCTGAGACTCATCAGGCAGCCGCTGGCGAATCTGTCGTGCGACATCAACCCGCTCGTCTCGTGCGGCGACTCCCTGAACGTATGGCAGGGCAACCTGCTCGGCGTGCCCAATTCGTTCATCGGTGCGATGGCCTTCGCGGTGCTCCTGTTCGTCGGTGCGCTGCTCGCCTGCGGCCAGCGCCTGCCCCGCTGGGTGTGGTGGGGCCTGACGGCGGGGACTGTCATCGGAATCGGTTTCGTCGTGTGGTTCCTGACCGTCTCGATCCTCGCCTTCGGCAAGCTGTGCCCTTTCTGCATGGTCATCTGGGCGGTGACGATCCCGATCGCCGCACTCACCTGGGGCGAGGCCGCGCAGGGCGGTCATCTGGGCCTGACCGCCCCGGCGGCCCGGCGCCTGCACGGAGCGCGCTGGTATCTGGCCGGCGTCATGTATGTGGCCGTCGTCGTCACGATCCTGATCGCCTTCCGGGACGGCTGGGCGGCGATGCTGCGATGAGTCCCGCCGACGGGGTTCAGACCCCGGCGGAGGTCTCCGCTGTGACTCAGGACTACCTCAAGGCAGTGTGGGCCGCCTCCGAGTGGGGCGGGTCGGGGGCCTCGATCACCGGCCTGGCGCGACGGATGAGGGTCGCGCCGTCCACGGCCTCGGAGAACGTGGGTCGACTGGTCGAGGCGGGTCTGCTCGAGCACGAGCCCTACAGGGCCGTCACCCTCTCCCGGCTGGGGTACCGCCTGGCCATGGGGATGGTGCGCCGCCACCGACTCCTGGAAACCTACCTGGTCGAGCGCCTCGGCCTGAGTTGGGACGAGGTGCACGCCGAGGCCGAGGTCCTCGAGCACGCCGTCTCCGAGCGGCTCCTGCGGGCGCTCGACGAGGCCCTCGATCGCCCGGTCCGCGACCCGCACGGCGACCCGATCCCCACCCCCGAGGGCCGTGTCATTCAGCCCGCGCTGTACAGCGTCGACATGATGCCGGTGGGCCAAACCGGCGTCGTGGGTCGCATCAAGGATTGCCCGCGGACCCTGCGCCGTCTCGCCCGGGCGGGCATAGGCCTGGGCACGTCGGTGACAGTGACCGACCGCGGCACCATGTCCGCCGTCGTCCTGGGGGAGAAGCGCCGCAAGGCCACCGTGGTGCGCGCCGCTCGCCCGGCCGGGCAGTCCGCCGATGAGCCCGGCGACGTCGTCCTGCCGATGGGGCACATGTGGGTGCTGGCCTAGGCTAGTGCCATGGCTGCCCCCCGAACCCCCGAGACCTCCGTCTTCACCAGGATCATCAACGGCGACATCCCCGGGCGTTTCGTCTGGGCCGATGACGTGTGCGTCGCCTTCGCCACCATCGAGCCGCAGACCCCCGGCCACGTTCTGGTCGTGCCGCGTATCGTGTTCGACTCCTACGTCGATGCCAATGACGCGACCGTCGCTCATCTGTCGGTGATCGCCAAGCGCATCGCCGCCGCCCAGGTCCGCGTCTTCGACGCCCTGCGTCCGGGCATCGTCGTCCTCGGGCTGGACGTGCCCCACCTGCACATTCACGTGCTCCCGTTGCACGAGGCCGCCGACATCGCCCCGTCTGCCGCGCGGGCGGCCGACGACGCGCAGCTCGACGAGGCGATGACCCGTCTGCGCGAGGGGCTGCGCGAGGACGGGTGGGGCCAGTTCGTGCCCGTGCGGATGGACTCGCCCGCCCTCGCCTGAGCCCCCTCTCGCCGTTCTCTTCTTCTCCGCCTTCGTTCCCGCTCCGATGCCGGCGGCAGCGGCTGGCGGTTGGGTGCAGTTCGCCGTGATCCGTGCCTCACGCCCGCGCCTCGGACGGCGCGGGGCGACGACGCGGATCGGGGATAGGCTGGGCGGCGTCAGCAGGTGCGTTCCCACTCGTTCTGCGCGAAGTCTCGCGGATACGGGCGCACCGCCGGCGCCCGATGCATGTGCATTCACGACCACGGAAGAGAAAGCGCTCCTTCGATGACGGAGAACCAAACCCCCCAGGGCGACGACGCGATGCCGATGCGCTACACGGCGGCCCTGGCCGAGACCATCGAGACCTCCTGGCAGGACCGCTGGGAGGCCGAGGGCACCTTCCATTCCGACAATCCCGTGGGCGCGCTCGCCGGGCCCCGGGCGGCCGAGGACAAGTTCTTCCTGCTCGACATGTTCCCCTACCCTTCGGGCAAGGGATTGCACGTGGGGCACCCGCTGGGCTACATCGCCACCGATGTCGTAGCCCGCTTCACCCGCATGACCGGCAGGAATGTGCTCTACACGATGGGCTACGACGCCTTCGGCCTGCCCGCGGAGCAGTACGCGGTCGCCACTGGGCAGCACCCGCGCGTCTCCACGGAGGCGAATATCGCCACCATGCGCCGCCAGCTGCGGCGTCTCGGTCTGTCCCACGACCCGCGCCGCTCCATTCAGACCATCGACACCGACTACGTGCGGTGGACGCAGTGGATCTTCCTCAAGATTTTCGGCTCCTGGTTCGATCCGGCCGCACCGCGCCGCGACGGGCGCGGCCGTGGTGCCGCCCGACCCGTGAGCGAGCTGGTGGACAAGCTGAAGAGCGGCGAGGTCCCCACACCCGACGGGAGGTCCTGGGCGGAGCTGAGCGCCGGAGAGCGAGCCGATGTCATCGACTCCCACCGGCTGGCCTACGTCTCCTCCGCACCGGTCAACTGGTGCCCGGGTCTGGGCACGGTGCTCGCCAATGAGGAGGTCACGGCCGAGGGCCGCTCCGAGAGGGGCAATTTCCCGGTTTTCAAACGCAACCTGCGACAGTGGATGATGCGCATCACCGCTTATGCGGACCGCCTGGTCACGGACCTGGACACGGTCGACTGGCCGGAGAAGGTCAAGCTCATGCAGCGCAACTGGATCGGCCGCTCCGAAGGCGCCGAGGTGGACTTCGCCGTCGAGGGCGCCGAGGCCGGCGGCGCCGTGACGACCCTGACCGTCTACACCACGCGCCCCGATACGCTCTTCGGCGCCACTTTCATGGTCGTGGCTCCCGAGCACCCTCTGCTGGGGGGGCTTCCGGGGGCCGGGGTCGACAACGACGCCGCGGCATTGGCCGTCCCGGCCGCCTGGCCCGAGGGCACTCGCGAAGCCTGGAAGGGCGGCCATGCCACGCCCGGGCGGGCTGTTGCCGACTACAGGGCCGTTGCCGCTGGTGCGACGCAGGCCGAGCGCACCGACGAGAGCCGCGCCAAGACCGGTGTCTTCACGGGTCTGTTCGGCGTCAACCCGGTCAACGGGCAGCGCGTGCCGATCTTCGTGGCCGACTACGTCCTCATGGGCTACGGCACCGGGGCCATCATGGCCGTGCCCGCTCATGACGATCGCGACTGGGCCTTCGCTCGCGCCTACGACCTCGATATCGTCCAGACCATCGGCCCGGCCGATGACCCGCGCGGGGTCGACCTGGCCGCGGGCGCGTTCACCGGCGACGGCGTCGCCGTCGACTGCGCGAATGAGGAGATCAGCCTGAACGGGATGAGTAAGGAGGAGGCCAAGACCGCCATGACCGCCTGGCTGGAGTCCAAGGGCGCCGGCCGTGGTGCGGTGACCTATCGCCTGCGCGACTGGCTGTTCTCCCGTCAGCGCTACTGGGGCGAGCCCTTCCCCGTCGTGTGGGACGAGGACGGTCATGCCCATGCCCTGCCGGAGACCTCCCTGCCCGTCGAGCTGCCCGAGGTCTCCGACTACTCGCCGCGCTCCTACGACCCCGACGACGCGGCCTCCTCCCCTCAGCCGCCACTGGGCAAGGCGAAGGACTGGGTCGAGGTCGAACTCGATCTGGGGGAGGGGAGACGGACCTACTACCGGGAGACCAACACGATGCCTCAGTGGGCGGGCTCGTGCTGGTACGAGCTGCGCTACATCGACCCGACCGACGAGGATGCGCTCGTCGACCCGGCCAACGAGGCCTATTGGATGGGTCCGCGCCCTGAGGCCGGCAACGTCTCCGGGGGCACGGACCTGTACGTGGGCGGCGTTGAGCACGCCGTGCTGCACCTGCTGTACTCCCGTTTCTGGCACAAGGTGCTGTTCGACCTGGGGATCGTCTCCTCCAGCGAGCCGTACCACAGACTGTTCAACCAGGGGTATGTCCAGGCCTACGCCTACACCGACTCCCGCGGCCAGTACGTGCCGGCGGACGAAGTCGAGGAGTCTTCGGCCGGGGACGGCTCCGCCGTGTTCACCTGGCGGGGGCGACCCGTCGCCCGCGAGTACGGCAAGATGGGCAAGTCCTTGAAGAACATCGTCACGCCCGACGACATGTACGCCGCTTACGGCGCGGACACCTTCCGCGTCTATGAGATGAGCATGGGGCCGTTGGATCAGGACCGGCCCTGGGATACCCGAGCCGTCGCCGGGTCCCAGCGCTTCCTGCAGCGTCTGTGGCGCAACGTCGTCGACGAGACCACCGGTGAGACGATCGTCTCGGAGGAGAGCGCCGACGAGGAGACCCGTCGCCTCGTGGCGCGCACCGTCGTGGGCGTGCGTGAGGACTATGAGGGTATGCGGTTGAACACCGCGATCGCCAAGCTCATCGTGCTCAACAATCACCTGACGGGTCTGAAGAAGGTTCCCCGCGAGGCCGTCGAGGCGCTCACCCTCATGACCTCCCCGGTCGCCCCGCACATCAGCGAGGAGATCTGGAGGCGTCTGGGGCACGAGCACTCCCTGGCTTACGAGGACTTCCCGGAGGTCGCCGACGAATCGCTGCTGGTGGCGGAGAGCGTCACCTGCGTCGTTCAGGTCAAAGGAAAAGTGCGCGACCGCCTCGAGGTCGACCCCGGCATCGATGCCGCCGAGCTGGAGAGGCTGGCCCTGGCCGCTCCCGGTGTCGTGCGCGCCCTGGACGGGCGCGACGTGCGCAAAGTGATCGTCAAGGCCCCCCGCCTGGTCAGCGTCGTTCCCCAGTAGCCGCCCGGTGGCTGCGGCGGTCGGTTTTCTCGCCGCCGCGGTCCTCGCTCATTCTCCGCTCTCTGGCCGGGCGGGGTCGGTTCGGCTCCGCGTCATAACGCGGGGATCTCCCATCAGCGCTCGCTGCTGACGGGGGAGAGCGTCGAGCTGGTGGGCGGCGTCGAGGACGTTCTGCTCGCTCATGCCGTGGGCACGGGCCTCGGCCAGCAAGGTGCGCAGGCGCGCGTACCAGTCGGCGGCACGCTTAGCCCTGATGATCGGCAGGCGCACGAGAACCCAGCATGCCAGAGCCGCTCTGATCTGAACGACGACGACTAAGCTCGGCAGGCCGGGTCTGCGGGCGCCGACCTCCCTGAGATGGAACCAGATGAGGAGCGCGATCGCGGCGATCGTGACGGTCGCGCAGATGCGGTGCCAGAGGCGAGTGGCCCGGAGGACGACCGGGTGATCACGAGACCGTTGAGCCGCGGCAGGTGCACAATGCCTCATATGAGCGATAACTACTCTGGTCCTCCTCAGTTCGACGACGGCTCGCCTCGGCCCGCGCCCGGCTACAGCGGCGCGTCGCCGAACCCTCCCCCGTCGATCGGCGGCGCTCTGTCCTGGGCGTGGAGTGCCATTAAGGACAATCCGATCGTCCTGTTAGTCGGTTTCGCCGTCTGGATGATCCTGTGCGGGATCGGGGTGAACGGCCACTACGAGCTCAACGGAGTGCAGCACAGCTACGGTTTCGCCTGGGGAGCTCCCATCACAATCGTCGCATCACTGTTCTCCATGATCGCTCTGGCGCATGTCTGTCTGGCGGTCGCCTCGGGACGGCGCGTCACTTTCACGGACTTCGTGACCTTCCCGAACTTCGGCCAGGCCCTCCTGACCTCCTTCCTGACCTACCTGGCCGTGGTCATCGGATCCCTCCTGTGCATCATCCCGGGCGTCGCCGCCGCATTCCTGCTCTTCTTCGCCCGGTTCATCGTCGTGGACCGGGGGACGAGCGCTGGTGACGCGATACCGGATCCTGTCGGCCAACGTAGCCGACCTCTTTCCATTCGCGCTTGTGGGGTTCGTCCTCATGCTTCTGGGAATCGTCACCGTCATCGGATGGATCCTCACCTTCCCGTTGACGGCTCTCATGTCCGTTTACGCCTACGTGCGCATCCAGGGGCGTGACGTCGTCCGCTACTGACCGCCCCGGTTCGGGGCCGGCGGTCTCCCGCGTGTCCGGCCACCGGAGCGGCGCCGGACGCGCTGCCGGGACGCGCGGTTCGCACGCTCCGGGGCGCGGGGCGACGTAGGCTGAGCCAGCCCAGCGGCTCGTCGCCGAACTCGATCCGAGGAGACCCATGCACCTCCAGTGGTGGTCCGTCCTGCCCTTCGCCACGATGCTGGCCTGCATCGCCGTCCTTCCGCTCGTGCCCGCCACAACCCTCTGGTGGGAGCGCCGCACTAGCCAGTTCGCCGTCGCTCTGGTCCTCGGTCTGCCCGTGGCCGTGTGGATGTGGATCGCCGGAGGCTGGCGGGTCGTGTTCGCCTCCATCGTCGAGTACGGGCAGTTCATCGCTCTGCTCCTGGCCCTCTTCATCGTCTCCGGCGGCATCTTCCTCAAGGGCGACATCGAGGCCACGCCGCGCAGCAATACCGTTTTCCTGGCCATCGGCGCCGTTCTGGCCAGTTTCGTGGGTACGACCGGCGCGGCCATGCTGCTCATCCGGCCGCTGCTCAACACGAACGCCGAACGTCGCTACCGGGTCCACACGGTCCTGTTCGCGATCTTCATCGTGGCCAACTGCGGCGGATTGCTGACACCTTTGGGCGACCCTCCTCTCTTCCTCGGGTTCTTGCGCGGCGTACCCTTCATCTGGACCCTCCGCCTGCTGCCCGAGTGGCTGTTCGTCAATGCGATGCTGTTGGCTGCCTACTTCGCGCTCGACACCTACTATCATGCGCAGGAGCCCGCCGTCTCCGTGCGTCTGGATCGCGCTGAGATCGAGCCCCTCGGCCTGCGCGGGGCCACCAACTTCGTTTGGTTCCTCGTCATCATCCTGGCCGTGGCCTTCGCCCCGTCCATCGATGTCGAGGCCATCGAGGCCGGGAGCGCCACCGTCATGAACTGGGTGCCGCTGCGCGAGATCATCATGCTCGCGGCGGCCGGCGCCTCGTACGCTCTGGGCGACAAGCGGGCGCGTTTCAGGGACAACCAGTTCGAGTGGGGGCCGATCGTCGAGGTCGCCACCCTGTTCATCGGCATCTTCTTGACCATGATCCCGGCCCTGCACTACCTCGACGAGGTGGCCGGCTCGCTGCCGCTGAATCAGGTCACATTCTTCATCTTCACCGGGGGCCTGTCCTCCGTGCTGGACAATGCCCCGACCTACGCGACCTTCTTCGAGATGGCCGGGCAGGTGGCCCATCCCGGGGGAGGAACGGTCGCCGGGGTGCCCGAGGTCTACCTCGTGTCGATCTCGCTGGGCGCGGTGCTGTGCGGGGCGATCACTTACATCGGCAACGGTCCGAACTTCATGGTCAAATCGGTGGCGGAGGGGCGTCACGTGCAGATGCCCTCCTTCGGCGGGTACATCGTCCGGACCTTCACCTATCTCGTTCCCGTCCTGGCCGCGATGGTATGCTTGTTCATCGCCGGGCCCGGCTGGGCCAAAACGGTCGGCGCCCTCGTGACGGTGGCGCTGCTGAGCAATGACGCGCGCCTGATCCGCGCCGGCCGGCGTCTGGCTCTCGTCGACGACTGAAGTCGGGGTCGTTCGGGCTCGCGCGGGCCCCGGCACCCCGCGGCCGGCCTTCGGCGAGGTCCATCGGGCGCCCGCTCCGGGCGGGCGGGCGGAGGACGATCGACCGCCCTCAGCGCGTGCCCGGAGCGGTGACGAAGTCGATGAGCTCCTCCATGCGCCCCAGCAGGTTCGGCTCGAGATCCTTGTAGGTGCGCACCCTTCCCAGAATCCGCTGCCAGCCGCGGGCGATGTCCGCTTGGGTCTCGTGCGGCCAGCCGAGCGCCTCGAGAGTGCCGTGCTTGATGTCGGTGCCGCGCGGCACGCGGGGCCAGGTCCGCAGCCCCATGCGCTCGGGCTTGACGGCCTGCCACACGTCGACGTACGGGTGGCCGAGCACCAGGACGTTCTCGCCTCCGGGCGCCTTGCGCACGCGCTCGGCGATCCGCGATTCCTTGGAGCCGATCACGAGGTGGTCCACGAGCACGCCCGCGCGCCGTTGGGGACCCGGGCTGAAGGACGTCATGACCTCGGGGAGGTTGTCGATGCCGTCGAGCATGAGGACGACGATTCCCTCATGGCGCAGGTCGTCGCCCCACACCTTCTCCACCAGTTCGGCGTCGTGCCTGCCCTCCACCCAGATGCGCGAGGCGCGCGCGACCTTCGCCCCGCCGTCCTCGACGACGTAGGAGCCCGACGCCGTGAGCCTGCGCCCGGCGGCGCTGACCGGGCCGCGGGGCGCGCTCGGGAGCGCAGGGGGCGGGTCGACGATGACGGGGCGGCCCTCGAGCCAGAAGCCGCCTCCCAGCGGGAAACCGCGGCGAGTCCTCCGGCGGTCCTCCAGGACGACGACGCGGCCGGATTGAGCCATGCGCCCATCGGCCAGAACAAGCCGTCTTGCCCGATAGGGATGCCGGCCAACTGTGCGGCTTCTTCGGCGCAGACGGCGCGGTATAAATGCGCGTGTTGCGTTTGTTGTGCCAGCAGGCGGTTGCGCTGCCGTTCCGATTCGTTGTGGTTC
>ERZ773073.509-NODE-509-length-20068-cov-17.062859_pt1 | contig 20068 bp, 17 predicted proteins | sample MGYA00580616_ERZ773073 | MGnify/ENA primary metagenome ERZ773073 (study PRJEB29015, sample SAMEA2737960) | human oral metagenome | biome: human oral; feature: human-associated habitat; material: dental | place: China | collected 2131 ...
GGGCGGTTTGATCGGCGGGTGACGATCACCCTGCCAGAGCGCAAAGATCGCGAGGCAATCCTCAAAGTTCATTTCAAGAAAAAGCCAACCGACGAGACAGTTGACCTCGATAAATTGGCCGCCAAGACAGCCGGTTCATCGGGGGCAGATCTCGCTAATATCGCCAACGAAGCAGCAATTATCGCCGCGCGCCGCAATAAAAAGAAGATTACCAACGAGGAATTGACTGAGGCATTTGAGCGGGTAGCCATTGGCCCAGAGCGCAAAGCCAAGGTAATGAATGAGCACGAGAAGGAATTGACGGCGTATCACGAGGCGGGCCACGCCATCGTCGGTCATGTCTTGCCAGACTCTGATCCAGTTCACAAGGTGACGATCATTCCACGTGGCGGCACCGGCGGCGTCACCTGGTTCCTACCGCCAGAGGACAAGAGTTACACCAATGTCTATGAGTTCAAGGATATCTTGGCACGGGCGATGGGTGGTCGAATTGCTGAGCAGATTATTTATGGCGATGATGGCATTACCACGGGCGCTGGCTCGGATCTGCGTAAAGCCACTGAGATTGCCCGCGATATGGTGATCGAGCAGGGCATGGGCAAGAGCCTGCGCGACCAAGTCTTCCACGAAGACAACGGTGGCCTGATGTTTGACAAGATGACCCGCGAGCGGCCGTACTCGGATGAGACTGCCAAGTTGATCGACCAGGAAGTGTCGCAATTGATCACTGAGGCCAAGCAGCGGGCGATGCTGGTGCTCAAAGCCAATCGTCCGTTCCTCGATAAATTGGCCGAAGCGCTGCTCAAAGACGAAACCTTGGAGGAAGCAGCGGTGGACGAGATTCTTTCGGGAACGAAACTACCAAAGGAAGCAAAATTACACGCATAAATTGTTATGGGGCGTGTTCGTAACGTTGTCAACAAGATTAATCAGCGGCTGACAGTCAAGTTGGCCGCCACGATTTTAGCAAGCTCAATGTTGCTGTCGAGCCTGCTGGGGCTGCTGCGCGATCGCTTTTTGAACGCGGCGTATTTCCCGAACGAGAAGGCTCACTTGGCTGGCTATCCGGTCGGGCTGGATGCCTATACCGCAGCGTTCATGGTGCCGGATTTTATGTTTGCGATTTTGGTGTCGGGGGCGCTGAGCGTCACTTTCATCCCGGTATTTAACGAGCGCTGGATCAAGGGCAACAAGCAATCAGCCTGGCAAATCAGTTCGAGCATGATTAATTTGATGGCGCTGGTGACGCTGGTGACCAGTATCTTGATCATCGTTTTTGCTGATCCGCTGATGAAATATCTGATTGCCCCGGGGCTGAGCGAGGCAGGCCACGCATTGGCAGTCAGTATGATGCGAGTGATCGCGGTCAATCCGCTGATCTTTGCGGTGGCGGCGGTGATTGCTAGCATCCAGCAAGCGGTTGGTCGCTTCACTTTCTATGCGCTGGCGCCGATGCTGTACAATGTCGGGATTATCATCGGTACATTGTGGTTCACCAACGGTATCAACCTGTTCGGCTGGCAGATCTTTGATGGCGGCATTATGGGCGTGGCGCTCGGCGTGGTGCTCGGGTCGGTGTTGCAGCTCATTGTCAGTGCGGTTGGATTGATCGGCCTCGGTTTTGATTATGATTTCAAGATTTATTGGCGTAATCGCGGCTTTCGTAAAGTCCTGTCGCTGCTGCCGGCGCGCTCGATTGACCAGGGAATGGATTATGTGGTCAGCCTGGCTGAAGTCAACTTGGCGTCACGGATGGGGGATGGTGTCATTCGTCGTTATAATCAAGCGTTGACGCTACACATGATGCCGATCAACCTCATCGGTGTCGCTATCTCCAACGCTGCCTTTCCACAACTAACTGAACGCCTCGCCTCAGAGCGGCCGGATCTATTTCGTAGAGATCTGCGGTCATTTCTCAGGACGGTGATTTGGATGATTATCCCGATCTGTGTGGTGACGTTTTTCGCTCGCGGTTACGTGGTGCACTTTATCAATAATAATGGTGACCCTGTCATGGCGAATATTCTTGGCTGTTTGGTAATGGCGATTTTATTCAGGACGGTGTATCACATGGTGGCGCGCGGATTTTATGCGCAACAGGATACCAAGACGCCGATGTATGTATCAATTTTTGCGATTGTACTGAATGTGGCGCTGGCCGTGATACTTGGCTACTACGCGAAACTTGGCCCGTATGGTCTGGCGTGGGCGCAGTCAATTGTTGCCTTTGTTGAGGTGGTGATTCTGTGTGTCATCCTAGGTCGGCGCATGCCACAGCTGTTTGACGCGACATTTATCAAGGCAATTGTCAAGATGGCGCTGGCCGCAGTGCCGTTGGCGGTGGTGTGCTATGTCAGCGTGCTGGTAATTCCATTTCGGGCCTCAGACGATAGTTTTTGGGGGGCACTGCCGAAATTTGGTGTAATCACAATTATCAATTTTGTCGTGTACGGTGCATTGTCCAAGTGGTTAAAGCTGCCAGAAATCGACCCGGTCTTGGCACGAATTAAACGGCTGCTGTTTTCGCGATTTGATATGAGCAAGTTGAGGCGCTGATGAAACCGCTGACTAGTATTCGCAATTTTTGCATCATCGCTCACATCGACCACGGCAAATCAACGCTGGCGGACCGGATGATGGAGATGACGGGGACGGTGGAAAAGCGCGAGATGAAATCGCAGTTGCTCGATAGTATGGATCTCGAACGTGAGAAGGGGATCACCATTAAGCTCGCGCCGGTGCGGATGAAATATGAATATCAGGAGGTGGAAGTGAGTAGCACATCACCGCTCCCATCGTCGAAGACTCTTGCAGAGTCTTCACGTCGGTCGCTAGACGCGGGTCCTGTCAGTCGATCCGCCCCTTCTTCTGAAAAATCAGAGATTTCTTCAGAAGCGGGCGCTACCCCATCGACTGCCACCCGCTTAGCGCAGCCTGATTCTCGGGCTTGTGCAGATGTTGGCGTGAATGGGCTGGCGCAGCCAACTGTCTACGATCTCAATCTAATTGATACGCCTGGCCACGTCGATTTTAGTTATGAAGTTAGCCGCTCGTTGCAGGCTTGCGAGGGTGCGGTGTTGGTGGTTGATGCCAGCCAAGGCATTCAGGCGCAGACGCTGGCGAATGTGTACTTGGCGATGGAGCAGGATTTGACGATCATTCCGGTGCTGAATAAAGTCGATTTGCCAGCCGCCGATGTGTCGCGCGTGTCCAAGCAGGTGATCAATTTACTGGGCTGCGATGAAAGCGAGATTATTCATATTTCTGCCAAAACGGGGCAGAATGTTGATCAAGTTTTGGAGGCGATTGTTGAGCGAATTCCAGCGCCGACTTCGCCACTGGCGGTTGAGTATCCTGATGTTGCGTTGGCTAATCTCCCGACTCGGGCGCTGATTTTTGATAGCTATTATGATGATTATCGTGGGGTGATTTTGTATGTCAGGGTGGTTGATGGGCAGATCAAAAAAGGTGGATCGATTCACATGATGGCAACTGGTGCGAATGGCTTGGCACTGGAAGTTGGCCATCTCAGCCCCGGCATGATCCCCGACCCGTCGCTTGATACTGGTGAAATTGGCTACATCGTCACCAACCTGAAGACTACGCGTGAAGCACGGGTGGGCGATACGGTGACGCTCAGGGAGTATGTGGCGAAGAGCATGTGAGTCTATGATTAGAGTGTTTGCGTATAGAGTGAAGAGAAAGTGCTTTAGTAGTTGAAATTAATATTTCGTAAGGATATTTTGGGGAGCAGTGATATTCTGTGGATTATAGTTAGCTATTAAAATTATTTACTACACGAGCTTTGCTTGTGATGGATATACAATAATATAAAGCAAAAAGCTCATAATCAAGAAAAACAAGACTACAACTCACTGGGTGTGTCATCTTCTTGGTTAAATTATATTTAGATTATGATGGCATCTACAAGGGTTGCAATATTCATAATTAGTAAATTATAAAGATAGATAAATTTCCCCAAATTATGTCTAATAGATTTTATTATTGTGAGGTGTAGATCTTTTAAAAATAAGCAAGATACAGTATACTTGTAGTTGATGGCTAAAAGATTAACGGTTATAGATTTCTTCTGTGGTGCTGGTGGATTTTCAGAGGGATTTCATATGGCTGGATTCGATGTTATTATGGGTATCGATAATTGGAAGCCCGCTATCGAAACCCATAACGCGAACCACGGCCTTAATGATTCTGTTAAGGACGTTCTTGATTTTGAAGACATTGAGGAAATCAATAAGCTACCTAACTCAGATGTTATTATTGGCAGTCCCCCTTGTGTACTATTTTCTCTGTCTAATCGTGGCGGTAATGCTAATAAAGACTTAGGCGTACGTCTAATAAAGTCATTTTATAGAGTGGTAGCAGTTAAGAAGCATCAAAAGAACTCTACGCTCAAGGCTTGGCTCATGGAGAACGTCCCCAACTCAAGGAATTACGTGGAGCCACACTATACTTTTTCTGACTTAAAACTGTCAGAATGGGCTAAATCTCAAGGGTTGAATCCTGGGGATGTTGCTATAAATGTCAAAAATAATGGTGATATACTAAGCTCAAGCGACTATGGATCCGGACAAACGAGAAAGCGTTTTGTTTGTGGAGAAATTACTAAGACAGGTGAGTTCCCATATCCTGAAAAAATATCCTCTGCACATATTACTTTGGGCAGTCTATTCAGCAATTTTCCTAGGCCTATAGGTGCTAGTTATTCTCCTAAATTAACGCTCCAGGATCCAAATTATCCAAACCAGACGCTAGCTGTATCGGAATTGCGTGACCATTTTTATGATACCGGAGTGTATGAGATTGAGTGGCAAAAGGCACGAGATGCAAAAAAACGACATCCCTATATGGGGGTTATGTCATTTCCTGAGAATACCCAAAAACCAAGCCGGACCATTATGGCTACCCGATCAGCGAGTACTCGTGAGGCAATTCTCTATAAATCGGAATTTAACAGGTTTGGTGATGGAGAATACCGTACTCCTACTATACGAGAAATTGCGACAATAATGGGGTTTCCGTTGACGTACCAATTCTATGGCAATGAATCTACAAAATGGCGTCAGATAGGCAATGCCGTGTGCGTTCAGTTATCATTTGCACTAGCGAGCAGGGTTGGCGAGCTACTGCATAATCAACAGATGTCACCCAAGGTTATAGCTAAAGATTTTAGTGGTATAACATTTTTAGACAATTCTGCGAAAAAGAGTTTTGATAGACCACCTAAGCGAAGTCCGAATGCATCGTTTAGAGAGTATCCGATAAAGTCGGGAAATATGACTGTAGATTTGACCAATAAATCTGATAATGGATGGAGTGTTATAGCCTATGTTGGGACGGGTAGGGGATATATCTCCATTAAAATAGATAAGAAACACCGCGAGGTTGCGAGGAATATTTTATTGAGAGAGAGGCCTGGATTTGTCGAAACAATAGAAAATGATTCTGTAATTAAGCTATACAATAACTCTGATTTTGACAAGAAGAATATTATATATGGATACACTTCAGACGACGACAGTCATCCGTATAATATTGTAAGACGTATATCAAAATATATTATTTCGGAAGTTGGCTCTGATGATTACGAGGTGACTACAAATAGTAGTCCATTAGAAGAAATTAAAAAGACTCTACCAATCAGTCAAATAATGTCTATTTATACTATGGGTACTTTGGTGGTTAATAGCTAACTCTTAAGACTGCTTTTGATATTGTCATCCCTAAAAATAACCCTATAATATGTAGGTAGGCTTAGTTGTAATTATTCTAAAAAGGAGATGTGGATGAATAAAGAATCTCGTATTGCAAAGATTGCAGAAATAAAAGAGAGAACCCCAGAAGGCGTAGAAAAGATTGTTTGGGAAGATTCTCTTCAGTCGATGAATGTCTATAATATCCCATTAGAATACCTTATCTACAATAAATATAATGGACGTATACTTACGCGAACAAAGTCTTTAGAGGCTCAAGGGGTTAAGATTAACGTTGAGACCGATGCTGGAAAAGGTATTATAGAGAAATTGCTCTTTGAATCTAAACCTGAAAGAAATAAGTCTACGCAAGAGGACTTAGAAAGATTTGGTCAGAAAAGAGTTGGTATAGTGACTCTTGATGGTGTAATAATCGATGGCAATAGGCGTGCGATGCTTTTAAATAGAATACCAAAGTATAGGTATTTTAGGGCTATTATTTTACCTGTGACTCTTGAGGATAACCATTTGGAGATTGAAAAACTCGAGACGTCCTATCAAATGGGTGAGGATGAAAAGTTGGGCTATAATCCAATTGAGAAATATCTTAAGTCTCAAAATCTTAAAGATCAGGGCGTAGCCGTAAAAGATATTGCCAGTTGGATGAATGAGCCTGAAAAAGAGATTCAAAAATACATTAGAACTATGAATATTATGGATGAATATCTAGAGGCTTATAATTACGATAAGATGTATACGAGGTTAGACAATAGAGAGGACGCCTTTTTGTCTGTGGAAAAATGGTGCAGCAATCTATACGGTGAAGACTCTGCAAGAGGATTTGATGGCTATACGAACGGAGATGTAGATGACCTCAAGTCTATTGCTTTTGACTATATTCGAGCGATTTATGAGAAAAATGGCTCTGGTGGCAGGTTGGACTGGAAGAGTCTTCGCATATTGGCGGACGGCAACAAAGATAGTCATTTATTTGGTAATAGGGAGCTGTGGAAATCTTTTAGTAATAGTCACTTCAAGAAAATGGAAGCTATAAAAAGAGCAGAAGACAGAATAGACATGAATGTCCCTAATTTGGAAAAAACCTTAAAAAGTAGGGACGCTCTATTTTCAGAAATGACTATGGATTTTCTGGTCGAGAACTTTGATAATCATCGAGAGAAGCTAGGTAACCAGAGGTATGCAAATGAGCCCGAGAAACTAGTTAGTAAGGCAATAGATGCAATAAAAATTGCTCAAATTAATAAAAATATAGGCAAGAATAATGTAATCGACAAAGTAGAAGAATTGAATGACTTGACCATTGGAATTATGAAAAAACGATCGCCTATTGCTATGTTGAGGCACATTAATCACCTGCTTGAAAATGTTGACTTAGAGATGGAAAAAGACAAAGACAGTGTAGGTGTCGAATTGAAAAAAATTCAGAGTCGAGCTTATAAGCTAGGTAAGGAAATGTAGTTTATGGAAAAGCGTCGTGATTTATGTGTTGATATCGTCGACGATTCCTCTCTTATAATCACAGGAGCAACAGAGTTGCTCCTAGAAAATCCGCGAGCAAAGATTACCTTGAGAAGGCTAGGGTATAAGACTATGGATGGAGTCGTAAGTATAGAATGTGAGCCGGAAACTAAGGTGGCAATTCTTGAATCCCTTCAACAATTAGCAGATAAGCTTAATATAGAACTTAATACCAAGGAATCGGTTGATGGGGTTCTCTGTGCATACAAAGTTGAGCTTGATAACTTTCAGATATTTTCTTCAAAAGCTAAGGATATAAGGAATGATAATCTTAGCTCAGCTTTGATTGAAGATTTTCGTAGGTTTAAGAGTGTTCTGGCGGGTGTGATGATTAGAAGACTGTATGACTTACAGATGCTATCTGCTTTTCATATGGCTTTTTCTCAAAATTCTTGTAACTTTGCGGTTCCGGGAGCTGGCAAAACATCAATAGTATATGGAGCGTATGCGTATCTGAAAAGTCTACCTAATGATGATCCAAAGCATGTCGATAAGATGCTCGTAATAGGACCTTTATCGTCATTTGCGCCATGGGAAAATGAATACAAAAAGTGTTTTGGCAATAATCCTGAAAGCCAAAGATTATCTGGTGGAGAAATATCTCAAGCACAAAAAGAACAGCACTTGTATTCTAAGAACCCGAAAGAGCTAACCCTAATGAGTCATGCTGGGCTTCGGTTTCTAAAACCGCAAATAATAGATTTTCTTAAACAAAACAGAGTTCTTGTTGTAGTGGATGAGGCCCATAGAATAAAGAATGTAGATGGCCTCTGGGGGTCTTCCGCCATTGATATAGCCAAGGAGGCTGTCGGTAGAATTATTTTGACTGGTACTCCTGCCCCTAATGGATATGAAGACTTATTTAATCTCATAAGATTTATTTATCCGTACAGGTATAAGCAAATTTTAAACATTCATTATGGACAACTGAAGGAGCTTACAAAGATTGGCGCGACTATGGATAATTCTCGGGTTGGTGAATTTGTAGAAAACATAAGGCCATTCTTCATACGAATTAAAAAGAGCGACTTAAAGCTGCCGCCCGTTGAAGAACATGAAATATTGGTACATATGGATCCGCTTCAAAGAAAAATATATAGTTTTATTGAAGAAAAATATATACCCTATTTTGAGGATAAAGCCTTGGCTACATCTAAGGATGTGCTAAATAAAGCACGTCTGGTACGACTGCGACAAGCGGCAACAAATCCCAAGATGCTTATAAAACCTCTAGTGGAATCTTTGGAAACATCTGATGAAGGTTGCGATCCAAGTGTCCAATATGCCCTTCAGTACGATGAAGGAATAGACGATTCTGCAATTTTCAAAGATGTACTAGCTTATTCCAAGGCGGTGATACCTGCAAAATTTATCGCAATAAAGAAATTGTATAATGAAAAAATTAGGTTGTCTAAAGGAAAAGTAGTCATATGGACTATCTTCATACAAAATGCTGATGAGCTACAAGAGTATTTATCAATGGCCGGGATACATTCGCGGTTACTAATTGGTCGTGTGCCTCAGGATGAGCGTGAAGAAATAATAGAAAAGTTTAATGACCCCGATAATGATGAATTTGATGTAGTGATTGCTAATCCATTCTCGGTGTCAGAGTCAATATCTCTACATGAGGGGTGTCACAATGCTATTTATCTAGAGAGAGACTATAATGCCTCTAATTTTCTTCAGTCAAAAGACCGTATTCATCGAGTAGGGTTAAGTAATGATATAGTGACTAATTATTATTACTTGGTCTCGTCTGACTCCATTGATGAAGTGGTCCATTCTAGGCTTTCATTGAAGGTTAAGCGCATGGAGGAAATTATAAATGAAGAAATACCCTTGTTTCGGCGCATACATGATGATGACGAGACTGATATTGTAACAGGACTTTTGAGAGACTATGCTAGAAGATCTCAGAGGATATGAAAACTTGGGCACGGTGGGGTATTACTGGGAGTTGTTAAGCCTATTTTACAACTTTCCTGATGTTGATTGGGACGAAGATAGTATTGAAGCCCGCTTTAAGGGAAGAATTGTGGATGGGTATGACATTTTTGACGGATGCCTATCACTAATGGTCCTATCTGGTGTTCTAGAAAAAGATATCACGAATACATATCGCTTAACACGTAAGTTTGGTCAGAAGCTTTATAGTCAGGAACACTGTCGGGTGCGAGTCCTAGAGGCGTTACTAAGTAAAATAAAGGATGACGATAACCTCTATTCTATATTCTCGGCTGAATACTGTTCATTTGATATGGTTCACAACGTTGTACAAGTCAATAAGTCTGCGTTTGGACTTCGATTTGCGAATGTGCGTGACTTATTTTTAGCTTTAGGATTTTTAGTACCCCATCCAGCCTTTCCTGACCGTTCTTATGCTGTAAATAAATCACACAAGAACCTTTTTGACAGATATCTAACGAATGAGATTAGAAGGCGTATGATATCTCCTGAGCAGCTTGGAGGAATACATGCCCAGCAGCAGGAAAGTGGGCTGCGCGGTGAAAAGTTTGTATACGAGTATGAGACTATGCGTACTAATAGAAAAAGTGATATAGAATGGATTGCTACTTATGATGCGTCTGCGGGATTTGATATTATGTCGTTTGAAACGCACAGCTCTTGTTCTTATGATAGATTTATTGAGGTAAAAGCATATTCTGGCGACACCCCGTATTTCTACTGGTCTAGGAATGAAGTGCGAGAAGCTAAGTTTAGGGGTAGTCAGTATTTTCTATATCTGGTAAATGTTGAAGAAATAGAAAATCCAGGATATAAGCCAATTATTATTTGTAATCCATATATAAAGGTTCTAAATAATAATAAATGGAATAAGGTGGTTGATAAGTATTTTATAAGAAGCGCAGAAGCTTAATAGTCTCTAGATATTAGTCGAATCTGAATATCAGCGTATTAGCAGCTTGCGGCCAAACTTATTTTGTTTGATTATTAAAGTAGGACGGTTTGTTGAATGGTTTTGTTGTAGTGGAAGATTGTAGATGGTGTTAAAGTGTATGGTCGACTGACTAATTTGGATGAGTACTCTCAAGAGTATATTAAAGGTTGCCTTGGGCTAAATTCGCTTAAGCCGTAAGTGAGGCAACCGTGGCATTATATTATCCAGTAGTTGATGATATAATTATCAAATAGATGCCTAAAATCACTGTCCAACCCCTGCCTGGCTACAAAGAAGTCAAACCCTTCGTCTATGCGGGCTTTTTTCCGGTGAGCAATGAAGATTATAATGACCTGAAAGAGGCGATAGAAAAGCTGAGTTTGAGTGATTCGGCATTGCAGTTTGAGCCGGAGAATTCGCCGGTGTTGGGCTATGGTGTGCGGATTGGTTTCCTCGGCTTGCTCCACATGGATATCATTCGTGAGCGGCTGGAGCGCGAGTATAATCTGGATCTCATTGTCACCAACCCGAGCACTGATTATCAAGTCAGCTTAACCAATGGCGAGGAGTTGGATATCAAATCAGCCAGCGAATTGCCCGATCCAGCGCAGATCACGGAGGTTCGCGAGCCGTGGATTGACGGTGAAATTGTGGTGCCGCAGGACTACATCGGTGCGGTGATTCAGCTGATTGTCGCCAAGCGCGGCCGGCAGAAAAACCTCAGCTACATCGACGAGCGGGCACTGATTTCCTTTACCGCGCCGCTGGCCAATTTGCTGACGGATTTTTATGATCAATTGAAGTCGGTGACTAGCGGCTATGGTTCGTTTAACTATGAGCTAGCGGGCTACCGGCCGGAAGATTTGGTGCGGGTGGATTTCTATGTGGCAGGCGAGATGGTCGATGCACTCAGTGTGATGTGTCACCATTCGGAGGCACCAGGCTTGGGCCGCGAGATCGTCAAAAAGCTCAAAGAGGTGGTGCCACGCCAGAGCTTTGAGGTGGCACTGCAGGCAGCGATTGGCGGCAGATTCATCGCCCGTGAAAACATCGGTGCTTACCGTAAAGATGTCACCGCCAAGCTCTATGGTGGTGACGTGTCGCGCCGTAAAAAACTCCTCGCTAAACAGGCCAAGGGTAAAAAGCGCATGAAGAAATTTGGTAATGTTGAAATTCCGTCAGAAGCATTTACAATAATGTTGAGGAGAAATTAGTGAAAGTAAAAGGATTTAAGTCGCAAGAATGGCTAATTGATAACCTGCATCAGGCTTCAACGTTGGCTGACAAGAATGAGCGCCCTTATGCTGATAGCAGTATTTCAGTTGAGGAAGTTGAAATTAGTGGTCTCAGACCAACCCAATATTATGCAATCGGATCAGGGGTAGAGAATCAATGGTGGTTGCGTAGAGCAACTCTTGAAGTTGGTGAAGACACGCTGCGGATGGAAAATGGGGGAATCATCATAGATGAGAAAAAAGGGGGTGGAGTGATGCTTCCGCCTATCGTTGAAGAATATGAGCATGAGGGCCTACTGCTTGTTGATGGGATGCATCGGACAACATTGGCGAGCTGTTTAGGTATGAAGACCATCTTGGCTGTAGTGGTGAGAGACATTAATCCTAAATTTGCCGTTCTACAGCGTCAATTGCCAAACGAATGGAGCGAAGTGGTCATGTTTCCAACACTTGAAGCTTTAAAGCATGCTCGCCAGAATGGTTTTGTTCATCGCAGAAAAGGCTATGCACCGGAGAAGAAAGATGTAGCATATCGTGACTTCTCATCGTTCACTGGCAGAGGTAAAGATGAACGAAAATAAGAAACCAATTATCTATCTTGATATGGACGGTGTGCTGGTTGATTTTATATCGGCCCTGATGAAGGTTCCGCCTGAGATGCTTGAGAAGTTTGCGGGTGAGTATGACAACATTCCGGGCGTTTTTGCGCTGATGGATCCGATGCCGGGCGCCCTCGAAGCGGTTGATAAGCTGAAGGAAAAGTATGATTTATACATTCTCTCGTCATCACCATGGGAAAATCCGACGGCGTTGGGCGACAAACTGGCGTGGGTGAAGAAGTATTTTGGCGGCGATGGGCCGGAGAATATTTTCTTTCGCAAAGTTATATTTTCGTCGGTCAAACAGCTGAGCCGCGGTGATATCTTGATCGATGATCGGACGGCCAGGGGTGCTGCTGAGTTTGTTGGCCGGCACATTCATTTCGGTACTCCGCAGTTTCCTGATTGGCAATCAGTGCTGGACGAGTTGCTCTAGCGGCTCCGGCGGTTGGCTGCTTGAAATCACTGAGCATAACCGGTATAATGGTGACAGAATCAATCGGAGGAAGGAGAGTCATATCGACCAGCTGACCGTAATCATTTTCGGTATCGACGTCTCCCAGAGGATGGGGTGGCACTGATGAAGTTGATGAAGCTATTCAAAAAAGCCCGGCTTGGCAAACGTCGTAAGGGCGAGGTGTCAGATGTCGATACTGAAGCCCCAGTGCCGCGTCAGCGCCCGGTGGCTACTTCAGTGCCCGCCGCATCTCCCACATCACCCGCGCCACGTTCTCCTCACTCCGCTCCGGCTCGGCGTCATAGTGTTCAACGGCAAACTGTAGCCGCGCAGCCGGCTCGTCCTTCGGCTGCGTCTCGCGTTGTGCCGCCACAACCTTCTACTCAGTTACCTCGCTCGCGTTCTGTCGCTCCTCAAAAGACTCCCGCTCCCAACCCGCCGGCTAAACCTCACCCTAAAAAACCAGCAGTCTTTCATGACATTATGCCGCCGCGTGGCGTCCAGCGCTCGCGAAGCGCATCATTTACCAAGCCGTCCATCAAGCCCCAGCCGCCAAAGTATGCCCTCTCACCGTCACGCGCTTCACTGATCAAGCCCACTGCTTCGGCGCCGGCCCCGGCCAAGCGCCCGCTCAACAAACTTTCTTCCGTCAAGGCTCAGCCAGTTAAACCGCTCTCATCACATCCGCCGCACCCGCCGCTGACGAAGCCACCGCTTTCATCTCAGCCTTCGAGCCCGACTCGTCCGCTCAATCCTGCGGCTGCTGCATCAGCTCGGCGTCCAGCGCAGTCATCGGTCACGTCGTCCCAAACGACGGCCCGATCATCCACCGACCACCCAAAGACCAGTCCTCGCGCCACCCCAGCCGCGCCAGCCAAAACGACGCCCCAGCCGCCAAAGCACGCCCTCTCGCCGCCCCATACCCCACTCAACAAACCTACTGCTGCGCTCTGTACCGACAAACCTATTACCAAACGCCCACTATCATCCCAGTCGCACCAACTGCCAACCCAGCCAAAATTACCGCCGCAGCCAAAGGAGCCGACCCACCCGCAAGTCACTGCTCATTCCCGCGCTCACATCGCTGTGCCGTCTCGCCGCCATCCTCAGCTAGCGCATCGTCCGCCGCATATTCGAGCGATGGACATGGTGCATAGATAGGAAGTCGTAACTGCCCGGAAGCTTAGTCAATAATCTGGTATAATACTCATATGTCAGATCTTGAACGTGTCATTAGGGAGTACCAGCCGACCGAAGCGGCCGTAGCGCTAGTACGAGATACCAAAATTGCGCTACTGACCGGTATTTCCGGCGCGGGCAAGGATACTATCAAAAGGCGGTTATTGCGATCGCCGTCATTTCGTGATATCGTGTCGCACACCACGCGGGAGCCGCGGGCAAATAACGGTCAGCCAGAGCGCGACGGCGTCGATTATCATTTTATTGATCAAGCGACGGCACTGACTATGCTCAAAAATCATCAGTTCATTGAGGCCAAGTTTGTCCACGGCAAGGTGTATGGCACCTCGACAGCCGAGCTACAGTTGGCGCACGACCATCACCAGACGGCGATTACCGACATTGACGTACAAGGCGTGGCTGAGTATGAGCAATTAGCGCCGGGCTGTATCGCTATCTTTATCGTGCCGCCGGATTATCCGACATGGCTGGAGCGATTAAAGCAGCGGTACGTAACGGAAGCAGAATTTCAAACGGCCTGGCCGAAGCGCCGCCAGTCGGCCATTGCCGAGCTCAGTCATGCGCTGAAAGTGCCGTATTACCACGTGATTATCAATGATGATTTGACTCGAGCGGTGCGGGTTTGCGGCGAAATTATTGAGCGCGGTGACGTATTCAACCGGCGCGATGATGAGGCGCGGTTGATAGCACGGGATCTTCTCGATTATTTGATAAGTGAGGACGCAGCCTAGATGGCGACGAAGAAGTCGTCGTTTTCGCTGAGACGACCGTTTTGGTCGTTGTCGGGACTGCTTGACCAGATATTTTTCTTATTAGCCGGTGCGGCGTCGTTCTGGCTGGCGTGGCTCGTGTGGCGCGAGGGTTGGCATTCGGGCGGCTGGTGGATGGTCGGGCTGTTTGTAGTGGTGTGGCTGATTACGGCTTACCTGGCACTGCCGCGGCTGCATCGTATCCTGAGTAGCTTGTACGTACCAAATTATTTCATCGGTCGAACACGGACGGCAGACGGGCTGCTGGGTGATCCAGTTAATCTAGCCTTGCGCGGCTCGGAGGCACAGGTCCATCAAGCGATGACCGCGGCTGGCTGGACCTTGGCAGAAGAGATCACGGTGCGCTCATCGTGGCGGATGATTGTCGCTATCTTGACGCGACGTAGCTATCCGCAGGCGCCAGTCTCCTCGCTATTTCTATTTGGGCGACGACAGGACTTTACCTACCAGCAGGAAGTTGACGGCAATCCCGGCAAGCGCCATCACGTGCGTTTCTGGCGCTGTCCCCAGGGCTGGCTGCTGCCGGGCGGTCATCAGGTGGATTGGCTGGCGGCAGGAACATATGACAGAAGCGTTGGCTTTAGCCTGTTTACCCTGCAAATTACCCATAAGATTGACGAGAACACCGATATCGAGCGGGATTATATCGTCCAGTCAGCCTTGAAAGCGCGCGCCTCGATCGAGGTGACCACCTTGAAAGACTTTTCCACCGGGTACCATTCGCGTAACGGCGGCGGCGACACCATTCAGACCGATGGCGACCTGCCAGTGCTTGAGGTCGGGCGCGTGCGTGCCAAGTCCCTATTAGAGGAGCGCGACGAGGTGATTCTCGATGCTACTTCGCACGAGGTGATGCCAGTGGCGCACGATACATTGATACAGCAATTTTGGAGTCGGCGGCCGCCACAGATCGCGTTTGGCGTGGTGGCGATGTTTGCGGCGCTGGCGGTCAGTATCATCAATACCGTTGTTGAATTACTTGCGATTGACCAATTTCATAGCCAGACGGTGGCTGAACTGACGGTGGATGGTCAGGTGAATGACGCGGCGATGATTGCTAATTGGCTGATCGGTTCGTCAATTGTCATCGGCGCCGTATGGGTGATCATTACCATTGTGTTGGTGAGTCGGACGTTTCGTGGCAGTAATCGATTGCGGCTGGTATTGATGATGATATCCGGGTTGGCAGTTATCGCTAATTCATTCACCTTGACCATCGGCAAGATAACCTGGTCGACAGCCAGTACGCTGCTGTTCATTGGGCTGAATATTGTAGCGGTGCTAATGTTTTCGTCAGACGCCGCTCGGCGATTTACGCGGGCGCGTAGCCAGGCCAGGCGCGCGGCAAGGTCGCATTAGCACTCGCTTGCGATGAGTGCTAGATTCATGCTACAATGAGCCTATGACCGAACGTCAACAGGCGATTTTAGCCGCCATCATTGAGCAGTATGCCGAGATTGCGGCGCCAGTTGGCAGCGTGACGCTAGCCAAGTTGTTTGGCGTGTCTAGTGCCACCATTCGCAGCGAAATGGCCAAGCTCGAGGAAATGGGGTTCATTGAGGCTCCTCATACCAGTGCTGGTCGCATTCCGACTGATAAGGGCTATCGCTTTTATGTCAATGGCATCACCAATGCGCAGATGACGGAGCTGCCGAGTAGCATCGATCGCAGTGCGAGAGCGATCGAAGCGCATGTCAATTCACACATTGATACGTCTGATCGAGCGATTCGTAGTGCTGTCGATAGCCTGGTTGAATTGACTGGTAATTTTGGTTTCGCCTCATTTGGCGATCATCTATACATGAATGGTATGACGCAGCTGTTTAGTCAGCCGGAGTTTGTCGAGGGCGACCATGTGCAAGCGATTGCCAGGTTGATTGATAATATCGAGCCGTGGCTGCATGAAGCGGCACCGAACCAGCCGCTGAATGTGTTTATCGGCAGCGAAAACCCGATTGGCAAAAGTTCTGGCGCCACGTTGATCATCAGTAAGTTTCGCTCACAGTTTAGCGATGATAGCTATATCGGTGTGATCGGCCCGACTCGGCAAAATTATCGCCGAACGATGGAGCTGGTTAGGCGAACAGGTGCGATGTTAGAGGAGGTATTGTAATGGCTGAGTGGATCGGCGGATTACTGAGCGGCTTGCCAACGTGGTTAACTGTGGTAATTTTGGTTATTATGTTTATAGTTATAGCGGTCGGCGAATTAATAATTTCGCCTTCCATGTACCATAAAGAGCCGTTTTGGCCGTTCAGAAGGAGGAAAAAATGACAAAGAATAAAGCTAAGAAAACTGAAGATTTAGAACAGCAATTGGGCGAGTTGACGCTGGATTTGCAGCGGACGCGGGCGGATTTTGAGAATTATCGCAAGCGTGTCGAGGCGGAGAAACAATCGGCGCACCGAATGGGCCAGGCGAAGTCGGTGATGAAACTATTGCCAGTGATTGATACGATTGAGCGAGCGATTGCCAACGTACCAGAGGAATTGCAGGATAACGCGTGGGTCAAGGGCGTGGCGGGCCTGAATAAACAGCTCGATAAGCAACTCAAAGAAATCGGCCTCGAGAAAATTGACGCTAAACCCGGTACGCTATTTAATCCCGAGCTGCACCAAGCTATTCAATTTGACGAAGAAGCAGAGGGCGACAAAGAAGTGATCGCCGAGGAGCTCCGCGCTGGCTATACGCTGGACGGCGCAGTGATTCACGACGCGATGGTTAAAGTGACGCGCCAGTCATCGGAATCAACGCGGGCGGATGTCAAAGAAAATACTGACGCATCAGAGAAATAATTAGTCGTCACAAAATGAATTAGCACTCTTGACACGGGAGTGCTAATTATTTATACTGAAATAGTTGGCACTCGTGAATAAAGAGTGCTAAAATGAATATAAGCAAAAACCAGATGTGATCAAAACAAGAAAGGGGAATCATATGGGTAAAATTATCGGAATTGACCTCGGTACAACTAACAGTGCTTTTGCGTATATGCTGGCAGGTAAGCCAGAAGTTATCGCTAACGCTGAGGGTAATCGTACGACGCCATCAGTGGTGGCGATTAATAAAAAAGGTGAGCGCTTGGTCGGGCAAGTGGCGCAGCGTCAGCGTGTGACTAATCCAAAGAACACAATTTATGGTGTTAAGCGCTTTATTGGCCGTAAGTTTGATGACAAAGAAGTCCAAAAAGACCGTGGCCTCATGCCGTTTAAGATCGTCAAGAAAGGTGCAGGCGTGGCCGTGGAAATGGGTGGCAAGGAATACACGCCAGAAGAAGTTTCAGCCATGATTCTCGGCAAAATCAAGGCCGACGCCGAGGCGTTCCTCGGCGAAAAAGTTACCGAAGCGGTCATCACTGTGCCAGCCTACTTTGACGATTCGCAGCGCCAAGCTACCAAAGACGCTGGTAAAATCGCTGGCCTGGAAGTCAAGCGCATCATCAATGAACCAACGGCGGCAGCTTTGGCATACGGCCTGGAAAAAGGTAAAAATGACGAAACCATCGTGGTGTTTGACCTTGGTGGTGGTACCTTCGACGTTTCTATTTTGGAACTCGGCGACGGTGTGTTTGAAGTGAAAGCCACCAATGGTGATACCCACCTGGGCGGCGAGGACTTTGACAACATCATCGTTAACTATTTCCTGGATGACTTTAAGTCTAAAGAAGGCATTGACCTACGCAAAGACAACGCTGCCATGCAGCGCCTGAAGGATGAAGCTGAGAAGGCCAAAAAGGAGCTGTCGACAGTCACTGAATATGAAGTCAATATTCCGTTTATCACCGCTGACGCTGACGGGCCAAAGCACTTTGAGTTGAGCCTAACGCGGGCTAAATTGGAAGATTTGGTGAAAGATCTGCTAGCGCGCCTCGACGGCCCAGTTGAAAAAGCGCTGAAAGACGCCAAACTCTCTAAATCAGACATCCAAAACGTGGTGATGGTTGGCGGTATGACTCGTATGCCAGCGGTGGTTGAGCGGGTGAAGAAGCTGTTCGGTAAAGATCCAATGCAAGGTGTCAACCCAGACGAAGTGGTGGCAGTTGGTGCAGCCATCCAAGGCGGTGTGTTGGCCGGCGATGTTAAGGACGTGTTGCTACTGGACGTAACGCCGTTAAGCCTTGGTATTGAGACGATGGGCGGTGTGTCAACCAAGCTGATCGAGCGCAATACCACCGTGCCAACTAGCAAGAGCGAAGTGTTCTCGACGGCCGCTGACAATCAGCCGCAAGTGGAGATCCACGTTTTGCAGGGCGAGCGCGAATTTGCCAATGACAATAAGAGCTTGGGCCGCTTCGTGCTCGACGGTATCGCGCCGGCACCACGCGGCGTGCCGCAGATTGAAGTGACGTTCAATATCGACGCGAATGGTATCCTTAATGTCACCGCCAAGGATAAAGGCACTGGCAAGGAGCAATCGATTACCATCCAAAACTCAGGCAACATGAGCAAGGAAGACATCGAAAAAGCTCAGAAAGAAGCTGAGCTCCACGCTGACGAGGACAAGAAAAAGCGCGAGACCGTTGACGCTAAAAACCAGCTAGAAAACGCCATCTATCAGGCAAAGAAAATGCCAGATGAGTTTAAGGATAAGATTTCTGAGGACGACAAGAAGGCGATTGACGAAGCGGTTAAGGAAGCGGAAAAGCACAAAGACGCTGACGACAAAGACGAGCTAGAGGCGGCAGCTAAAGCGCTGCAGGACGCCATCATGCCAATCGGCGCCAAGATGTACCAGCAAGCCGCTGAGGACAACAAGGCGGACGAGTCTGCGGACGATAAAAAGTCTGACAAGGACGAACCAGTCGAAGGCGAGGTGGTTGACGAGAAATAGTCTCGGCGTCAGCTCATAACATAAACTACCCCCTTTATATCGGGGGTAGTTTTATATTCTCATGAGCTCAACAGGCTTACGCCGCCGCTAGTCAATTGTGCTAATGTGAAAGAGCCGCACCCTCTAACAAATCACTATACGAGCCAACGACTAAATCCGTATCCTGGATACCAAGTTCACGCATGTAGTGTGAGCATTGCTGCTCCAGTTCCTTGGCATTTCGTTTGCCGTCGGTATCAATAGCTTCAATTTCGACAAAACTCCCGAGACCCTGAACAGTGTCAATGTGAAACTTGACATTGTTGATGAAGTAAATCTCGCGCTGCTTATCGACAACCACACGTACACCGAGAGCCGCCGTCAGCACCTCGCCGATGGTCGAGTCCGGCGCCACGGGCGAGAGATTAATGGTCGATTGCTTCGGCCCGTCGGTGTCCGCCCGCTGATAAAAGATAAGGTTATTTTCGATCGGCCCTTGACGTAGCTTCAGGCGCCCCTCGGGTACATCAAAATACGTATCAATTTGATGATCAGTCCCCTTAAACTCCGCGCCATGCTCGCGTAGATATCGGCGCACTGCCTCTTGATCGGCACACCGAGCCTTAATTTCTGAATTGATAATTGCTGTCTGTTTCATAACACCTCCTCTATGCTCAGTATAGCACGGCCAAGGCTAGCACTCTTGCATGTCGAGTGCTAAAAGCGTATAATGAACACATATGAGAAAGCGCGATTATTATGAAGTATTAGGTGTGGCGAAAACTGCGTCAGAGGATGAGATCAAGAAGGCTTTTCGTAAGGCAGCGGTGAAGTACCACCCCGACA
>ERZ773073.513-NODE-513-length-19901-cov-27.263731_pt1 | contig 19901 bp, 16 predicted proteins | sample MGYA00580616_ERZ773073 | MGnify/ENA primary metagenome ERZ773073 (study PRJEB29015, sample SAMEA2737960) | human oral metagenome | biome: human oral; feature: human-associated habitat; material: dental | place: China | collected 2131 ...
TCCGGCCCCCCGAGCAATGTCGGCCGTGTCAGCGGGTCCGCTCCTCTCGGGTTCGAGGGCGCTGTCGACGCGGCGCCACTGCGCTCCGTCGGCAAACGCGAGGAGCATCCGCTGTACATCGTCGGTCCCGGAATTCTCATCGGTTCGATCCTCCGGTCGGCCATGACCCTATGGGCCGCCGTCCTGGTCATCGTCGTCGTCATCGGAGTAGTCATGGCCGTGATCGGCGACGATGGCGCGGGCCTCGGCGTTCTGCTACCGGGTATCGCGGGTCCCATCGCGATCGTCGGGGCCGTGTGGAACCGATTCAACCGCGGCTGGGGGTTCCAGGCCGCCGCGACACCGGCGGGTATCCGCATGCGATTCGGGTTCACCTCCGAGATCTCATCGACTCTTCCACCGGGGCGGGTCCATGCGGTGAGCATCGAGCAGGGACTCCTGTGGCGCCGCGAGGACTGGTGGCGGGTGAGGGTCGGTGTCGCCGGACGGGAGGGGAGTCGTTCGTCCGACTCCTCGTCGTCCCGGACGTCCGAGGAGCGCACTGGCGATGTGCTGCTGCCCGTGGGGAGGCGGGACACGGCCCTGCGCGCCCTGTGGCTGGTGGTTCCCGACCTGGGGGTCCCCGATCCCGGTGGTTTCCTCGCCGCGGCCCTGTCCGGGGCGGACGACGACGGCGCAGGACGGCGGGAGGCGCCGGCGGGCTCGCCGTCGCGGGGATTCATTCGCATCTCGCCGCGAGGCAGGATCTTCTCTCCGCTGGCCTGGCGGCGCGAGGCGATCGCCCTGACCGACACGTGCGTCGTCCTGCGCTTCGGACGCTGGACGCGACGCGTGAGTGTGGTGCCCTACGAGCGCATCCAATCGACACGGGTGCTCCAGGGGCCGTTCGCCCGGAGCCGGGGGCTGGCCACGATCCATCTGGACATGGTGGGTCGCGCGGTGGGCACGAGCCTGAGCAATCTCGATATCGCCGATGCGGCCGCCATCCAGCGAGTCGTCTCCGAGAGGGCCCCGCGCCGTCGTCGTGCTGAGAGGCTCGACCGCTGGCTCGCCCGGGCCGCGGATGACGGCTCTGCTGCTCCGACCGGGACGGCGTGAGACGATCGGCGGCATGTCCGAGATCCCCTCGACCCCCTCCGCCGGCTCGCGTCCCGGCCGCCTCGGTGTCGGCATCATCTCCGCCGGACGCGTGGGTGCGGTGCTGGGCAGCGCTCTGCGGGCCGTCGATCACCGCATCATCGGCGTGCACGCGGTCTCCGAGGCCAGTCGTGAGCGCGCCGAGCTTCTTCTGCCGGGCGTTCCGGTGCTCCGGATCGATGAGATCGTCGAGCGCGCCGAGCTCGTGCTGCTCGCCGTTCCGGACGACGCCCTCGCCCCGCTCGTCCGCGGCCTGGCCGACCTGGATCGGTGGCAGCCCGGTCAGCTGGTCGTCCACACCTCGGGGCGCTACGGCATCGGGATCCTCGATCCCGCTCGACGGCTCGGCGCCATCCCGCTCGCCCTCCACCCGGCCATGACGTTCGGCGGTTTCTCCACCGATGTCGCCCGGCTGACCGGCTGCCCCATGGCCGTCACCGCCCCCGACGCCGTTCTGCCCATCGCCCAGGCCCTGGCCGTCGAACTCGGCGGCGAGCCCTTCGTCCTGCCCGAGGCCTCTCGCCCCGCCTACCACGCGGCGCTGGCCCATGGGGCCAACCACCTGGTCACGCTCGTCGGGCAGGCGGTGCGCATCCTGGCGGCCGCCGGTGTCGACGACGGCGCCGCCACCCTCGGGGCGGCGCGGGCGGCCCTGGCCCTCTTCGAGGTCGACCCCCTCGGGCTGGACCGCCTCGACCGGGCGGTCCTGGAGGCCGTGTGCAAGCGCTTCGCGGGCGGGCCCGTGGGGCTGACTACCCTGTCGGTGACGATCGGCGAGGAGGCGGAGACAGTCGAGACGGTCGCCGAGCCCTACCTGGTGCGCGAGGGGTTCCTGGTGCGCACCAACCGCGGGCGGATGGCCACCCCCAGGGCGTGGGAGCACCTGGGACTGGCGCCGCCGGACGCCGGGGCAACGCTTTTCCGTTGAGGATCCGCCATGCGGCGCGCCGTGACGATTACCGCTTAGACCTGGGCGTGTTCACGCACTAGACTGTGCTGGCGTGTGTTTTTCGCACGCCCCTCCGCAACGAAAGAGAACACTCGTGGACCAGAACCTTCTGCTCATCGCCATGCTCGTGCTGGCCGTCGGCGTCATGTGGTACTCCGGCCGTTCCCGCAAACAGCAGATGGCAAAAATGGAAGAGGAGAAACGCGAGCAGCTCCGCACCGTGACCCCCGGCGCCTGGGTCCACACCCGGGTCGGCTTCTGGGGGCGCTTCGTCGACCTCGACGGCGACATCGTCGTCCTGGAGACCACCGACGGGCACGAGATGTACTGGGACCGCCAGATGATCGGCGAGATCGGCGGGGAGCCCCCGCTCGAGGGCGCTGGCGCGCAAGAGGGGGCCGAGGAGGACGACGAGGCCCCCGAGGAGGACGAGGCCGTGCTGGGCCTGGAGACCTCGGCCGACCAGTCCGACGGGCCGGAGGACGCCGGCGCCGCGACCGGGGCCGCCGACGAGGCGGACGACAAGAACTGAACTAGCCGAACAGGCTCTGGAGAGAACTACCGTGGCAACCAAGAAGCGCCGCCCTGTGCGCTCGCTCGTGGTGCTGCTGGTCGCGATGGTCGCGGCCGGAGCGGCACTCGTGATCGGGCACGTGACCAAGGGCGTCTCATACGTACCCGACCTCGCGCTCGACCTGCAGGGCGGGACCCAGCTGATCCTCACCCCCAAGGCCACGGCCGAGGGCCAGCGCGAGATCACCGAGAACGACATCACGCAGGCGATCAGCATCATCCGCAACCGCATCGACGCCTCGGGCGTCGCGGAGTCGGAGATCACGTCGATGGGCAATTCGAACATCACAGTGTCGATCCCCGGGACGCCCTCGCAGGAGACCCTCGACCTCATCCGCTCCTCGTCGCAGATGAACTTCCGCCCGGTGCTGCGCATGGGCGCCGCGACGGGCGTACGCCAGGACGCCTCCCAGACCCAGGCGAACGATCCGTCGGGCTCCCAGTCCGGATCGGACTCCCAGTCCGGGGCCAGCCAGTCGGCGCAGGAGCCCGATCAGGAGGACGCGCAGTCCGGCCAGCAGGTCTCCACGGCCATGGACCCGGCCACCGCGCTGGCCACGGCCGACCAGGACAAGGACGGCCGGCTCTCCGACGCCCCCGCCTCCACGCCCCCCAACGCCTCGGACCTGGGGTGGGTGACCGAGCAGGTCATGTACGACTTCCTGACCCTCGACTGCTCGGCAGCCGCTGACGCCTCGCGCACCGAGGGCGCGGCCGACAAGCCCTACGCCGCGTGCGACTCCAACGGGCAGATCAAGTACATCCTGGGCCCCGTGACAGTCCCCGGCTCCGACCTCAAGGCCGCCAGCGCCGGGCAGGTCCGCAACTCCACCGGCCAGACCACGGGGGAGTGGGGAGTGGACCTCCAGTTCAACGACGCGGGCACCCAGGCGTTCTCCGAGTCCTCCACGATCCTCTACGGCTTCCACTCCCAGGACGCCCAGGGCTCCAGCTTCTACAGGGGCAGCCCCGACCGCAACCACTTCGCGGTCGTCCTGGACGGAACGGTCATCACCGCGCCCTCCATGAACGCGGTCATCCCCAACGGACAGGCGCAGATCACCGGCAACTTCACCGCCACCTCCGCCGCGTCGCTGGCCAACCAGCTCAGCTTCGGCTCCCTGCCCCTCAACTTCGAGGTCGAGTCCGAGCAGCAGATCTCGGCGACCCTGGGCTCGGACCACCTGGAGAAGGGCCTGTGGGCGGCCGTCATCGGCTTCGCCCTGGTCATCCTCTACCTGATCTGGCAGTACCGGGGCCTGGCGGTCATCTCCGCAGGCTCGCTCATCATCGCGACCGTCATCACGTACCAGGTGATCGCACTGCTGTCGTGGTTGATGGGCTACCGCCTCTCTCTGGCGGGCGTCGCCGGCCTCATCATGGCGATCGGCGTGACCACGGACTCCTTCATCGTGTACTTCGAGCGCGTGCGCGACGAGGTCCGCGAGGGCCGGCCGCTGCGGGCCGCCGTCGAGGAGGGCTGGGACCGCGCCAAGCGCACGATCGTCGTCTCCGACGCCGTGAACCTGGTGGCGGCCGTGGTCCTCTACCTGCTGGCCGTCGGCGGCGTCCAGGGCTTCGCCTTCACGCTCGGCGTCACGACAGTCATCGACCTCGCGGTGATCTTCCTCTTCACGCACCCGATGATGGAGCTGCTGATCCGCACGCGCTTCTTCGGCCAGGGCCACAAGCTCTCCGGCCTCGACCCCGAGCACCTGGGAGCCAAGAACTCCCTCGTCTACGCCGGGCGCGGCAGGGTCGTGTCCCGCGGGTCGGCGGCGTCCGGGGGAGCGGACGGCGCCGACGAGAGCAAGTCCATCGCCCAGCGCCGCAGGGAGGCCCGCCTGGCCGCGCGAGCCAGCGCCGACGAGGCGGGGGCCGATGCCGTCCGGACGGGCGCCGCCGAGCAGGAAGGGGAACGCTGAAATGATGAGTTTCGCTCAGTGGGGCAACGCCCTGTACTCGGGTGACAAGTCCTACCGCGTCGTCCCCAGGCGCAAGGCGTTCGTCGGCGTCGCCGCCGCTGTGATCGTCGTGTGCTTCGCGCTGGCCGGCCTGCTCGGCCTGAACCGCTCGATCGAGTTCACCGGCGGCTCCCAGTTCGACGTGACCAACGTCGCCGACCAGTCCGAGTCGACCGCCACCCGTGCGGTGACGGGCACGGGCCTCGTGTCCTCGGCGAAGGTGACGCGCGTGGGCTCCACCGGCGTGCGCATCCAGACGGACTCGCTGGACACCGCGCAGACAGCCACGGTGCGCAGCGCCCTGGCCGGCGCCTACGGCGTCGATTCGGCCGACGTGGCCTCCTCCTCGATCGGCCCCTCGTGGGGCTCGGCGGTGACCACGAAGGCCGCGCAGTCCCTGGCGATCTTCATGGCCCTGGTGGCGCTCCTCATGACCGTGTACTTCCGGTCGTGGAGGATGGCGGCGTCCGCCCTGCTGGCGCTTCTGCACGACATCGCCGTCACCGTGGGGGTCTTCGCCATCGCGCAGGCCGAGGTCTCCCCGGCCACCGTCATTGGCTTCCTGACGATCCTCGGCTACTCGCTCTACGACACCGTCGTGGTCTTCGACAAGGTCCGCGAGCTCACCGCGGACGTCTACGACCAGAAGCACTACACCTTCGCCGAGTTCGTGAACCTGGCCGTCAACCAGACGATGGTGCGCTCCATCAACACCTCCGTGGTGGCGCTGCTGCCCGTCGGCTCGATCCTGCTCATCGGGTCGGTGCTGCTGGGCACGGGCACCCTCACCGACATCTCGCTGGCCCTGTTCATCGGCATGATCGCCGGCACCTACTCCTCGATCTTCATCGCCTCGCCGCTGCTGGTCACCTTCCAGGAGATGAGCAGGAGGACCCAGGAGCACAACAAGGCGGTCGCCAAGCAGCGCGCCAGCGCCGAGGGCCCCGACGGGGAGCCCGCCCGGGTCAAGGTCGCCCCGATCAAGCCGGGACGCCACCTCGGCCAGGCGGCCCAGCCCCGGCGCAGGAGGCAGCGATGATCGGAGAACTCGGAGAGCGCATCGCCGAACTGGTGCGCGACAACCTGGTGGAGGTGCCCGACTTCCCCGAGCCCGGGATCCTCTTCCGCGACATCACGGAGCTCATGGCGAACGGACCGGCCTTCAAGGAGCTCGTCGAGCTGATCGGCTCGCGCTACGAGGGGCGCATCGACGCCGTCGCCGGACTGGAGTCGCGCGGTTTCATCCTGGGCGCCCCGGTGGCCACCGAGCTCGGTCTGGGGATGCTCACGATCCGCAAGGCGGGCAAGCTGCCCGGCCACGTCATCGGCGTCGACTACTCCCTGGAGTACGGCAGCGCCCGGATGGAGATCCACCCCGAGTCGGTCGTCCCCGGCTCGCGGGTCCTCGTCATCGACGACGTCCTGGCCACAGGCGGGACGGCCGGGGCCGCGGTCGAGCTCATCCGCCAGTGCGGCGCCGACGTGGCCGCGGTCGCGGTACTGCTCGAGCTCACGGATCTCAAGGGCAGGGAGCGCCTCAGGGGCATCACGGTGGAGACCGCGCTCAAGGTGTAGGGGCTCGCGCGCCCGCCCCGGGGCCGACGACCGCGTTGCAGTGGCCGTCGGCCCCGCGCATTCGCCTATCATGTGTGCATGAGCGGCGATGACAACTCCGGACAGGGCGCTGCGCTGCCCGCGGCGGGCTCGCGGGTGCGTTCGGGCCTGCTGTGGTTCGGCGCGCGCTCGCGCGCCACGATCCCCCAGATCGAGCCCCTGGTCCGGGCGCTCAGGGCCAACCACCCCAAGGCCGACATCGCGGTGGTCGAAAGGGCGTACCGCACGGCCGAGGCGTGCCACAGCGGGCAGACGCGCAAGAGCGGGGAGCCCTACATCACGCACCCGGTGGCCGTGGCCACGATCCTGGCTGAGATGGGCATGACGACGCCCACGCTGGTGGCGGCCCTGCTCCACGACACGGTGGAGGACACCGACTACACCCTCGACCAGTTGCGCGCGGAGTACGGCGACGCGATCGCGGACTTGGTGGATGGCGTCACCAAGCTCGACAAGGTCCACTACGGGGCGGCCGCCCAGTCCGAGACGCTGCGCAAGATGCTGGTCGCCATGAGCCGCGACATCCGGGTGCTGCTCATCAAACTGGGGGACAGGCTGCACAACGCGCGCACGTGGCGCTTCGTCCCGGCCGCCTCGGCGGCGAAGAAGGCGCAGGAGACACTGGAGATCTACGCGCCCCTGGCCCACCGCCTCGGCATGAACATGGTGAAGTGGGAGCTGGAGGAGCTGTCCTTCAAGACGCTGTACCCGCAGATCTACGAGGAGATCGACCACCTCGTGGCCGAGCGCGCCCCCCAGCGCGAGGAGTACCTGCGCGACGTCATCGACCAGATCGAGGAGGACCTGCGCCGCTCGGGCACGAAGGGGACGGTGAGCGGCCGGCCCAAGAGCCACTACTCGATCTACCAGAAGATGATCGTCCGCGGCAAGGCCTTCGACGAGGTATTCGACCTGGTGGCCGTGCGGGTGCTCGTGCAGTCCATCAAGGACTGCTACGCGGTCCTCGGCTCGCTGCACGGCAGGTGGAACCCGATCCCGGGCCGCTTCAAGGACTACATCGCGATGCCCAAGTTCAACCTCTACCAGTCGCTGCACACGACGGTGGTGGGCCCGGGCGGCAAGCCGGTCGAGATCCAGATCCGCACCTTCGACATGCACGAGCGCGCCGAGCACGGCGTGGCGGCGCACTGGAAGTACAAGCAGAACCCCAACGCCCAGGGCGAGACCGACAAGATGGGGGCCGACGAGCAGGCGAACTGGTTGCGCGCCCTGGTGGAGATGGAGCGCGAGACCGGGGACCCCGAGGAGTTCCTCGACTCGCTGCGCTACGAGATCGCCGGCGACGAGGTCTACGTCTTCACCCCCAAGGGGGAGGTCGTCACCCTGCCGGCCAGGGCGACGCCCGTGGACTTCGCCTACGCGGTCCACACCGAGGTCGGCCACCGCACAGTGGGCGCGAAGGTGAACGGGCGCCTGGTGCCGCTGGACACCAGGCTGGAGTCGGGCGAGACGGTCGAGGTCGTGACCTCGAAGTCGGACAAGGCGGGGCCGTCGCGCGATTGGCTGGCGTTCGTGGCCTCGCCGCGCGCGCGCTCGAAGATCAAGGCGTGGTTCTCCAAGGAGAGGCGCGAGGAGGCCATCGAGTCGGGCAAGGAGGCGCTGGCGCGCGCGATGCGCAAGCAGAACCTGCCGCTGCAGCGCCTCATGAGCCACGAGTCGGTGCTGTCGGTGGCCACGTCCTTCGGCTACCCGGACGTGTCGGGGCTGTACGCGGCCCTCGGCGAGGGGCACGTTTCCGCCCAGAGCGTCGTGACGAGGCTGGTCGACAACCTGGGCGGCGGCGACGGAACCGAGGAGACCCTCTCCGAGGCGGTGACGCCGGGGCAGCCCAAGATCCGCCAGGACCCGGCCCGCGAGGGCGCGATCGTGGTGGCGGGCATGAGCCCCAACGAGATCTGGGTGAAGCTCGCGAAGTGCTGCACCCCGGTGCCCGGCGACGAAATCGTGGGATTCATCACGCGAGGCCAGGGGGTCTCCATCCACCGCTCGACGTGCGCCAACGCGGTCCGCCTCGGCGAGCTGCAGCCGCAGCGCTTCGTCGAAGTGAGCTGGAGCGGGGAGGGGGCGGGCGCGCCCTTCCGCGTGCAGATCGAGGTGCGCGCCCTGGACCGGGGCGGCCTGCTGTCGGATCTGACCCGCGTGCTCTCCGACTACGGGGTCAACATCCTCTCCGCCTCGCTCAACACCTCCGGCGACCAGGTGGCCGGCGGGCGCTTCAGCTTCGAGCTGGCGGACCTGGGCCACCTCAACGCGGTGCTGGCGGCGCTGCGGCGCGTGGACGGGGTCTTCGAGGCGGTGCGGCTGTCGGACTAGGGGCGCGTCGTCCTGTACGGTGAGAACACCGGTGCAGCGATGTTATCTCCGTCCTAATGCGTCCATCCGCTTCCGTCAGCGGCGTTAGATGTGACACACTGGGGCGTGTGCGCCTAATGAGGCGCGCAGCAGCGCCCGGGCGAACGCCCTCGTATTAGAAGGAAAATCGTGACTACGACGCCGATTCCATCCGAAGAGAACAACCCCGTCGACACGGCCGCCACGGTCCCGGTCGGCGGTGCTCCGTCCGCGGGCACGCCCCCGGAGGTGCCCGCCCACCCCTTCGCGCGCATCGACGCGGAGGGAACCGTGTACGTCAAGGACGGGGACTCGGAGCGCGCCATCGGCGCCTACCCCGAGGGGATCCCCGCCCAGCCCTACGCCCTCTACGAGCGCCGCTACGCCGACCTCGAGGCCTCCGTGCGCCTCTTCGAGGACCGCCTCGCCCAGCTCGCGCCCCGCGAGATCGACACGACCCTGGCCTCCATCCGCGAGCAGATCGCGGAGCCGAACGTCGTCGGCGACCTCGCGGCGCTGCGCCGTCGCGTGGACAGGGTCGCCGAGGCGGCCCAGGCGCGCAAGGAGACCGCCCGCGAGGAGCGCAAAGCCGCCAAGGCGCAGGCCCTCGACCAGCGCACCGGCGTCGTCGAGCGCGCCGAGGCCATCGTCGCCCAGGATCCGGCGCGCACCCACTGGAAGAACTCCGGGCAGGCCCTGCGCGAGCTCCTCGAGGAGTGGAAGACCCTCCAGCGGCGGGGTCCGCGCCTGGACAAGAGCACCGAGGACGAGCTGTGGAAGCGCTTCTCCTCCGCCCGCAGCCAGTTCGACCGCCTCCGCCGCCAGTACTTCTCGCAGCTCGACCAGGCCCAGTCCGAGGCGAAGCGCATCAAGGAGCGGCTCATCGCACAGGCGGAGGCCCTGCAGACCTCCACCGACTGGGGGCGCACGACCGCCGCCTACCGGGACCTCATGAACCAGTGGAAGGCCGCCCCCCGCGCCTCGCGCAGGGAGGACGACGCCCTGTGGGCGCGCTTCCGCGCCGCCCAGCAGGTCTTCTTCGACGCCCGCCGCGCCAAGGACGAGGCCACCGACGCCGAGTACCGGCAGAACCTGGCCGCCAAGGAGGAGATCCTGGTGGACGCCGAGGCGATCCTGCCCGTCACCGACCTGGAGAAGGCGAAGGCCCAACTGCGCCGCATCCAGGACCGCTGGGAGGAGGTCGGGCGCGTCCCCTCCTCCGACCTGCACCGCGTCGAGGGCCGGCTGCGCGCCGTCGAGGCCGCGGTGCGCGAGGCGGAGGAGCGCGAGTGGCAGCGCACCAACCCCGAGACCCGCGCCCGCGCGGCCGGGGTCCTGGGCCAGCTCGAGGGGCAGATCGCCGACCTCGAGGCCGAACTGGCGCGCGCAGAGGCCTCCGGAGACAAGAAGAGGGCCGAGTCGGTGCGCGACGCCCTCACCACCAAGAGGGCCTGGCTCGACCAGATCTCCTCCACGATCGCCTGACCCATGCGCCTGCACGTCATCCCCTCGCCGTACTACGCGGCGAACGCCCTGGTCCTCGTCCCGGCCCAGGGCCCGGCGGCCCTGGTCGTCGACCCCTCCGCCGGCGTCCAGCACCTGCTGCGCGAGGTCCTCGACCTCGAGGGCGTCGGAGTGGGCGGCGTCTTGGCGACCCACGGGCACCCCGACCACGTGTGGGACTGCGCGGCGGTCGCCGGGTGGACCGACGGGCCGCAGCTACCCGTGTACCTGCCCGGCCCCGACGTATACCGCATGGACGACCCCGCGGCCCACGTCCCCCTGCCCGCCCCCGGTTTCGCGGGGGAGTGGGTCAAGCCCGAGCGCGTGGAGCCCGTGCCCGCGGGCGCCTTCGAGATCGTGGAGGGCGTGCGGCTGCGCATGCTGCCCGCGCCCGGCCACTCGGAGGGGTCGGCCCTGTTCCTGGGCGAGTGCGAGCTGGACATCCGCGTCGACAACACCTCGTTCTACCACTCCGACGGCCCGGTGCCGTGGGCCCTCAGCGGCGATGTCATCTTCCGCGGCAGCGTCGGGCGCACCGATCTGCCCGGCGGGGACGAGACGCAGATGCGCCACAGCCTGCGCACCGTGTCCAACGCGATCGACCCCGCGACCGTCCTGATCCCCGGTCACGGGCCGGCCACCACCATGGCCGAGGAGATCGCGGCGAACGAGTACCTGATCCGCGCCCGCCGCATCGGCTGAGGCGCCGCGAAAGGAAGTGGATCCCTCCATGGCCCGCACATCCCTGTCCGGATTCCCCGAGTGGCTGCCCGACGGGCGCGTCGTCGAGCAGTACGTGCTCGACACCCTGCGCCGCGTCTTCGAGCTGCACGGGTTCTGCGGGATCGAGACGCGCGCCGTCGAGACCCTGGAGCAGCTGGAGGCCAAGGGCGAGACCTCGAAGGAGATCTACGTCCTCGACCGCCTGCAGGCCCTCAAGGCCGAGCAGAGGGGTCGCCGCCCCGGCAAGGAGCGCCGCATGGGCCTCCACTTCGACCTCACGGTCCCTTTCGCGCGCTACGTCGTCGAGAACGCCAACGAGTTGGACTTCCCCTTCAAGCGCTACCAGATCCAGAAGGTGTGGCGCGGTGAGCGCCCGCAGGAGGGGCGCTTCCGCGAATTCACGCAGGCCGACATCGACGTGGTGGGCAACGGGCAGCTGCCGTTCCACTTCGAGGTCGACCTGCCCCTGGTCATGGCGGAGGCCCTCAACTCCCTGCCGATCCCGCCCGTGAGGGTCCTCGTGAACAACCGCAAGGTCGTCCAGGGCGCGTGCGAGTGCCTGGGGGTCGGCGACGTGGACGCCGCGCTGCGGGGCCTGGACAAACTCGACAAGATCGGCGCGGAGGGCGTCGCCGGGGAGCTCGCCGCCAGTGGCATCGGAGCCGCGCAGGCGCGCGCGCTGCTGGAGATGGCGCGCATCCGCAGCGCTTCGTCCTCCGAGGTCCGCTCCCGGGTGGCGGAGCTGGGCCTGTCGGGGCCCCTCCTGGAGGAGGGCCTGGGCGAGTTGTGCGCGCTGCTGGATGCCGCGGGCTCCCGCATGCCGGGCGCGCTCGTCGCGGATCTACGGATCGCCCGCGGCCTGGACTACTACACGGGCTCGGTCTACGAGTCGGAGGTGGAGGGCCACGAGGATCTGGGCTCTATCTGCTCGGGCGGGCGCTACGACTCGTTGGCCAGCGACTCCAAGCGCTCCTATCCGGGCGTCGGCCTGTCGATAGGCGTCTCGCGCCTGGTGTCCCGGATGATCTCGGCGCCCCTGGTGCGCGCGACGCGCCCGGTGCCGACCGCCGTGGTCGTCGCCGTGGCCAGCGAGGAGGAGCGGGAGCGCTCCGAGGCGGTGCTGCGGGACCGGTTCTGAGCGGCTGGTCCCGGGGCGCAGTGGGCGGTGCGTCCGCGGCCCCGGGGGTCCCCGTGTCCGTCGAGGCGGATGCCGCGGATCGGATCGAGCCGCAGCGGGCGGTGCGTTCCCCCGGCGGGGCCATAACTTCTGTCTATGGCCCCGCTCCGGGAAGATGCGGGTAGGCGCTGTGAATGCGGGCCGGGGCTGCGAAGGTGGGAACTTACTTGTCCTCGCCGGTGGCGGTGCGGATGAATCCGGAGATCATGAACCAGCCGCCGCCCACCCAGAAGACGATCAGGAGCCACAGGGGCTGGACGGGGTAGAGGACCACCAGGGCGCCGCAGGCGAAGAGCCACAGGACCACTGAGACGATGTTGATGGCGCGGAAGCGCTTGACCCGGGCCGGGTGCGTGTAGTGGATGGGCACCAGGGTGAGGGCGGCGAGGACGATGGTGGCGATGATGTTGACCCACGCGGGCGTCTGCAGGACGTACATGACGATGGCGACGCAGTTCCACGCGGCGGGGAATCCGACGAAGTAGTTGTCGTTCGACTTCTCGCCGTCGTTGGCGTAGCAGAACACGGAGGAGACGATGATGAGGATCATCATCAGCAGCGGCACGGGGGCGGGCCCGAAGGGGAGCGCCATGCTCATGAACAGCGCGGGCAGGAACGTCCACGTGAGGTAGTCGACCAGGTTGTCCACGACCGCCCCGTCGAACCACGGGATCACCTCCCGGACGCCGACCTTGCGCGCCAGGGTCCCGTCGACGCCATCGACGATGAGGGCGATGACGAACCAGAGCCACATGAGGGCGATGTCGTCGTTGAGCAGTGCCTGGAGGGCCAGGGCCGCCCAGACGAGCCCGGAGATGGTCAGTGCGTGGACTGCCCACGCGGCGACGGTGCGTCCGAGGCCGGGGGCGGTCGTTGATGGGGGTTGTTGCGTTTGCTCGGACACGGGTGCTCCTAGTGCCATGCGGCTCGGGTGGACGGGGCGGCTGGGCCGTCATCAAAGTATGCCAAAGTTTTGCGCGGGCATGGGGGGCTTTTGGCTCAGATGGGATCGGCGGCGCCGTCGCAGTTGAAAAGGGGTAGAAAATGAGAGCTGGGTCTCCTATAGTTGACTGAGGTGGGCCTATGTGAAGTTATGGGGCCCTGAAACAGTGGGGACGATAATGTCTGAAACTCCGAATGAAGCGCTCCCCGGCGCCGAGCCCGGGCCGACCAGCAGGGTCGTGCGCACCTCCGCCCGCAAGGGCCTCGTGGACTCGGTGCTCGGCACCCGCAACCTCATGACCATCGCGGCGCTGGTCGTGTGCAACTGCATCATCTTCATCCCCATCAACTACGTGTCCGTCATGACGGCGGGAACGCAGCGGGGCGTCTACCTGGGGGTCGGCCTCATCGGGCTGTGGGCGGTCGACTTCCTGCTGCCCGTGACCATCGTGCGCAGGCCCGGGGCCGCCATCGTCGCCGGACTGCTCTACGGCCTCATCGGGATGGTCGCGACACCGGTGGGCCCCGCCGCGATCGTCGGGTGCCTCCTGGGAGGCGCCTTCGTGGAGCTGCCGCTGCTGCTCACCTTCTACCGCTTCTGGGACTGGCGGATGTTCATGGCGTGCGCCACCTGCTTCGGCCTGCTCAACAGCCTTCTCTACGTGGCCTCGATGGGCGCCCTCATCGGCTCCGACATGAACGCGCTGCTGGTCGCCATCGGCGTCGCCTCGGGCGTGGTCGGCGGCCTGCTCGTGCTGGGGGCCACGCGACTGCTCAACATGGCGGGCGTCGGGATCGACCGAGATGCCCGCTGACCCCCTCGTCGCCTGCGAGTCCCTGTCCGTCCACTACATCGGTGGGGACGCGTGGGTCCTCGACGACGTGTCCTTCGAGCAACTGGCGGGCCGGGTGACGGCGGTCATCGGCCCGTCGGGATGCGGGAAGTCGACGCTGGTGCGCGCCTGCTGCGGGCTGGTGCCCCACTCCATCCCCTCCGAGTACTCGGGCAGCGTCGCGCTGCGCGGGCAGGAGGTGGCCGACGCGCCCGCCGACGTGCTCGCTGGGACGGTCGCCTACGTGGGGCAGAACCCGGACGCGGCCGTGGTGACCAGGAGCGTGCGCTCCGAAGTCGAGTTCCCCCTGCAGAACCTGTGCCTCGGGCGCGACGAGATCACCGAGCGCGCCGACGCCGCCCTCGCCGCAGTGGGCATGGCGGGACTGGGCGGCAAGGACCCGTGGACCCTGTCCGGGGGCCAGCGCCAGCGCCTCGCCATCGCGGTCGCGCTGGCGATGCGGACCCCCCTGCTGGTCCTGGACGAGCCCATGGCGGCTCTCGATGTCACCGCCCGGGCGCAGATGCGCGCCCTGGTCGCCCGCCGGACGGCCGAGCAGGGGCTCACGGTCCTGGTGGTCACTCACGACATCCTGGACGTGACGGCGCTGGCCGACGACGTCATCGTCCTTCAGGAGGGCCGCGTGGCCGAATACGGATCAGCTGCCGAGGTGCTCACCGCCCCGACCTCGGACTTCGCCGCCCGCCTGACGGGCACCTCCGTGCTGACAGGGACGCTCGAGGGTGACCCCGCCTCCCCCGCTCTGCGTCTTGAGAACGGGGCACTCGTCACCGGTCGGCCCGGCGAGGACTGGGGGCGAGCCGCTGCGGGCGGGCCCGGCCTGGCCCTCGTCCCCCCGGATGCTGTCGCCCTGTACCCGGCGTCGGAGGACGGAGCAGTCCCGCATGGCTCACCCCGCAACACCCTGACGGTCACCGTCACCGACCTGGAGCGCAGCGGGGCGCTCGTGACAGTCTCACTGCGGACCGAAGCCGACCAGTGCCTGACGGCGGCGGTGACTGCGGGTGCCGTCGCCGAGCTCGGCATCAAGGCCGAGCGCCGTCTCGAGGCCGTGGTCAAGGCCGTGCAGGTGCGAGTGCTCCCAGCTCATTCTCACCAACCGAATCGGCAGTGCTGACGGTTCCGACGATGCTGACGCGACTCGAGGGGCCGGCGCCCGTTCGCCGCCGGTCCCTCGCCTTGAGCGATCTCGCACCCCGCGCCTCTCAGCCAGGCCTCGAGCGAGCGCGGCGTAATCCCCAGCAGCCGCTGAGTGCTGCGCTCCTCGTCGATGGTCGGGGCGGCAACGCGGCGAACTGGATCCACAGGGGCTCCATCGCCGATGATGGCGGGGCGAGCACAGGGACACACTCCCGGAGACGGAAGCAAGGATGAACAACGAAGGACATGATGGTTGAGACAGCATTTTCCGTACTCATGAGCCTGTTCCTGTGCTCGGCCGGAGTCATACTCGTGGTGTTAGGGCGCCGGATGTCGCAGCGCAGGCTCCCGCCGAACTTGTGGGCGGGAGTGCGTTACCAGATCGCTCTGCGCTCCGAGGAGAACTGGTACACGATGCAGGCCCGGTGCGCCACAGCCACCATGGGAATGGGTGCGGTCTTCATCGACTCGGCTCTCCTGTTCGCCATCCAGGCGGCCATGCCCGAGACGATCTCGATCCTGATCCCCATAATCGTCATGCTGGTGCAGACGACTGCCGGTATCGCGATCCTTCACGTTCAGGCCCGCAGGTGCGCCGCGACGCTGCCGAAGGATGCGTGAGCAGGCTCCTGCGACGAGAGTGAAGAAACCTGCAGGGAGGAGCCGGAGTGAAGGACGAGTCGTGGACCACCCTCATCGTCCGCGAGCCGCTCGACGGTCCGCGCCGCTTCACCGAGCTGCGCACGGCCCTGCCCGGTATCAGCCCTCACACGTCGACGGCCGGCTGCCCCGCTTCGAAGCGCACGGCATCGTCACCCGCACCGTTCACGCCGAGATCCCGCCCCGAGTCGTCTACGCCCTCACCGCTCTCGGTACGAGCCGCGCCCCGACACGCCCGATGGGGAGTCCTGGGAGTGCCTGGAAGACGCCGATGACGCCCTGTACGCTTCCAGCGGCCTCCGAGCACCATCGGAGGCCGGTTACGGAGGACTTCATGACCACGACAATCCCTGCCCTGCCCACAACCATGCGCGGCGTCATCATGCGCGCCCCCGGAAAGGTGAGCGTCGAAGACCGCGAGGTCCCGCGCGTCGTCGAGCCCACCGATGCCGTTCTCAAGATCGAGGCCGCCTGCATCTGCGGTTCCGACCTGTGGCCCTACCGCGGCATCCAGCCCGTCGACAAGGCCCGCCCCATGGGGCACGAGTACGTCGGCACGGTCGTCGAGATCGGCTCCGAGGTGACGAACGTCAAGATCGGCGATTTCGTCGTTGGCTCCTTCTGCGTCTCGGACAACACCTGCGAGATCTGCCGCTCCGGCTTCCAGTCCCGCTGCATCCACGGCGGCTTCATGGGCGACACGCAGTCCCAGTACACGCGCGTGCCCCAGGCCGACGGCACGCTCGTCGTCGTGCCCGGCGGCAAGCCCGACGACCCCGAGGTCATGGCCGACCTGCTGGCCGCCTCCGACGTGCTCGGCACCGGATGGTTCGGCGCCGTGGCAGCCGAGGCCGGACCCGGCAGGACGATCGCCGTCGTCGGCGACGGCGCGGTGGGCCTGTCCGCCGTGCTCGCGGCCAAGGCCCTCGGCAGCGAGAGGGTCATCGCCTTCTCCCGCCACGAGGACCGGGCGGCGCTCGCCCGCGAGTTCGGGGCCGACGTCGTCATCGCCGAACGCGGCGAGGAGGGTGCGGCCGAGGTCAAGGAGCTGACCGACGGCTACGGGGCGCACGGCGTGGTCGAGGCCGTCGGCAACCAGGTCTCCATGGACCAGGCCATCGCCTCGTGCAGGCCGGGCGGGCATGTCGGATACGTCGGCGTGGCCCACGACGTGACTCTGGACGGGTCCAGCCTGTTCTTCGCCGAGGTCACTCTGCTGGGCGGTCCCGCACCGGTGCGCCGCTTCCTGCCCGACCTCATCGACCGGATCCTCAAGCGCGAGATCCATCCGGGGAGGGTTTTCACCATGCGTCTGCCGTTGGAGGAGGCCGCCGAGGGCTACGCGGCGATGGACGAGCGGCGCGCCATCAAGGTGCTGCTGGAGGTCTGAGCGGCATCCGCACCGCCCGTACGCCCGGATCGGCCTCGTCGAATTCTGTCGACCGGGTCCTCAGAGCTCGTCCTCCAGGATCACTATCTCCGACCGGTTCGAACAGACTCACGGTGATGCGCAGAGCCCTGCGCGCCGGGTACCGCTCGCGATAATCGAGTTCGCCTTCACCGCCGGTGGGGAACTCTCCATGCTCGAAATGCTCGGATCCGCTCGGCGGCGCACCATCGCATCGCGCGCGATCAGCGTCTGGCGGCGCTCCGGGCGTCGTCGTCCCGGATGATCCGCCGGACACGCCGCGGGTGAAGGCGCCCCATCACCGTTACCCTCGACGTATGAGTACCCCGGCCTCTCCCGCACCGCCGACGGCCGATCGGCGCTGGCGCGACGACCTGCACCTGGCCCACACGATCGCGGACCAGGTCGATCCTCTGACCCGGACGCACTTCGACGCCCAGGACTTCGAGGTCGAGACCAAGCCGGATCTGACCCCGGTCACCGTCGCCGACAAGGAGGCGGAGCGCCTCATCCGCGACTACCTCTCGCGGGCACGCACCCGCGACTCGGTCCTCGGCGAGGAGTTCGGGACGACGGGCCACTCGCCGCGCCAATGGGTCATCGACCCGATCGACGGCACGAAGAACTTCGTGCGCGGCGTGCCCGTGTGGGCCACCCTCATCAGCCTGGTCGAGGACGGCGAGGCCGTCGTCGGCGTGGCCTCCGCACCGGCCCTGGGCAAACGGTGGTGGGCGGTCAAGGGGGGCGGCGCCTGGAGCGGGCGGTCTCTGGCCCTGGCGGGCCGGCTGCGCGTGTCCGGCGTAGCCGCTCTGGAGGACGCCTCGCTGTCCTACTCCTCCCTGTCCGGCTGGGCGCAGCGCAAACGCCTGCGCGGCATGCTCTCGCTTATGCAGGAGTGCTGGCGCACGCGCGCCTACGGCGACTTCTGGTCCTACATGCTGCTGGCCTCCGGCTCGGTCGACCTGGCGACCGAGCCCGAGCTCGAGGTCTACGACATGGCCGCGCTCGTCCCGATCGTCACCGAGGCCGGCGGTCGTTTCACCTCACTCACCGGCGAGGCGGGCCCGTGGGGCGGGGACGCCGTCGCCACCAACGGCCTGCTGCACGACGATGTCCTGGAGTTGCTCGCTAAGGAGACCGACTGAGCGACCGCGCCCCGCGCACCGACCGCCTCCCGGAGACGGTCGGCCTGGCGATGGACGCCTCCGATGAGACAAGAACGACGACGGCGCCCCGCGGGAGCCGGGTCTCAACACGGTAACCTGCCCCGGGAGGCCGAACGCTTCCCCGACCGTACTGTTGACGGGAGACCCATGAACTGGCTGCACGCCGTCCTCCTCGGCATCGTCGAGGGCATCACCGAGTTCCTGCCCGTATCCTCGACCGGCCACCTCAACATCGTCGAGAAGCTCCTCGGCTACAAGATCGACGACGCGGGCATGACAGCCTTCACCGCCGTCATCCAGGTCGGTGCGATCCTGGCCGCCGTCGTCTACTTCTGGAGCGACATCGTCCGCATCGTGACGGCGTGGCTCAAGGGGCTGGCGAACAGGGGCGCGCGCGGCGACCCCGACTACACGCTGGGCTGGGGCATCATCCTGGGCTCGATCCCGGTCGCCGTCGTCGGACTGGCCCTCAAGGACTTCATCGAGGTCACCGCCCGTTCCCTGTGGATCATCGCCGGGGCGCTCATCATCTGGAGCGCCGTCATGTGGGTCGCCGACCAGCGCTCCGACGGTCCGGCGGGCGCCGCCCACGCCTCGGCCGGCAGGGGCATGAGCGAGGTCGGCGTCAAGGACGCCCTCATCATCGGCGCCTTCCAGGCTCTCTCCCCCATCCTGCCGGGCATCTCTCGGTCCGGCGCGACCATCTCGGCGGCCCTGTTCCTGCGCTTCGACCGCGTGACCGCTACGCGTCTGTCCTTCTTCATGGGCATCCCCGCCCTCATCGCCGCTGGCCTGTTCGAGGCCGTCACGGCCGCCGGAGACATCAGTTCTCCGGACATCGGCTGGCCCGCCACGATCATCGCCACGATCGTCTCCGGCATCGTCGCCTACGCGACGATCGCCTGGCTGTTGAAGTTCGTCTCCTCCAACAAGTTCACCGGTTTCCTCCTCTACCGCGTGGCCCTGGGAGCGGTCATCATCGTGCTCGTCGCCACCGGCGTCGTCACCGCCTGACATTCGACGTCCGAGAAGACGGCGATTGAGAGTGCTCAGGACAATGCACGTCTAATTTCGTGTCGCACCCGCATGAGACAGTGGCCCCATGCGGATCCTGCACACCTCCGACTGGCATCTGGGGCGTACGTTCCACGGGCGCGTCCTGGACGACGCCCAGGCGATCTTCGCCGACCATCTCGTCGAGCTCGCCCGCACCGAGGCGGTCGACGCCGTCGTCATCTCCGGGGACGTGTACGACCGCGCCATCCCGCCTACCGACTCAGTCCTCCTCCTCGACGACACCCTGCGCCGTCTGGTCGGCGCCACTCGCGTGGTTCTCACTCCCGGCAATCACGACTCCGCTCAGCGGCTCGGTTTCGGCGCCGGCCTGATGCGCCGGGGGCTCGCGATCCGCACCCGCACCGCGGAGGTCGACCGCCCCGTCATCATCCCGACCCCTGACGGCGGGGACGGCCTGTACGTCTACGCCCTTCCCTACCTCGACCCCGACGCCGCCCGGCAGTCCCTGCCTCCTCTCCTCGCCGACAGGCTCGGGGAGAGCCCCGAGACCCCCGAGCCGACCTCCGACGGCGGAGGCCCCGACCCCGGCTCCGTGGACTCGGGGGACGACGCCGGCTCCTCCCCTCCCCCGCAGGCCGCCTCGTACCGCCTGCCCCGCTCCCACGAGGCCGTCGTCTCCGGGGCCCTGCGCCTGGTCGCGGCCGACCTCGCCCGACGCCGCG
>ERZ773073.515-NODE-515-length-19871-cov-28.128381_pt1 | contig 19871 bp, 18 predicted proteins | sample MGYA00580616_ERZ773073 | MGnify/ENA primary metagenome ERZ773073 (study PRJEB29015, sample SAMEA2737960) | human oral metagenome | biome: human oral; feature: human-associated habitat; material: dental | place: China | collected 2131 ...
CGGGGCCGGTGGACGACGACGCCCGCGCCGCCCTGGCCGCCGCCGGAGCCACTCGTCTGCTGGAGGCCGATCTGGGCGGGGAGCGTACGCAGGCCGGCGTTGCAGCCGACGCCCTCGCCGCCGCCGTCACCCTGGTCGTCCCCGGGGCGGTGCTGGTGACCAGCGATTACCGCGGCAAGGAGGTCGCCGCCCGCACTGCCGTTCTTCTGGACTCGGCCTGCACCGGTGACGTCGCCGACCTGCACGTGGCGGGCGGCCATCTGCGCGCCTCCAAGCTGGTTCTGTCCGGCTCCTGGTCGACCACCGTGAGCGTGGCCGCGGACGTCGAGCATCCGCCGGTCGTGGCCGTGCGGCCCGGGTCCGTTGAGGTCGCCGTCGGAGGCGCCGCACCCCTGCCGGTCGAGACTCTTGAGGTCTCGGTGAGCGAGGAGGCGGCCGCCGTACGGCTGGTCTCTCGGGAGCGCACCGCCGCGGCCGCCGGGCCGGATCTGGCCGAGGCGCGCATCGTCGTAGTGGGCGGGCGCGGTGTGGACGGCGACTTCGAGCTGGTGCATTCGCTGGCCGACCCGCTGGGCGCGGCCGTGGGCGCCACGCGAGTGGCCTGCGACGAGGGGTGGATCGGACGGTCCGCCCAGATCGGGCAGACCGGTGTTTCGATTGCTCCGCGCCTGTACATCGGATTGGGCGTGTCCGGGGCGGTCCACCACACCAGCGGCATCCAGGGCGCCGGTACCGTCGTGGCCGTGTGCGACGACTCCGAGGCTCCGATCTTCGAGATGGCTGATTTCGGGGTCGTCGGTGATGTCGTCGAGGTCGTTCCCCAACTGGTCGATGAGCTGAAGCGGCTGCGCGCTTAACCGAGCGTGACCCGTGCCGGGCCCGCTTATACGCCCCTGCGACGGGACGGCGTCCGGTGGGCGGCCGACTGTTCGCTTGGAGGGGCTGACGAGGCTAGCCTTACCCTCAACAGTCCCAACGACCGGGAATTGAGGAACCGTGACGTCCATCAGCGGGGACCGCACGCCGCAGACCACCATCGCGTCGCGTCGCATGGCGCGACGCCTCCTATCCGGAGCGGGCTGCGCCACTCTGACCGCCTACCGGCTCGACGCCGGTGCGCCCTCTCAGCTCGTCCTCCACGCGTTCGACGTGACCGGCAGCATCATTGTGGCCGCCCATCCGGCAGTCGGGCATCCGATGGTCTCCGTGCCGAATGAGTCCCCGGTGGAGGTGCGCCTCGACGTCACCCTTGAGGCGGCCGAGCCCGGCCTGCGCATCACCACTGCGACCGTCCACCTCCTGGGCATGCTCACCTGGCTCGACGATGTCCAGTGCGACGCCGTCCTGTCCGGATCCGTGGCCGGCTGCCACTGCTCGATCACCGGCGAGGATCCGTTGACGGATCTGGCCGCTCTCGCCAGCGCCCCGGGCGGACGTCTGGGCGTCATCGAGAGCGGTCGGATCATGGTCCATGACGCCATGGGCATCAGCGGTCACACGATCGAGGAGGTGCTCGACCCCGACGCCAAGGGCGTTCGCCCCCTGCTGTGGTCCGCCTTCGAGACCTTCAGTGCCCAGGACGAGGTCAAGGCCCTTGGCGAGGAGGCGCTCGGGGTGCTGTGCGAGGGGGTCGAGCAGGGCACCATCCCCGGTGTCGTCTGCTCCAGGCGGTCGACCGAGGGACTGTGCACCGCTCTGCTGGGGCGGGTGCTGTGCGTGGACGTCTCCCCGCATGCCGTCACTCTCCTGCGGTTGCAACGCGAGGGCGCCGACACCATCCAGATCCTCCTGCCTCCGGGAACGACCTGCGCTCATGAGGCCGGACGGCGGCTGCGCAGCCTGGTTCAAGATGCCCTAGTCGGCGGTCTGCTCCCGTAGCGGAGCCCGGGCGGTGGACACGACGGTGGGCAGACCCGTCACGGGTCTGCCCACCGTCGTCTTATTGCTCCTCGGGTGCCCCGGGGAATCGGATATCCGGTGTCAGCGAGCCTTATAGGACTGGCAGGTGGCGGTGTCGGCGCCAATGGTGATGGCGTCGGCGGTGCACATGAGATCGGTGTTGTGGATGCACTCCAGGCGCTGGCAGGCGCCTACGTGACCCTCGGCCACCGGCAGGCCGCCGCGGGCGTCGAGGCTGACGAAGGTGGAGCAGGCCGGGTCGGTGGAGTCGCCGCCGACCGTAATGGCGAAGGCGGTGCAGCCTCCGTGGTTGTAGGCGCAGGCGGTGGTGGCGCAGGACTTGATGGCGGTGACGGTCGACATAATGGGTCCTCCCCTGAGGCGATCGGTGGTGCTCGGTTGATGACGTAATTCAAGGTAGAGGTGTGTCCGGCGGTCGGCAACGTCATCGTGGGACGTTCCGTGAACGGTTTTTCAGAACGTTGGTATCCCGGGGATTACTAAGGGTGTCGACGAGTGATCGGGTACGGCGCTCGGGCGGGGCCGGGCGCGTTCTTGTGCACGTTCGGAATTCGCATAACAGGTGAGTCTTTCCTGGTTTCGGCCTCCGCGACTCTTCCGCGGACGGGGGAGATGACGTGAGCGTCCGAACACGTCGAACCGATGGTGCAGGGCGTTCCGGGGGTGGGGCGGGGCGACTTCGCAGGCAGGTGCAGGCGGCGGCCGGACGGGTTGACGGCCCTGCTCGTCTGTGTCACTATATTAATGCAGTCATACAGATGGTCTGACGAGGCCGTCCGGCTGTGCTCATGAGCCGTGTCCTATCCATCCGACCCGAGGAGGGCCCGTGCCGATCGACGATTCCCGTCCGATCTGGATTCAGCTGGTCGACGACTTCCGCCTGCGAATCGTCACCGGCGCATGGGTCCCCGGGACCCGGATCCCCAGTGTGCGTGACCTCGCTGCGGATACCGGAGTCAATCCCAACACCGTCCAGCGAGCCCTGGCCGAGCTCGACCGCTCCGGCCTGACGACGGCCGAGCGTACGGCCGGGCGCTTCGTCACCGCGGATACCGGGGTGCTCGATGCCACCCGCCGCGAGCTCGCCGTCGGCGCCGCGGACACCTTCATCACCGCTGTCACCGCCATCGGTATGGATCTCGCTCAGGCGGGCGAGGTGCTGACCGAACGGTGGCCGGATCATCCCATTCAGGAATCAGGAGAGACCTCATGAGTACGTCACCGACGGCCGCGTCGCTGGATGCCGAGCGCCCCGATGCCCCTCCCGGTGTCATCGCCTCCTTGGACGGGGCCCCGCCGCTGGTCACCGTGCGTCGCCTGACCAAGACCTACCGCGGACGGTCCGCCCTGAACGATCTGAGCCTGGCCCTGCCTGCCGGACGCATCGTCGGTCTCATGGGTCCCAACGGCTGCGGCAAGACCACCCTGCTCAAGATCCTCGCCGGGGTTCTGGCCGACTACGAGGGCGAGGTGCTTCTCGGCGGACACGCCCCGGGACCGCAGTCCAAGGATTTCGTGTCCTTCCTGCCTGATGCTGAGTTCTTGCCCACGCGCATGACGCCGCCGCGGGCGATCGCCCAGTTCTCCCGCCTGTTCGCCGACTTCGATGCCGATAAGGCCCATCGTCTTGTCGACTTCTTCGCATTGCCCGTCGATCGTTCCATCAAGGAGATGAGCAAGGGCATGGGGGAGAAGCTGCGCATCGCCCTGGCCATGAGCCGGCGTGCCCGCGTCTACCTGCTCGACGAACCCATCTCCGGTGTGGATCCCACCGCCCGCGAGATCGTCCTCGACGGCGTCCTGCGTGATTTCGACCCGCATGCTCTCATGCTCATCTCCACTCATCTGATCGCCGACGTCGAGCCGATCGTCGACTCGGTCGTCTTCCTCAAGGACGGGCACCTGCTGCTGGCCGGCGACGCCGACGACTTGCGTCAGGCTCACTCCATGAGCCTGGACGCCCTGTTCCGGAAGGAGTACCGCTGATGCTTCGCACGCTCTTCGCCGAGGAGATCCGCACCCAAGTGGGGCGCAATGCGGCCACGCTCGGGGTCTGTATCGTCGTTCTGCTCGGGTTCCTCGGGCTGTGGTGGTTGCTGGCCGATGTCGACAGCCTGGCGGCGCTCATGCAGATTGCCGCCTCTCTGGTGCTCGTGGCGATGCCGGTCGTCGTTCTGGTTCAGATCGCGGTCGAGTACTGGCAGTCCATGTACGGTCAGCGCGGTTATCTCACCCAGGCGGTACCGGTGCGCGGCCGGGTGCACGTGACCGCCAAGCTCCTCTACGCCTGCCTCATGGGGCTGATGTCGGTTGCGTTCGCCCTGGTCGGTCTCGTCGGCTGGTGCGCCGCGCTGGCGCACAGTAAGGGGGTCGGTCTTAGCGAGATCCTGGAGTCGGTGCGCACGGCTGCCGATGCTGCGGGTCCGGGCCTGACGACGTTCCTCATCGTCTCCGTTCTGATCGGTTTCGCGGCGTTCATCGTTGAGGTCGCCGCTGTTATGAGCATCGGTGCCCAGGGGCGTTACAGCCATGCCGGTTTCGGGGCGCCGCTGATCGGTTTCGTCGTGCTGTACGTGGTCAACCAGCTGCTCGGTCTGGTGTCGACCCTTTTCCTGCCCCTCAGCATCGACGTGGGCACCGGAGATCTCACGACCCGCATGATGTGGCCCGAGTTCCTTGAATCGGTCGGCGGGGACACTGATCCCGCGATCGTGGGTGCGGGAAGTGTCATCGTGAGCCCGCTACTCGCCGCGGTGCTGGTCTGGTGGGCGGTGCGTGCGATCGAGCGGCACATGTCCTTGCGCTGACCGCCCTCCGGTCTGCTATGTCAGCGAGATTGGGAGACGGTGGCCTGGGCGAGCGCCCGTTCGCCGCCCGAGCCGGCGTCCGCGGGGCCGTAGATGACGATGGACTGCCCCGCCGCCAGTCCCCGCAGTGGCTGGCGCAGATCCGCCCGCAGGGTTCGAGCCACCGGGTCGACGGCGACGTCGGCCGGTACGGACCGTCCGTGAGCGCGCACCTGCACGGTCACGTCCCGCCAGCCGACGGCGCCCTCGCCGAGCGGGTTCGGCTCAGCCAGCAGGACGAGCTCCTGGCCGTCGACGGCGCTGCGGTGCAGGAGTTCTGCAGGGCCGACGACCACCTCGTTGGTGGCGGGTCGAGTTTCGATGACGTAGCGGGGGCGTCCGTCCGGGGCCGGGCGGGTCAATCCCAGCCCTCGACGCTGACCGACGGTGAAGCCGAAGTATCCGGAGTGCGTACCCAGAATTTCGCCGTCGGGGGAGACGAGGGCCCCCTTGCTCGTGCCGAGGCTGCGGGTGAGAAATCCGCGAGTGTCGCCATCGGCGATGAAGCAGATGTCGTAGGAGTCGGGTTTGGCGGCCACCGGCAGGCCGCGGCGCTCGGCCTCGGCGCGCACAGCCGCTTTGGAGGGGGCATCGCCGAGGGGGAAGAGAGCGCGGGATAGTCCTTCGCGTCCGGAGATGGCGAGCACGTAGGACTGGTCCTTAGCGGCGTCGACGGCGCGGCGCAGCTCCAGGCCAGCGGTCCTGCCGGGGTGGCCGGTGGCGGCGCCCCCGGTCAGTCGGGCGTAGTGGCCGGTGGCGACGGCATCGAAGCCGAGGGCGAGGGCCCGTTCGAGCAGGGCGTCGAACTTGACGCGCTCGTTGCAGCGCACGCAGGGGTTGGGAGTGCGGCCCGCACGGTACTCGGCGAGGAAATCGGCGACGACCCGCTCCTCGAACTGCTCGGACAAGTCCCACACGTAGAAGGGGATGCCGAGGATCTCGGCTGCCCAGCGGGCATCGGAGGCGTCCTCGATGGAGCAGCAGCCGCGCGAGCCCGAGCGGGTGGCGGCGCGGTTGCGGGTCAGGGCCATGTGCACTCCGACGACGTCGTGCCCGGCGTCCAGAACGCGGGCAGCGGCCACAGCGGAGTCGACTCCGCCGGATAGTGCCGCGAGTACGCGCATGGGGTCTCCTGTGGTCGGGTGATAGCGGTTGGTGGTGCGTCGAGGGCGGTAGCCAGGCTACTGCGTGCAGTAGGTGGTCGTGAGGTTCGGGATCCGAGGGGGCTGCGCCGTCGTGCTGTGGAAGAGGGGCGGGAAGGCCTCGGGCGGAGCATCGCCTGAAGAGCGATGCTTCGCGGAGGCGCAGGCTGCCGTCTTGCCCGTATTTCTTGCTGCGGATGATGCCCGAGAAGAAATGGAGCACATGGGGCATTGAGCTCGGGAGCCGAGCGGTGACGTGGTTGTCGACGGCGCGCGTCGGTTCGTCGCCGCGGCGTCTGTTGGCCGGGCCGACTCTGCTGGTATCCGGGACCCGGCAGGGCCTGCGCACGCACGAGAAGAGATCATGAGGCGAGAGGCGTGCTCGTGTAGTTCGCGTTGATCGGGAAGAATAATCACTGGTGTGATTGTGGGGAGGCTGAGATGGTCGGGCGAGGGCTGAGGGGTGATGAGTAATTGCCCCGCTCGCGCGGGGTTTACGACCCGAACGCCGAGACTTTCGCCCACAATTCCGGATCATCCCCGCTCGCGCGGGGTTTACTCCTTGACCGCGTTGTACAGGTCGCCGTCGAACGGATCATCCCCGCTCGCGCGGGGTTTACACATAATCGGCGCCAGCGAGCTCCCGCTCGATCGGATCATCCCCGCTCGCGCGGGGTTTACTGCGCGGCGGTAGCGGCGTCCTGTGCTTTCGTGGGATCATCCCCGCTCGCGCGGGGTTTACTCTGGCATGTCCACGGATGACGCGGTAGCCCAGGGATCATCCCCGCTCGCGCGGGGTTTACCACTCTATCCTCGTGGGTGAGAGGACAGTTTTCGGATCATCCCCGCTCGCGCGGGGTTTACTGGACGTTCAACCCCTCAGGAGGCTCGGTACCCTGGATCATCCCCGCTCGCGCGGGGTTTACCACAGAAGCATTCAAAAACTACAATATGAACGGGGATCATCCCCGCTCGCGCGGGGTTTACGCCCGGCCGTCGCCTGCTCGTCAACAGAAACAAGGATCATCCCCGCTCGCGCGGGGTTTACCTTTTTGTGAGCGCGTTGATTTCGTCCGCACTTGGATCATCCCCGCTCGCGCGGGGTTTACTTGTGGTGTCACTCACGTAAATTCATGACGCCGGGATCATCCCCGCTCGCGCGGGGTTTACCGCTGTTGCCTGTGATTCAACAGCTGGCGCCGAGGATCATCCCCGCTCGCGCGGGGTTTACCATCACTAGTCGTTACCGTTCGGGAGGATCTTGGGATCATCCCCGCTCGCGCGGGGTTTACCCTTTCGCCCACATGGCAACAAACAACGCGCACGGATCATCCCCGCTCGCGCGGGGTTTACACCATCGTACTGGGAGCGCAAGTTGGCGCACAGGGATCATCCCCGCTCGCGCGGGGTTTACGGCGGGCATGATTTCGAGCAGAAGATCGCGCGCGGATCATCCCCGCTCGCGCGGGGTTTACGTCGGCAAAACATACACAATCGGCGGCATAACAGGATCATCCCCGCTCGCGCGGGGTTTACTCGCCTACAATGAGGCGGAAAAGAGGGAACGGGGGATCATCCCCGCTCGCGCGGGGTTTACCGCCGAGAAGGCTCCCACGTATGGTGAGTTCGGGGATCATCCCCGCTCGCGCGGGGTTTACGTCACTCGCTCAACTGGGATGCCTCGAAATTCGGGATCATCCCCGCTCGCGCGGGGTTTACACAATTTCGGACAGCGTTCCATGGTGACCGCGCGGATCATCCCCGCTCGCGCGGGGTTTACGAATTCGACATTCCCCCGGAGGCGTTGGAGGACGGATCATCCCCGCTCGCGCGGGGTTTACAGGAGCACTATACGCCGGGAACCCCGACATCGCGGATCATCCCCGCTCGCGCGGGGTTTACGTCTGCGCATTCCCGCCCGCAACAGCATTCAAGGGATCATCCCCGCTCGCGCGGGGTTTACAAAGTCGTCACCATGCTCGCCAGGCGGCACGTGGGATCATCCCCGCTCGCGCGGGGTTTACCGGTGCCGGACATAAAGAAACGACTCATGGACTGGATCATCCCCGCTCGCGCGGGGTTTACTCGGGATCTACTATATTCGCGAGTACGGGAAGCGGATCATCCCCGCTCGCGCGGGGTTTACCTTGGAGAAGAGATTGATGAGTCGACCGCCGGCGGATCATCCCCGCTCGCGCGGGGTTTACGGCGGTGAGGTCACGGAGGCGAAGTTCCGTGATGGATCATCCCCGCTCGCGCGGGGTTTACAGACGACACTTACCCGTGTACACGCGCTCAAACGGATCATCCCCGCTCGCGCGGGGTTTACAAGACCAGTGGGTGACCATGACAGTCACCGACCTGGATCATCCCCGCTCGCGCGGGGTTTACCTGGCAGGCAGGCCTCGACTCCCTACAGGTCCACGGATCATCCCCGCTCGCGCGGGGTTTACTCCCGAGAGCGCTCCAGGACGGCCACCCGTTTGGGATCATCCCCGCTCGCGCGGGGTTTACGGTGGCCTCATGAGCGAGCTCCAGGAGATCGCCGGATCATCCCCGCTCGCGCGGGGTTTACCAAGGCGGTCGACGCGGACGAAGGTGACTGGAAGGATCATCCCCGCTCGCGCGGGGTTTACCGGTGATCCAATTAAGGGCAGCGGACGCACCCCGGATCATCCCCGCTCGCGCGGGGTTTACCACAGGCCCTGGCGGACATTAGTCGCCCGTCCGGGATCATCCCCGCTCGCGCGGGGTTTACGTTCCCGGCGGTCGCACACGGCCCAGTGTGGGCGGATCATCCCCGCTCGCGCGGGGTTTACTGGCGGCGATGTTGGCCATGAGTTCGGGGGTGGGGATCATCCCCGCTCGCGCGGGGTTTACGACATTGTGTGGGCTATGGACATCGGGGACGCCGGATCATCCCCGCTCGCGCGGGGTTTACCCGCTCGTCAATTCCGAGAGATCAATAACACGAGGATCATCCCCGCTCGCGCGGGGTTTACGCCGTAAACAAACACAACCCATCCAAAACAAAAGGATCATCCCCGCTCGCGCGGGGTTTACACTTGGCGATCGGCGTGATTCCAACGGTGGGCCACCCTACCAGGGGGCGTTCGCCTTCACTGGTGACCTAGGGACCGCTCGGCTGAGTTGCGGAAGCGTCGTCGCCGGGCAGCGATCGACCACGACTCCTTCGCCGGTTTAACGGCGCCGGGTAGGGCCTGCGACGACGACCCTTCGATCTGCCGGTAGGGGGTACGCATGACGAGGCAGCCTTCGACGTCCAGTGGCTCCCGGTCGTATCCCAGCGAGGCCACGGTGAAGTGCTGCTCGGAGCGCACCGACCAGATCAGGAGCGCGCGCCCGTCGCCTATGTACGCTCGGACCAGTTCCCACAGTTGCTCGCGGACGCGAGCCGAGAGGTGGCCGACGAAGACTCCGGGGGAGACCTCGAGCAGCCATCGCGTCATGGCCCCGCGCAGTGAGGCCGGGGCTGCTGACAGAATCAGCACTACCATCCTCCCGCGTCCTCTCCGGCGTAGTTCGATCCACCGGTGACGGCACGCCGCTGGTAGTCCCATAGCGAGACGACGTTGATGCTCATATCCTCCTGCTCGTCGACTCCGAGCAGTTGATAGATGTCCCTGACCGTTCGCTCTATGACCTTCAGCTCGAAGATCCTGTCTCGAACGCGCCGTCGAGTCGTGCCGGTGAGGTCGTCCATTCCCTCGGCGACCACGTCGAAGGAGATCGGGATCGTCGTCTCGGCCTTATACAGGTCTGCGACGTCGTACACGAAGGATCGTTCGTGTCCGGTGTGGACAAAACCGAGCCCCGGTGAGCAGCCCAGTGACACGATGACGCCGTGAACGACTCCGTACAGCGCGGCGTGCGCCGCTGAGAGGGCCTGATTGATCGGGTCCGATGCCTCGAAATCGTCGGGCCGATACTCCCTGCGGGTCCATGGCACACCGGTTCGTCGCGAGTTCTCCCGATACACCTCACGGATCCGGGCGCCTTCGCGACCTCGCAGTTGCTGCATGGTGAGACCGTCGACGTCCTCGCCGTGAAAACGCATGCAGTACATTTCACGCGCTACACGCAGACGTTTTTGAGGCGAGGAAACGCGGGTCGCCTGCTCCATCAGAAGCCGGGTGGACGTCGCCAGCGAGCGACCGTGCGCATAATAGCGAACTCCGCGCTCACCGACCCAGACCGCCGTCGTTCCGCATTCACCGAGCAGACTCATCGCCTGATGACTGACCGACGTTCCCGGGCCGAAGAGGACAGCCACCAGGGAGGCGGCGGGGACATGGATGGTGCCCTGGTCGTTACGGGCGGTCAGGGCACCATCCTGCCGGTGCACGACGCAGTGCTCCAGGTAGAGGAAAGACATCCGATCCTGCACACGGGGGAGCGCCGTCACGGGAACCGGCAGCATCCTGGCCATTCCTCAGCCTCGTCTCACTCGTGCGAGAGTCAGGAGCCCGCACCCGTAGGCCTTGGAGCGACCGATCCCTGTTACGAGGACATGACGCAGAGCCTGCGGATCGGTGACGTGCATAATTCCCTCGTAGACGGTCCGGTTGATCGTGACGCGGTCATGCGTCTTTGAGCCCGGCCGTCGTCGTGAGAAAATGGGCCTCTCCCGGCGCACGACCACAAGGTTCGCCGATTCGTCAGCGTCCTCGACCCGCTCAGCGCTCTCCCTCCCGGCGACCGCGGGCACGAGTTCGAAACCGTATCCCGGGGCGCGTGAGAGGAGCCATTGCCTCTGCTGCTCGACGGTGACATGCCCGAACCGCTTCCCGCGCATGCCCGGCCCCCGAGAGGCCGAGTAGGACGGGTTCGCCGCCAGACGGAAGGCCCATAGCTGGTCGGCGTCGAGGCGCTCCAGGAACGGGGAGTAGTCGAGGGTCCGGGCCGGCACGCCTGCCGCCCCTGCTTCGGTCACGATCTGCGAGCAGTCGGGCTCCGAGGGCGAGAGCAGGTACAACGTCGTCATCGCGCCCCGGTCCACCCGCCACAGAACACGGCCGGATCCGTCGTCCGTCTCGCCCCCGCCACTGTCTCCGGCGGCGCCCAGAACGACGGCGTGCATGACCTGCGGCGAGCCCAGGTACTTGCGTGCCAGCCGTCGTGTCGGATCCAGCTCGATCTTCGTCAGGAACACCGTCCCGCCTCCTCCACATCGATCATGGGGTCGTGCAGGTCCACCGCGGGGGCTTCCACAGTCACCAGCAGTCGTTCGACCTGGCGGAGCCCGTAGTCGCGACGCCGCGGATCGAAGGAGATGGGCACATCGCGGCTGCTTCGGACAGTGCCTCGCTCCACGGCGGGCACGGCCTCCTGGTCGACGAGCAGCTCCGCGTCGAAGGGGGTGCGACGCCGGCGGAACCGCTGTTGGAACCACTCGGAGGCCTGCCATCGCTCCTTTCTGAGAGCGTCGAGCAGCGGTGCCTCGCGCAGACCCAACGAGATCGGGGGCGTCGGCGGACATGATCGCCTCCCGAGGTACAGCGGGAACACCGGGTGCCCGAGCGCTTCGTCAATGCCCTCCAGGAGCGCCCCGTCCCCCTCGATGCCCGCCAGGAAGACGGAGTCGGCGAGGTAGTAGCGGTTCGATAGGGGCATGGAGTCCCCGCCGTCGAGGGGTCTCGCCGTGTGGAAGTCGCGGATCACGGTGCCCGGCTGGTCTTTGCGCACGCCGAAACGCAGCGAGAGAAAGTCCTCGATCGGATCCGTTCGGCGCCGTCCGACAGCGGCCGCCAGCATGCCGATGATCCCGCTCTTGGTCGGGGCGAGCTCCGTGGCGCGGATCGTGAAGCGGGATTTCACCCCCCATGCCTGCAACGGGCCCGCGAGTCGTAGGAGGAGAACGGTCATCAGGCCCGCTCCTGACCGGGTACGCGCGGGGCCACGATGTCGCGGACCCGTCCGGGCAGGTCCGCGAAGGACACGCGTTCCCCGACAGACGAGACGGCCTCGGAATCCTGGAGGGCGACGACGAGACTGGCAAGCGGCCGCAGCCCGTAGTTCTCCTCGATCGTCGAGGAGTACCGGACCAGACTCTCCACCGAGCGGTCGACGTAGCCGCGATCGGCGTCCTGCGGAATCGGCTTCTCGAACGCTCCCACGAGGGAGACCGGCTGGTCCTCGCGGACTGAGACGACCACCGTCTCGGGCACGGTCCGGTTGGCGAAGGTGTTCTGCTTGCCGGTCGGCATGGACAGGCAGAATCCCTTGATGAAAACCTCCAGCGCCCGCAGCGCCGCCTCACCGTCCCCGAGATTCTTAACCAGCATGTCGAGGTTGACGGTAGCGTAGCGGTACATCGTGGCCGAGGAGAACTCGACCGTCCCCATCATACCCGCTCCCGCATCCTCCTCCTCTTCCGAACGGCTCTTCTCATCGTCGACGGCGGTGAAGAAGTCGTACTCGTTCTCCGCGGCGTGCGTGGAGATGGCGTGAGCCACCTGGCAGGCGGCGTCGACGTTGAGATCGGTGTCATCGGCGACCATGCGGCCGAAGAGCGCGATATCGACGGCGTGAGCCTCCTTGAAGATCTTCTTGATCGTCCGAGCGTCGAGCGCCTCGCCACCGCGGGCCGAGGTAATAGCGAGCTCAGCGAGGCGTCCGATCTGTCCGGCGGACAGGAACATCAGGTATCCCGATTCCTGAGGCGCATTCTTCTTACCGCGCGGAGGCGAGAGCTTGATCTTGGCCGTCTTGAAAACCCCCTCCGCCAAGGAGAGGGCGCTCTCCGTGAGTTCCGGTGCGTCCTCGGCGATCTTCGCGGCGAGCACCCCGGCGACCCGCTTGGTGCGCACACCGACGTCGGAGGCGTCCAGCAGGTCGTCGAAGTACAGACGCGCCGCCCGCTTCCAGGACTGGCTGGAGACACGCAGCCGCCTCACCCCGCCGTAGATGGCGGACTTCGGCGATCCCGAGTCGTCCCGATTGACGCAGGACGGCGGAAGATTCTGGATGATGTGGATGTCGACGTAGGTGCTCATTGATCAGTTCTCCAAGGTGGATGCGTGGTTGGTGGAGGTGGTGTCGTGGTCGATGCCGGGGGCCGAGACGGCGCCGTCGGCGGGCAGTGAGTAGTACTGGCGGGCCCAGGCCAGGCGGACGCTCTTAGCTCCGCCCGGGCGCTGGAAGCGGACGATATCGTCGGCGAGCATGGCGTGGTCCAACGCAATACCTCGGGATCTCAGCAGCGAGACGAGGTTCCGCAGGTGGTGGCGCAGCTCCGCCACGGTCGTCGAGGTGACCAGGGCGTTGAAGCGGGCCCGGGCGGAGGGATTCTCCTCGTCCGTGCCCACCAGCTCGTGAGCGGCGCGTCCGAGGCCTCTTCCGGGCACGAACATGCACTCGGACCGCGACTGCTGGTGGACGGCGTAGAGCGTCATAGCCGTGTGAACGGCGATCTCCTCCCGGGTCGGAGCGTCGCCGGCGCCGTCGGGGACCTCGACGCGGGTGAGCTCCCAGATCTCGGGCAGCTCACCGGGAGCCCTGTTCGCGCCCTTGCGCAGGGCGGCAACCTCGGCGCGCCCCAGTGACTCGTTGTCGAGGTAGCGTTTCTGCAAGCCGTGCGCGCCGCCGATGCGCTGGTTCACCAGGAGGCCGATCCTCCCGAGGCGGCGGGCTCGTCGGGCATCGGGCGGGGCACCGCCCGACACCTCTGCGGGTGTGCTGGTATCCGACACTGTCATGCCGGTGTCCTTTCTGCGTTCTTACTGTTCTCACTTGTTCTCACTGGGCGTCCTGCCGGGCGGGTGCGGGCACCGCCGCGTTCAGAGCGCGGCGGAAGAAGAACAGCGCCTTGCCGACGTCCATCCGTCCCTTTCCCTCCCCGCGTCCGGCGAAGGTAGTGCCGGGCACGGCGGAGGCGAGCTCCTCCTGCTGCCTCCAGGCCTCGGTGCGCAAGAGGCCGCGCCACTGGTCGCGGGCGACGTGCGGGTCTGCTCCGTCGAGGGAGGCGAGCCAGCGGGGGAAGCGCTCATCGATGACCTGGTAGAAGTCCGCGCCGGCGCGCGTGCGCGCGGCCGAGGCGGTCTCCGGGCTCCCGCCGTGAGCCCGGTCCAGATTCCCGGCCAGGCTTCTCAGCGCCGCAGCCACCTGCTCGGTCTGCTCCATTGTGTCGTGGACGACGGCGACCAGGCGCTTGCTCTCAGGATTGAGCAGGCCGGCGGGCAGCGTCAGGACGTCGTCGACGAGTTCGGTGACTGTCGCCTCTTTAGGCCCGTATTCGAGGCCGACGGCGTGCAGGGGGATGAGGCCGCCCGTGGGCACGATCCTGCGGCGCATGAGTTCCTGGTAGAAGGAGACGACGCCGGGGGAACGGTATCGGGGCGCATCCCCGGCGTTCTTGACCGTGATCTTCGGGCTCAACTGAGCCACGAGGGTCGACAGCCCCCGCCAGAACGCCCGGTCCGCCGGCAGCTTGCGCGGCATGTAGACGGGCGACTTCAGCTTCTTGGTCTGGGGCTCGGAGAAGCGCCATGCGGTCATGGGCTCCACCAGATAGCGGTTCTGGGGCGTCGTCTTGTCACCGTTGCCGAGGAACAGTCCGGTGACGCGCTCGTCGTCGCCGTGGAGGAGGATGCGGCGCGTCTGCCACGTGTAGCAGGACACGGGCCCCGTGGGCTCCAGGGCGGGCGAGCCCGCCGGACCGTCGGCCTCACGCTCCCACGGGGCGAGATCGCGTGCAGGATCAACACCGTCGAGGCCGGCTGTCTTCCCGTCGCAGACCACGGTGTTGAGGAGCAGCGTTCGCTCCAGCGTTCCGCCCACCACGCTCACGGTGCCGATCCGCCCCGTCCACCCCGGCCCGATCGGATAGCCTCTTCCTCCCTTGACCTGCGGGTCGCCGACGGCGCCGGTGCGGATGCCGGAGGGGTCGAACGCATGGGCGTGCACCAGCCACCGGGCCGCTTCCGCCCAGCCAATGGAATTCAAGCCCTCGGCGATGCGGGTGGTGAAGAACTGGTTGCCGTTGGGAACGTCCACGATGAGGGATTCCAGGTCCGAGATCTTCCCCGACGCCGCATGAATCCCCGCCACCTGGAAGAAGGGACGCTCCGGGTCGCGCAGATCGAAACGGTCGCGGTGCCTCTCCAGGTAGGCGGCGGCGTCCCGCCCCAGGAGCTCGGGTTCCTGCCAGTATTCCCTCCACCTGTCCAGATCCTCCGGTCCGTCCATGGTCCGGTGGCAGATCGCCAGGAGCAGACGCAGGACGGCAATGTCCTGGCTGGCGACCTCGCCGTAGATGCTCTTAATATCCGTGGCATCCTGGAAAAGAGTGAGAAGAGAGACCTCGTTGGCCTCGCCGTTGAGCCGGATCACTCGGATCCACGGCTCGTCGAGAAGATTGAAAGTCGAAGTCATTCGGGACGGACCTCCTTCAGTCCGGTGGATGGGGAGTACTCGAGCGTTGCGCCGGCCAGCTGTGCCCGGCTTTCCTTCAGGAGGAGGAACAGCTGCCCGCGCAGCTGCGGATCGTCCTGCCAGGGGGGCACGACGCGTTTCTCGAGCTCGTCGATGGCGTCGTCGAGCCTGCTGCCCTTCGTCATGCCGGCGGGCAGTCTCACGGCGGACAGGGCCATGGCGCGCACGACCTTCCGGTCCGGAACGCGATCGGTGGGGATCAGGGCTCCCGGGGACTCCGGTGCGTGCGGCAGGGTGCGTATTTCCTCCTGGCCGCCGATCCAGCGCCGGTCCAGGAGAATGACCTCCAGGGAGTCCTCGCCGTCGCGCACCTGGGCGTGCCCCTCATCCTCGTCGTCGGAGGCCGTCGTATGCAGCCAGCCGACCAGGGAGGAGCTCGCCCCGCTCCGCTCGGGCTCGCTCAGCAGGAAGCCCTGAGCGGAGTCGTGCTTCGCGCGGTTCTTCCGCGCATACGCCTCACGGGCGTGCTCCACGGCCTCGTGCCACAGCGGTGGTCCCTGGACGTCGGCCCCGTAGACCGCCTCGATGAGCTCGTGCACGTCGTCGGGGATCGTGATCGTGCCCGAGTCGTCGACGACCCGGTTCAGGGCGGCCGCGCTCAGGAGCATATCCTGCTCGCCGTAGATCGCCTTGGCGCCCGGCTCCAGCGAAGGGTCGGGGGATGACGTCGACGGCAACCAATCGATGTAGCAGGTGGGGGCGGACACCCAGGGCGGTCGCGGCCGCTCATGGCGGTGCAGACGGCCCATCCGCTGGAGAATCAGGTCGATGGGCGCCAGGTCCGTCACCAGCAGGTCGAAATCGACGTCCAGGGACTGCTCGACCACCTGCGTGGCCACGACAATGGCCCGGTGCGGGCGCGTCGGGCCGCTGCGCGGAGGTCCGAAGCGGCGCAGAAGATCCTCGTCCTTCGCCAACCGGTCGCCGATGGTGAAGCGGGCGTGGGTGAGGCTCACCTCCTGGCCGAATCGCTCCCGCAGCAGCTCATAGGTCTTCTGTGCGCGTCGCACCGTGTTGCGGACGATGAGCGCACAGCCGCCATCGGTCAGCCTCTCCTCCAGCAGCGGGACCAGGGCGTCCTTCATGAGCCGCTTGAGGCGGATCGTGCTACGTCGCCCCGCCGACGTCGGGACGACCTCGATCCGCTCTCCGCCGGCGGTGACCAGGCAGGGGAAGGGGGTGCGCACGGTCTCGAGGTCGGGGCGTGTGGGGACTCGTTCTCCAGCCGACAGACGCAGGCCCCGTCGATAGGCGTCGACCATGGCGGTGCACCGCGCCTCGGACAGCGTCGCCGACAGGAGCACCACCGGCACTCCGTAGGCGGCGAGCCAGGTCAGGATCCGATCCAGGTAGACATTCATATAGGTGGAGTAGGAGTGCACCTCGTCGACGATGACGACTTTGCGGGACAGTCCCAGGTGCCGCATGGCCAGGTGCGGGGAGCGCATCGCCCCGAACAGCAGGTGGTCCACGGTGGTGACGACGAAGTCCGACAGCATCGACTTCTTGCGCCCACTGAACCAGGCCAGGATCGCCAGATCGGCTCTGCGGCGGTCCTCAGCGCCTGTGACGCGCCCCGTCCGGGCCTCCTCCTCGTCCCATCCGATCCCGGTGGGGTGCGGGGCGTCTCCGGTTGTGCTGGCAAGCGATCCGAGGAGCCGGTCGCGGATCTCGTAACCGCGGCGTCGCAGTTGCTGGGCTTCCTTGTTCAGCCGAGCGCGCCCGTGCAGGAGCTGAGCGGCGAAGTCCGACGGCGCGCCCTCGCCGGCGTACGCCTCCTCGATGCTCTCCAGCCAGTCGAGTTCACGGGAGAACATGGCGTCCGTCGTCGCCTGGGTGGGCAGGGCGAAGAGGATTCCGGAGCGGTGAGTGCGGGCGGCGAGTACCTCGGCGGCCATGAGAGCGGCCTCGGTCTTCCCTCCGCCCGTGGACTCCTGGACGATGAGCAGGCCCGGCAGACCCATGGAGCGGGCGGCCCGGAGCGTGCGCGCCTGAACGTCGGTGGCTCGGGATCCCTCGGGCAGGTCGAAGCGGCTGGTGAGCAGAGCGTCAGGATCGGCGCCCTCGTCGCGGGGCCGCCACGGCACGGGGATCTCCAGACGCGACAGGCCGGTGGCCACGCGAAGCGCGTGGGCCTCGGGTGCGAGCAGGCGCGCACCGTCGTCCTCAAGAGACAGCAGCGGGAAATAGGCCTCGGTCGAGGCGATCCAGTCCGAGACGATGAGCAGCCCCGAGAGCTCCACGAGGAAGTGCTGGGACCACGTGTGCCGCCGCCAGTGGGGGAGAAGGCCCGCAGCATCGGTGCGTCGCGCAACGAGGTCGAGGAGCTCGTGGCGGGTGGCGTTCCACGCCTCATCCTCGCCGAGGAGGTGCTCATGCCCGCAGTAGTCGGTGGTGAGAGCCGCCGAGGTGGGCGGGATGCCATGATGGGCGCCGACGACGGAGGCGAGGGCCTCGGCGGGGTCGAAGTCCCAGTCGTGCCCGTCCATGAGCCAGTTCTCCAGGATCAGGTGCCCAGCCAGGGCGTGCGGGACCTTGCGCCGCTCGAGAAGATCGATCGGCCCATGGGCCAGTCCCGCCTCCTTCATGCGATCGTCGAGGCCCTTGGCCTGGACGGAGAAGGCCGGGGTGCACTTGCCGATGTCATGAACGCCGGCGATCCAGGAGGCGAGCAGGCAGAGCTCCTCCACCGGGGTCAGTTCTGAGGCGGAGTCCGCGAACTCGCGCTCAATGAGATCGCGGGTGGTGGGGGCCAGCCAATGTCGGGCAAGGTGCTCGGCCACCGCGGCGGCGTCGAGCAGGTGCAGCCAGAGCGGCAGCCAGTGGTGACTCTCGGGGTCGTAGCCGAACTTCGCCCACACGGAGCGTGCGCGGGTTGAGAGCTCCATCGGGACTTCTTCCTTGGAGATTCCTGGAGACCGGGATAGATTATTGCCTCCGTCACACCGGCATGCTCGCTGTATCCGAATCGTTACGCTAAAGATTTGGAGAGACCGGCTGATTGGCGGGATGTTCAAGTCGACTCGGCGAGCCGGAGACTCGGGCCGGGTCGCCGACTTCACTTGGAGGTGGACTGTCGTGCTGGGTAGTCTGGCTGTGGCCGCAGTTGCCGCTGCGGCCACAGCCAGACGCCAGCGGCCTCATCGCTGCAATAGGAGGATGAGAATGGAGCAAACGAGGTTCACGTAGGCAGTCATGTACTGCACCCGGGCGACGCGGAAGCGGAGTTCTTCTGGGCTCGGTGGCTTTCGGTCCGCGTTTGAAGCGTGTTGAATCGTGGTCATAGGATTCACCTCCTTTCTGTTTCCATGAGTTAAGGTGTGCTAGTTTGCTGTTCACACCTCAGCTCGGAAAGCAGAGTAGCACACCGCGCCAGATGTCGTAGACCTCGCGCCTCAGCGGGGATGACCCTGTGTGGTAGTCGGCTGTCGCGTGCACCCCGCGCAAGCGGGGATGGGTTGAGTGTGCTGGTAGGCGCATGCGGGGTCTTCCACCATCGCATGGTGGAAGACCCCGCGTTTCGCGTATACCTTTCAGAGCTCTCGTCTCAACTCGATTCACCCCCGCCCGCATCACCCGCCCACCCCGGCGGCGCGGCGCGCCGTCTCGAGTGCCGCGGGCAGGGCGGCGAGCAGTCGATCGACGTCGTCGGCGGTGGTGCCTCGCCCCATGGAGCACCGCAGCGTCGAGCGCGCCGGACCCTCCGCGTAGCCCATCGCCAGCATGACGTGGCTGGGCCCCGCCACCCCGGCGTGGCAGGCCGACCCGGCCGAGATGTCGATGCCCGCCATGTCGAGGCCCATGAGCAGCGCCTCGATGTCGGTGTCCTCGAACCACAGGTGGGCCGTGCCCGGCACGTGCGCCGCGTCGGCGGGCAGGGTCGCATGGGCGCCCGGCAGATCTCGTGCCCCCTCCAGCACGCGGGACCGCAGCGCCTCGAGACGCTGTCCCTCGGCTGTTTGCTCGGCCGCCGCCAGCTCAGCGGCCAGTGCCAGAGCCCTGGCCGCCACGACGTCCTGGGTGCCCGAACGCACCCCCCGCTCCTGCCGTCCGCCGCCGGTGGCCGGAACGAGCGCCAAGTCCCGCCCGGCCACGAGCGCCCCCACTCCGACGGGCGCCCCGATCTTGTGCCCGGCGACCGTCATGGCGTCCAGCCCCCAGCCGGCCAGGCTCACCGGTACCTTCCCCAGCGCCGCCACGGCGTCGGAGTGCACCGGCACGTACCCCTCACCCTGGGGCCGCCGCGTTCCCGTCGCCTCCCGCACCGCCTCCACCAGGCCGCCGACGTCCTGCACGACACCGGTCTCGTTATTGGCCGCCATGACGCTGACCAGCGCGGCCCCCGGTGCGACCCGGCGCAGACTCTCTACCTTAACCCGCCCGGCGGCGTCGACCGCGACCTCGACGTGCTCGGCACCCAGGCGCACTGCGGCGGTGCGGGACGAATCGAGCACCGCCGGGTGCTCGAGAGGGGAGGTGACGAGCCGGGGCGTCCGCACGCCGGCGGCCC
>ERZ773073.516-NODE-516-length-19791-cov-4.094548_pt1 | contig 19791 bp, 19 predicted proteins | sample MGYA00580616_ERZ773073 | MGnify/ENA primary metagenome ERZ773073 (study PRJEB29015, sample SAMEA2737960) | human oral metagenome | biome: human oral; feature: human-associated habitat; material: dental | place: China | collected 2131 ...
GCGGACTCCGGACATTGCGACGCCCTAACCTCGGCCCTAGTGGTGCGTGTAATCCCGTCTCTATGCGTCTGTTCTCCTGACCGGTTGTGGTGAAGCAGACGAGGACACGAGGACGGCACCGTTTCCGCCCCAAACGTCCAGCTCAGCAGTATCAAGGACGAAGGGCAAGACAGTTCGGGATCAGGAAAGGCGCTAATCGCATGCGCGATGCCGCGCCGCCACATCATGGTCAAAGACGGCCGTGTCGTACCGACCGGGCTGGATGCCTCTGCCCGCGGCCTGTACGACGACCTGCACGCCTTTTTCACGATGGGTAGCACGCTTTCGTTGAAAGGAGTCTGAGCATGGCTTTTGGCAGTTTTAATTCATGCGGCACCCAGGCACCGATGGCGGAAGTCAATACGACGTCGCTGATTGATGTGACAACGACGTTAATGATAATATTTATCATTTAAGAGCAAGCTGTTTTTTAGCATACGAAGAAAGGATTTCGATTGATCAATCATGGCCGCACGTAGCTCATTTTCCTCCTCTGCGCCCAGCCCGGCACAGCGCGGCAGTCTGTTTATGATCGTGCTCGGCCTGCATGCCCTGTTGCTGTCGCTGATGATGGCGCACAAGACCGTTCTTCCGCCAAAAATCATCGAGTCACCGCTGGTCGTCGACCTCATCGAAGCGACGCCGCTGCCGGTTTCACCGGCCGCAGCCCCTGCCGCCGAGCCGCCAACACCGCCGCCACAACCCAAACCCAAGCCCAAGCCGACGCCCAAACCCAAACCGCAAAAAAAGACGCCCGCGCCCGCACCCAAACCGCAGCCGCCCCAGCTTGAAGCAACAGCATCTTCGGAGCCGGCGAGCGACAACGCGCCGGCAGCGCCGGCGGAAGAAGCCGCACCGCCCGATCCGGCTCCTGCTGCAGCAGGCGGTTCGGGCGGCGTCGAGGGCGGACAAGGCGCAGCCGGTTCCGGCCTCGTGCAGGCACGTTTTGACGCCGATTACCTGCTCAACCCGGCGCCGCCCTATCCGCCGATGTCCCGCCGCATGGGCGAGGAAGGCCGGGTCATCCTGCGCGTGCGTGTTTCGGCCGCAGGAAAAGCCGAGCAGGTCGACATCCGCACATCTTCAGGCAGCGCCCGGCTCGACGAATCGGCGCGGAAAACAGTGCGCGCCTGGCGATTCGTTCCCGCCAAGCGCGGCGGTATCCCGGTAGATAGCTGGGTTCTGGTTCCTATTCATTTCCGACTGGAGCAATAACATGCAAGCAGACAGCACTCAAAACGTTTTTGGATTCGCCCATCTATGGGCCAGCGGCGATACGGTTTCGCACGGCGTGGCTATTCTTCTGGTGCTGATGTCGATCGTCAGCTGGTATCTGATTCTGGTCAAACTGATCGAAGGCTGGAAGCTACGCCGCGCTGGGCGTCTTGTCCCCGATTTCTGGGCAGCGCGCTCACTCGACGAAGGTTTGCAGCGGCTGCGCCGCGCCGGAGCGAACAACCCCTTCGCCCAGCTGGTGACACAGGCTGTATCCTGCAATTCCGACTGCGCCACGGCCGACGAGCAATTGAGTGCGCATTTCGATTCCTCCGGACAGATGGAGCGCACCTTGCGTCAACAGCTTTCCGCCACGCAGTCCGAAATGGAAAGCGGGCTGACTTTTCTGGCAACGACCGGCGCGACATCGCCTTTTGTCGGCCTGTTCGGCACGGTCTGGGGTATTTACCACGCGCTCGTCGCCATCGGCATTTCCGGACAGGCTGCTCTGGAAAAAGTTGCCGGCCCGGTCGGCGAGGCCTTGATCATGACCGCCGCCGGACTGGCCGTCGCCCTGCCTGCCGTATTCGCCTACAACGCGCTGAACCGCGCCAACCGCGTTGTGCTGATCAGCCTGGATGCCTTCGCCCATGACCTGCACGCCTTTTTCACGATGAGGCAAACATTTTCGTCGAAAGGAGTCTGAGCATGGCTTTTGGTAGTTTTAATTCAAGCGGCGCCCAGGCCCCGATGGCGGAAATCAATACAACACCGCTGGTTGATGTGATGCTGGTATTACTGATCATCTTCATCATTACGGCGCCGCTGATGACGCATTCGGTACAGATCGAGCTGCCGCGCGCGTCGAGTTCACCGACGCCGGAAAAGCCGATGACGCTGTCAGTTTCCATCAACGCCCAGGGCAACATCTACATCGGCTCCGAACAGGTGGCCAACGATCAGTTGATGGCGCGCTTTCAGGCCGCCGTCGCCCAAGACCCGAAAGTGGAAATGCATCTACAGGCTGACCGCGACGTGCGCTATGAAATTGTTGCCGAAACGATGAGCGCTGCCCGCCGTGCAGGCCTCACCAAAATCGGCTTTCTTACGCAGCCATCAGAGGCACATGAGTAAATTTTTCTTCGTCGCTCCCGATGCCTCAAAGGGTATCGGGCCGATCCGGGCGCCGTATTTGGGCGTACATGCAATGCGCGTTTCGCGCCGATGCACGGGCGAGGCGATTCAGGCGGATCTGGTTTCCGCCCGACAGCACGGCGTTGCGGCAAAACGGCATTTCGGCATTGCGTCATCCGCACATCTTCCAATCAGAAGCTGAAAACACGCGAGGCAGCGGATTAAAGGATGGAAGAAACAGGATGAAAAGCAGGATAAAGCGAAAACCCGCGTATGCGCTGCTGGCAACGGCAGCGACGCCTTGCGGTTTTCTTGCCGGCCTGCTGCATCAGGGCGCCGGCTTTCGGTCAGCAGTCCATATCTATTCGATCAAAGGAGGAGTTGAATCATGAAAGTTGTTTTTCGCCGCACGGGACTGGCCGCATGCCTTGCCGCCCTGCCGGCCGCCGCATTCGCCGCTGATACGGAACCCGAGCACGAGCTGCGAGAAATGGTGGTCAAGGGCAGCGCGCCCGTTGCCGCCGCCGTCTCTTCGACCGTGGAAAGCGTCACTGCCCAGCAGATCCAGGAAAACATCAACGCTGTCACCTCAGGGCATGTGCTCAAATACCAGCCCAGCTTACAGCTGCGCGAGCGTTACATCGGCGACCGCAACGCCAGCATCGGCAGCCGCATGAGCAACGTCAATAGCAGCGCACATTCCATGGTGTATAGCGACGGTATTCTATTGTCCAATTACGTGGGCAATAGCCTCCTTTATTCACCGCGCTGGGGCATGGTTGCGCCGGAAGAAATCGAGCGGGTCGATTTCATCTATGGCCCATTTTCCGCACTTTACCCAGGCAACTCGATGGGAGTGACAGCAAACTTTACGACCCGCATGCCGGAGAAATTCGAGGCGCACGGAGCGATTCAGTACTTCCAGGAGGAAGTACGCAGTGAATACCGGACGAACAAGAGTTTCCCCAGTTACAACGCCAATGTCTCACTCGGCAACCGCGCCGGCGACTGGTCTTTCTGGGTCGGCTATAACCGTCTGGACAGCAATACAGCGCCTTCCATGTATGGAACGGCGACGCCAAAACCCGGCCCCGGCGGGGTCGAGGTATCAGGCGCCATGACCGACAGGGACGCGCTCAATAATCCCCGCGTAATTACAGGCGCGATCAGCGCCGAGCGCACCATTCAGGATCAGGGAAAACTCAAACTGGCCTATGATTTTTCTCCCAACTGGCAGGCCGCTTATACCTTGGGCTTGTGGCAGAACTCCGGGGAATCTTCTTCCGAAAGCTATCTACGTAACGCGGCGGGTCAGACCATTTATAACACGACGCCCAGCGGGCCATACCAGTATGTACGGATCAACGGACAGCGCTATACCGTCAGCAGCGTTACGCCCCGCAGCAGCGAGGATTTCCACTGGATGCAGGCACTGTCGCTCAAGTCCAAGCGCAAGGAAAACTGGGACGCCGAACTCAATTTCAGCGTCTATCGTTATGCCAAGGACGAATCGCGCAATGCCAGCAATACGGGGCTGGATTCCGGCCAGAACGGTGGCCGTGGGACTTTGACCGACCGCAGCGGCACCGGCTGGGAGAACCTCGATTTGCGCGGCGAATGGCGGCCTGATGGCAAAAAGGGCGCGCACAAGCTGCATTTCGGTTACCACTTCGACCGCTACACATTTAAGTCGGACACCGGCAACGTCGATGACTGGCGTTCAGGCGGCATCCGGGAACTGACGGCGGCTTCGCGCGGCAAGACGAACACCCATGCGCTTTATCTCCAGGATACGTGGCGTTTTGCGCCGGCCTGGTCGCTGACACTGGGCGGCCGATGGGAACATTGGCAGGCCTACGACGGCAGCAACGCCAATCGCGCCAGTACGCCGAGCCAGGTTTCTTACAGCGATCGTAAGAAGAGCGCCTTCTCGCCCAAGCTGTCTCTCGGCTTCCAGGCCGCGCCGGACTGGCATCTGCGCGCTTCGTTGGGCAAGGCGACGCGCTTCCCGACGGTGACGGAACTCTTTCAGGCGATTACCACCGGCCCCAACCGTCTAGAGAATGACCCGAACCTGCAACCCGAGCGTGTGCGTTCCGGTGAACTGGCGATCGAAAAATCGCTGGATAACGGTCAGGCGCGCCTGTCGCTCTTCCAGGAATACCGTTACGATGCGCTCATTTCGCAGACCGACACGACGGTGACGCCCAACATCACCAGCATTCAGAATGTCGACAAGGTGCGCAGCCGTGGCGTGGAACTGTCCTGGGGGTTGAACGATGTCGGGATACACGGCCTCGATCTGAACGGCAGCGTCACCTATGCCCAGTCGATCATCCGGGAAAATCACCGTAATCCGGATACCGTCGGCAACTGGATCGTACGTATCCCGCGCTGGCGGGCGACGCTGGTGTCGACCTATCGCGTTAATGACAAGCTGTCCCTTAGCCTGTCCGCCCGCTACAGCGGACGCCAGTACAACCGCATGGATAACCTGGACGTGAATCCGGATACTTATGGCGGCGCCAGCCGCTATCTCATCGCCGACGCCAAGATGGTCTACCGCTTCCATCCACAACTGCGGTTTTCCCTGGGCATCAATAACCTGAACGACGAGAAAGCCTACATCGGTCACCCCTATCCGCGGCGTATGTACTTTGCCGGGCTGGCGTTCGATTATTGATCGGTATTCCGGATGAACGTATCACACACCACAGTCCCCGGATTCCGGACGAGAGCCGGCACGCCCGGTCTCCGTCCGGCGTCAAGATGCCCCGAGGTTAACCCAATTCCAGGGCGTCTTGATTGGCGGATTGAGGCCATCCGCAAGCATCATCTTTTTAACCCGCAACAGTAACTTTCATCGGAGATGACACCATGAAAAAATATTCCTTCAATACGATCGCGCTGACGCTGGCCGGTTTTCTGCTGATCCCGCTGGGCGCGCAAGCGCACGGTTCCTGGCTGGCCAAAATTCACGGGGAACACACCGTGATGTACGGCCATCATGAATCCATGACCGATCCGTACGATCCGGCCAAAATCGTCGATGCGCGCGCATTCAAAAATGGCCAGAAAGCCGCCGTCAAGATCGTCCCGCATGAACAGCGCTACGCAACGCTGGAAACGGACAATCCCGGACTTCTGGGCTGCGTCATGGACAACGGTTTATGGGTTCAAACCAAGGACGGCAAATGGCACAACAAACCCAAGGATGCCTTCAATGCCTCGGAAGTGACACTTGCCCAGCATTCCTACAAATATGCGGTGAGCTACCTCAATGATCGGGAGCCAGTGAATGCGCTGGGCTACGATCTGGAAATCGTTCCCGCCGTCAACCCCGCCAAGCTGAAAAAAGGTGACAAACTGTCCGTACAGGTTCTGTTCAAAGGCAAACCGTTGCCCGAAGCCAAGCTGAGCAGCAACTTTTTCGGTGACGGGGAAAAATTGACGACCAATGCCGAAGGCCGTGCAGAAGTCAGTATCGCGCGCGACGGCTTCAATACACTGTCCGTCGGGCACGCCACCGAACAAAGTGGAGACAAAGCCAAAGCCGACAAGGTCAGCATGTCGTCCAGCCTGTCCTTCCGTACGCATAAAGAACAGAAAAAGTAAAAAATCCGCCGGGAGCTGCAGGCCGCCGCTCCCGGCGAATAACAACAATCTTATAATGCCTGCGGGTGTTTTTTGTTTTATCTTTCCGTGAGACCGAAATTATGAACAGACTTTTTCCGGCGGCCATTGTGCGTCCACTGGCTTTTCTTTCCGCCCTCTTGTCCGTGACGCTGGCGCACGCCCATTCTCCGCGCCTGGCCTGTTATCCGGACGGCAACGAGTACATCGAATGTGAAGGCGGCTTCTCCGACGGCAGCAGCGCCAAAGGCGTAGAAATCAAGGTCATGTCCTACGAGGACAAAGTACTCTGGCACGGTGCGCTGGACGCCAAATCCAGCGTGCGCTTCAAACGCCCCAAACAGGATTTCTACGTGCGTTTCGAGGGCGGCGAAGGGCATTCGCTGGAAGTCGACCACAATGACATCCGCTGATTCGTCGGCCGACCTTTCCGCCCCCTCTTCCGACGCGCTGCCGGACGGCTGCCGCCAGCGCGTACCGCCTGCCGGCGCTCTGCGCGAGACGCGCTGGGTACTGCTGGCGATGGCGCTGACTCTGCTGGTCAGTATGCTGGCAGTGGGCTGGCAGCGCCGTCTGCTGCCCCAGGAACGCCTACAGGCCCACCAGATTGACCTATCCACCGGGCTAAGTACGGCGGAACAGGGCATCTATACCGACTTGCAGGCCGTCTACGATGAATGGCAAAGCATGAATGCGCCACTGCCGCCGCCCACGCCGAAACATTGGGCGGACGAGGGCTGGCCGCCGTTCATCGACGACCTGACAGCGCAGCAGCGCGGCCGCCGCCAATGGCGCCTGCTCACCGTCGGCGATCGCTATGCCTATCTGGGCACGAGCGGACATACGGCGTCATCTTCAGCACCGAGCGAACAACACGCCACGCCGCGCGTCCTGCTCTGGCGGCTGCCGGAAACGCATGCCATACATGCCATGACGAAAGTAAAGGGCGCTGCAGAAAACGCGCATAGCGATGAATCGCCCCACACCGGATTCGATCTTTGGCTGCATGAGGCTGATACGACGCCTGACGGCGCATTGCCTGAATCCCTGGATGAAGCCAGCCTGATTCGCCACGGCTGGCGGCAGGCGGTCGCGCACCTGCGCGCAGAATATCCGCGCCCGCCGACGCGTGAAAGCGGCGGATTTTAGACATGAATGACCTGAATGGATGTTTTCGATGAAACCAACCTTACCAGCACATTTTCCTGACACCTGCGTCCCGGGCCGCCGCCGCTTTCTCACCGGCCTGGCCGCACTCGCCGCCGGTGCGTGTTTGCCGGCGCGGGCGGCGGCCTTGACGGTCGGCGTGACCTTGCACCCCTATTACAGCTTCGTCGCCAATATTGTCGGCGATCACGCGCGGGTATTGCCCCTGATCGACGCCGGTTTCAACCCGCACGCCTACGAGCCGCGCGCCGAAGACATCAAGCGCATCAACCAGATGAGCGTCGTCGTGCTCAACGCCATTGGGCACGACGACTTCGCCAAGCGCATGATCGCCGCCAGCGACAAGCCGCAGTTGCCGACCATCAATGCCAACGCCGACGTGCCACTGCTGTCCACCATGGCCTTGGGCGCACCGCTGGGCCGGGCGGTCAACCCGCACACCTTCATTTCCATCAGCGCCTCCATGATCCAGGTCAACACCATCGCGCACGAACTGGGCAAACTGGCGCCGGCAGAGGCCGCCTTCTTCGTCGACAACGCCCGCACTTACAACCGCCGCCTGCGCAAACTGCGCGCCGATGCGCTGTCCAGGGTGACGCGGGCGCCCGACGCCAGCTTCCGCGTGGCTACGGTACATGGCGCCTACGATTACCTGCTGCGTGAATTTGGACTGGAAGTGAGCGCTGTCGTCGAGCCGGCGCACGGGATGGAGCCAAGCGCCGCGCAGTTTCGGGCTATGGTCGAGCGCGTGCGCACGCAGAATATCCACGTGCTATTTGCCGAGCAGGACAACCCGACCGGCTTCGTGCGGACGCTGGTCCGCGAAACCGGCATGAAGGTCTATCCGCTCACGCATATTTCACACGGGGCTTATACGGCAGACAAATTCGAGAAAGACATGGCTTACAACCTCGACACCGTGGTTCGCGCCATCCAGGAATCGCACGCATGAGCGCTGTGTCCGCCATCGGCCCGGCCGTATGCCTGCACGATGTCCGCCTGCAACTGGGCGCCACGCCCATTCTGAACGGGATCGACTGGCAGGTGCATGCAGGCGAGGTGCACGCACTGGTCGGCGCCAACGGCTGCGGCAAGAGCAGTCTCATCAAGACGCTGCTTGGCCAGATGCCGCATCGCGGTGAAGTGACGCTGCACTGGCCGGGCGATACGCCCGGCACGCTGGCTTATGTGCCGCAAGCCATCGAGTGCGATCGCACCCTGCCGATGACAGTGCAGGATTTCATGGCCTGCATGTTGCAGTCGCAGCCGCTATTCCTAGGTATCCGCCGCGCTGTGCGTGAGCGGATCGCCGCGGCGCTGGAGCGCGTCGGCATGACGCATAAAATGACCAGCCGCATGGGCGACCTCTCCGGCGGCGAACGCCAGCGCGTGCTGCTGGCGCAAAGCCTGCTACCGCAGGCACAACTGGTGTTGCTGGACGAACCGATGGCGGCGCTTGATCAGGCGGGCATCGCCGTCTTTGAAACCCTGCTGACCGACTGGCGGCGTTCGGGCGCAACCGTCATCTGGGTGGAACACGATCTGGCGGCCGTCTGCCGCCTGTCCAGCCGGGTGACGGCCATGCGTCGCGGCCGCATGCTATGGACACGAACACCTGATGCGCTGCACGACGCCGACATGCTGCTGCAACTGTTCGCGCACACCAGCATGTCGGATGACTCCACGCCCTCTACGCCGAACGGTCAGGAAAAACAAGGCGCCCATGAAATGCAGGAGGAGAAGGCCGCATGAGCGAATACTGGGATGCCGTGCATCACACCTTGCAGGCGGGCGCAGTGGCCGGCTGGCTGCCGCATATGCTGCAATACGGCTTCGTTATCAACGCACTGCTGGCCGGCTGTCTGCTGGGGCCGCTGCTGGGCGGGCTGGGGACGCTGGTCGTGGTCAAGCGTTTCGCCTTTTTCTCGGAAGCGGTCGGGCATGCGGCGCTCACCGGCATCGCCATCGGCATCATGGTCGGCGAACCGGCCAGCAGTCCTTACGCCAGCCTGTTTGGCTTTTGCATTCTTTTCGGCCTGCTGCTCAATTACCTGCGCGGGCGCACTGGCCTCTCGCCGGATACGCTGATCGGCGTTTTCCTGGCCGTGTCGCTGGCGCTCGGTTCCAGTTTGCTACTGCTGCTGGCCGCACGCATCAATATCCATATTCTGGAAAACGTGCTGTTCGGTTCCGTACTGACCGTCAGTGGACGCGATCTGGGCGTGCTGGCCTGTGTCACCATTTTTACGGTGATGGTGCTGCATCGCATTTATAACCGCGCCATGCTGGCCAGTTTCCACGCGCCGCTGGCACAGGCGCGCAAGCTGCCCGTGCAGTGGCTCGACTACGTTTTCGTCATGCTTGTCACTATCGTCACCGTCGCCGCAGTCAAAATCATCGGGGCGATGCTAGTCGGCGCGCTGCTGGTCATTCCCGCCGCCTCGGCGCGCCTGCTGGCGCGCTCGATGCGCAGTTTTTTCTGGCTTACCGTGATATTCGCTACGGCAAGTACGCTGACGGGCATTGCCGTGCCCGTCGCACTGGATCTTGCCGTGCCGTCAGGCGCAGCCGTCATTCTGTGCGCAGGCGCACTGTTCGGACTGGCCGTGCTGGGGCGTGCCCGCGTCGCGCAGCCGGCTATTACGTAGTTATTGCGTAGTTGATCAATTCCGCATTCTTTATGGAGATCAACTCGCCTTGCCGCATTTTTTATCGTTCGCTGCCGGGGAGAGAAAAGCGGACTCTCCCGGTTGCCTAATTTCCTCGCAAGGCGAGATTTGGAGGCTTACCATGTTTTGCAAACGTCTTTTTTCTGTTCTGAACACCACATTCTGTCTGGCGTTCTGGCTGCTCCTGTCAGCCGCAACGTATGCGTCTCCCGACAGTGCCCAGACGGCAAAACCGGCCGATCGCGCCGCGCGCGCGCAAGCCCCGGTAACGCGCGCCGAAGCGCTGCGTGTGCTGGCAGCGCACCCGGTGGTCTACGGACTAGCGCTGCAGCTACTGCACGGCGCCGACGGCCTGGTACTGACCCGGGTCGCACCGGCGCGTCTGCCCGCCAACCGCATTCCCGCCTATCTGCTCGGACGCGGCCAGGATGCGCTGATGGACGCGGCCGTCCAGTCCCAGGCGGTACTGACGCTGCGTTCCATCTGGCCGGATGACCAGCTCTACCCGCTGGCGCGGCGGGCAAACATCCGCATCGTGGAAATCGATGTCGCCAACCCTGTCGAAGGCGACCTGCCGGGTATCACCCTGCTGGGCGGCAAGGCGGGCGCAGCCAGCGATTCCGGCCTCCTCAACAATCCCCCCTGGCAGGACAGCGCCAATCTGGCGCGCATGGCCGCGCTCATGGTCAACGCGCTTTCGCGCCTTGCGCCCGAAGCAGCGCCGCGTCTACAGGCCAACCTGACCCAGATCAATCAACGCCTGCAACAGGCCGTGTCGCAAACCAGCCGCACCCTGGCAGAAGCGGAGCAACTCTCCGTTCTCTTGCTCTCGCCGCGCATGCACGTTCTGGCCAACGCCTTGCAGCTCGAACCCGTCTCCTGGCAGATCCCAGAAAACGATGCGGAATTGCCAGCCGCATTGGCCCAGGCACTGGCGCAAGGCAAACCGCGTGTAGCGCTTACACACACTGCACCTGACGAAGCAGCGGCAAGGCTGATCGAGGAAAGCGGCGCAAAACTGGTGATACTTTCCGAAAATGCCGACGATCCTGTCACGGCATTGATCAATGCTATGCAGGCCATCCGCGAGGCCATGCACACCTCCCGTCTGCCTAATTCATAACCTCTTACCCTGTAACCCGTATGGATTGGGCGTTTGCGGGCAGGTTGCCTTGCAGCCCTTTATTTACAGGGGTTTCAGAGAGGGGTGCCCGCAATCCCTTTATTGACGCGGGCTTTGGAGGGTAGTGTCCGCAATCCCTTTACTAGCGGGGATGAAGCGAAACGATCGCCCACCGTAAGTCCTACTCGAATCTGTTCCCCGCACCAGCGGGGTTGAACCGGCGTCCCACTCGTGCTGACATAGCGGCACACGCTATTCTCCGCATCAGCACGGGTTTCAGGCCGACCAGCCGCGAGGCCATGCACACCTCTCGGCAGCCTAAGTCATAATTCCCTGCGCCGTACCAACGCATACGGCCTGCTGTGCTTCGATATTCTGTTGGCGCGGCCTTTCTTTAGCCTTTCAGGTGTTCGCAGCGCGCCATCCGAACATATCTGCCCAAAAAACGGAGAAGCGCATGCGTTCAAGCAAGGCAAGCCGGATTTTTCAATAGCTTAGAAAGAAACAAAGACAAAGAAACAAAGGCTTAGGAAGCATTCCTAAGCCTTTGTCTGTTTGGTGGGCCCGCAGGGACTTGAACCCTGGACCAAAGGATTATGAGTCCTCTGCTCTGACCAACTGAGCTACAGGCCCGAAACTGTTTGCATGGCTGCCGTATCGCGCTTCTTCCACTCCCTGATCACGCATACCGGAACCAGTGCATTCGATTAATGATTACTGCTGTCAAGAAAACTGCGCAGTTTATCCGAACGCGAAGGGTGGCGTAATTTGCGCAATGCCTTGGCTTCAATCTGGCGGATGCGTTCACGCGTCACGTCAAACTGCTTGCCAACCTCTTCCAGCGTATGGTCGGTATTCATTTCAATGCCAAAACGCATGCGCAGTACCTTGGCTTCTCGCGGCGTCAGCGTATCCAGCACATCCTTGGTAATCAGGCGCAGGCTGGAAAACAGGGCGGCATCGGTCGGCGCCAGGGTGGCGGCATCCTCAATGAAATCGCCCAAATGCGAGTCGTCATCGTCACCAATGGGCGTCTCCATCGAAATCGGCTCTTTGCTGATCTTGAGAATCTTGCGGATTTTTTCTTCCGGCATTTCCATTTTCTTTGCCAGCGTCGCCGCATCGGCCTCGACGCCGGTTTCTTGAAGAATCTGCCGGGAGATACGGTTCATTTTGTTGATTGTTTCGATCATGTGCACCGGGATACGGATAGTGCGCGCCTGATCGGCGATCGAACGGGTAATGGCCTGGCGGATCCACCATGTGGCATAAGTGGAAAATTTATAGCCGCGCCGGTATTCGAACTTGTCGACGGCTTTCATCAGGCCAATATTTCCCTCCTGGATCAAATCAAGAAACTGCAGCCCGCGATTGGTATATTTCTTGGCGATGGAAATCACCAGACGCAAGTTGGCTTCGGTCATTTCGCGCTTGGCGCGCCGCGCCTTGGCTTCACCGGTAGACATCTGTTTATTGATATCTTTCAGCTCCTTGAGCGGCAATCCGATACGTTCCTGCAAAGCCAGCAACTTGCGCTGTTCTTCAATGATATTCGGGGCATTGCGGGCAAGCGTCTGGGCGTAGGGTTTACCCGCCGCCGCTGTAATTTCGGCATCGACCCACCCGAGGTTTAGCTCGTTGCCCGGAAAGGCCTTGATGAAATAGGGGCGCGGCATCCGCACGGTATCGACGCAGATGCGCTGGATTTTGCGTTCGCACGCCCGTGCCTCATCGACCATCGCGCGCACGGCATCGCACAGCCGTTCGATCGTTCTGGAAGTGAAGCGAATGCCCATCATCACTTCGGAAATTTTCTTCTGCAGACGGAGATAGCTTTTATCCTGCGAGCCTTTTTTGAGCAGCGCGTTATGCGCTTTGCCATGGAGCGTTTTGATTTCAGCCAGGCGCGCCAGCCCGTCTTCCTTGAGTTTGAGCAATGAGGCCGAAACGGCAGCGCCGTCGTCATCGCCGTCATCGTCACTGATTTCGTCGTCGGCCAGCCCATTCTCATCAACCGACTCCCCAGCGGCATCCAGCGCTTCATCCGCCGCATTCGGGTCAATCAGACCGTCGATCAGCTCGTCGATGCGCATTTCATCGCGAGCGATCTTTCCCGCACTGTCGAGAATCTCAGCAATCGTTGTCGGACAAGCGGAAATCGCCATAATCATGTGCTTGAGACCGTCTTCGATGCGTTTGGCGATTTCGATTTCACCCTCGCGGGTCAGCAGCTCGACTGAACCCATCTCACGCATGTACATACGAACCGGATCGGTCGTGCGGCCAAATTCGGAATCAACCGTCGAAAGCGCCTGCTCTGCCTGTTCTTCGACATCGGCATCGTCGGCAGCAGCCGGCGCCGGGTTATCCGACATCAACAACGTTTCAGCATCCGGCGCCTCGTCGTACACCTGGATGCCCATATCGCTGAATGTGCTGATAATGCTTTCGATCTGCTCGGCATCAACGACTTCATCGGGCAGATGGTCATTGACCTCAGCATAGGTCAGGAAACCACGTTCCTTGCCCAGCTTGATCAACGTTTTCAGACGGATTTTCCGTGATTCTTCATCGTTCGGCGAAGGTTGCTGCTGACTCGCCATCTGAGATAGCAATTCGGCGGCCTTCGCCTTCGTCAATTTGTTGTTCGTTGTCTTTTCCCTTGCCATGACCATACTCATGTCCCGGTTAAGCGTCAGAATGGAAAATTGCTGATTTTACCATAACTTACGCATCATTCGACTGATAACTGCCTTGTCGCAATGCATGTAGATATTGCTGTTTTTCTTCCGCAGACAAGTCTGTCACCCCCAGCCTCGCCACCTTTGCCTGTAGCGCCTCAAAAACACGCCGGTTTGCTGCTGTCCGCAAATGATCCACCGCACCTGCAAACTCCTCATCAAGCGTTTCTTCATCAAACGGCTGTTGCATCAGTTCAGCCGCTGCCTGATTCAATACACCTTCGTCCTCACCGTTGCGAAAACGTTCCAACAACGCAGAACACACTGGCGGCGCACCTATTTCGGCGGACACTTCGGCGATCGCCTCGCATAATCGCCGCAACGCCTGAGCTTCACCAGAATTGTCCGGTAATGCAGCAAGCGGCACATGCGCCGCCAGTTCAGGTTTTTGCAGCACCATACGCAAAAGCTGCCGCAACAGCGAAGGGGCCTGCCTTGGCGCTCTCGCCGGCGCTGACCGCGCGATGGGGCTCAAACCGCACAAATGCTCGACTTCCGCCTGCGAGAAACCGCTCGCTTCCGCCAGCCTCTTGATCAACTGTAGACGCAAAAACGGCGTTTGCAAGCGATTGAGCAAAGGTTTTGCATCAGCCACCAGATTTGCCCGCCCTTCAGCGCTGGTCATATCGCAGCGCACCGCCAGTTCACGCATAAGAAATTCCGATAACGGCAACGCCTCAGCCACCAGACGCTCAAAAGCGGCAACGCCCTGGTTGCGCACGAAACTGTCCGGATCTTCCGGTTCCGGCAGGAAAGCGAACCCGACGCTTTTCTGCTCCGGCAAGGCTTCCAACGTATTTTCCAGCGCGCGCCAGGCGGCTTTTCGCCCCGCGGCATCGCCATCAAAACAGAATACGATGCGATCAACCTGACGCAATAATTTACGGACATGCCTGGCCGTCGTCGCCGTGCCCAGGGTCGCCACGACGTTGCCGATACCGTGTTGCGCCAGCGCAACGACATCCATATAACCTTCGACGACGATCACGGTATTTTTCTCACGCAGCGCCGCGCGCGCCTGCGGCAGACCAAACACCTCCTGGCCTTTTTCGAACAACGGCGTTTCCGGTGAATTGAGATATTTCGGCTCACCTTCACCAATGACTCGCCCCCCAAAGGCAATCACCTCGCCTGTCTGGCTGATGATGGGGAACATCACACGATCGCGGAACCGGTCATAGAGCCGTCCCTGATCATTTTTGATGACGAGACCGACTGTCTGTAATTCTGTCTGGGTGTAATCCTCAAACACTGTCCCGAGATTTTGCCATTCCTCCGGCGCATAGCCGATGCCGAATTTCTGGGCGATTTCGCCGCTCAGTCCGCGCTTTTTCAGGTAGGCGATCGCCTTGTCGGAACGCTTCAACTGTTCGTAGTAATAACGCGCCGCCCGCGCCATGATTTCACTCAACGAAACGCGCGACGTACCGCCGTGCGACCGTCGTGTGTCGTCTTCCGGCACCGTCATGCCCACACGCGCAGCCAGTTCCTTAACGGCATCGACAAAACTCAGGCCGGAATATTCCATGAGAAAGCCGATCGCCGTGCCATGAGCGCCACAGCCGAAGCAGTGATAAAACTGCTTGCCCGGACTGACAGAAAATGAAGGCGTTTTCTCGTTATGGAACGGACAGCAAGCGACGAAATTCGCCCCCGCCTTCTTGAGCCTTACGTAACCGTCGATCAGATCGACGATATCGACTCGATTGAGCAGATCCTGGATAAATGAATCGGGAATCATGCCTGCCCGCAAGAAATACCTGGAGAAATGACTGAAAACACCACTTAAGAATCGCCGGACAGCAATCCCAGTTTACCGTAATCCACCGTCGTACCTTGCTTTGACCAAGGCGCTCGCCGTACCGAGCCAGGGGGCTGTATCGTTGTTCCGCGTTTTACTCAAACGCCTGCGCCGGAAAGCGCTGCTTTGACCTGCCGGGAAACTTCACCCATATCCGCCTTGCCCGCCAGCTGGGGTTTAAGCACCGCCATCACCTTACCCATATCGCTTGCGCGACTCGCACCCGTCTCAACCACCGCCGCCTGTACCGCGACGGCAATATCCTCGGCACTCATTCGGGCAGGCATATATTGACTAAGCACCTGCACCTCGAATTTTTCAGCATCCGCCAGTTCCTGACGCCCGGCTGCTTCATACTGGGAAATCGAATCTCGGCGCTGTTTAAGCATTTTTTCAATGACCGCAACGATGTCCGCATCGCCCAGCGTGACACGCCCATCGACTTCCTGCTGCTTAATCGCCGCGTTCAAAAGGCGTATGGCGTCGCGCTTTGCCGTTTCGCCATTTCGCATTGCGGCCTTCATCTCCTCGTTGATGCGCTCTTTCAGGCTCATATTCACCTTCTCATCCGATTATCTTCTGCGTTCAGAAAAGCACGACAGAAACACAAAAAGCCGTACGCCTAAAGGCGCACGGCTGCATTCATAGATAAAAACCCAGATTAGTAAAGCTTGGGGGGCAGCATCTGGCTGCGTACACGTTTATGGTGACGTTTGATCGCCGCAGCGAGCTTGCGTTTACGCTCGGCGGTAGGTTTTTCGTAAAACTCACGGGCACGCAATTCGGTCAACAGGCCGGTTTTTTCAACAGTACGCTTAAACCGACGAATGGCAACCTCGAACGGTTCATTTTCCTTTACACGAATAGCAGGCATCAATTCTTCCTAAGTTCAAAAACAGAATCGGACCATGGTCGAGAAGTTAACTTTTCATTTTCATACAAGGTAAGCCAGCCGAAGGCCGTCCAGAGAGAATCAACACGGAAAAGGCAGGACAGCAGGACAACCGATGTATGGGCAGCGGAGTTCAGCGACCATCCAAGAACTCCAAGAGGATCGCATTATAAACAAGGCCGGAGAAAGCGCCAAGAACTTTCGCACCAAGCGCTTCCTAGCGCCAGGCGTTAGCCGGGGACCCGCGTGGATAAAGGATTTCCGGGCAGGTGCTCTGAAACCCGCATGGATAAAGGCGCTCCGAGCAGGCGCCCGGAGATGCCCTGTTTACAAGGGCCTCGGCGGCGCTTGTAGCAAAAAGCGCGCGGCGCGGCGTCTCAATGCGGATCAGCGCGTAGCGTCCGGCCAACGCGCCCGCAGCGCCGCCAGCAGCTTTTCGTGAATGCCGCCGAAACCGCCATTGCTCATCACCAGCACCCGGTCGCCCGGACGGGCATCGTTCACCAGGCGTCCAACCAGTTTATCCAGATCCTGTGCGACAAAAGCCTTGTCGCGAAGCGGAGCCAGTGCCGCCTGTGCATCCCAGCCAAGCTGCGCGGCATAGCAATATACGCGGTCGGCTGCGGCCAGGCTGGCGGGGAGCTCGGCCTTCATGACGCCGAGCTTCATCGTATTCGAACGCGGCTCCAGCACGGCAAGCACCCGCCCTTCCGCGCCCATGCTACGCCGCAACCCGGCGAGCGTTGTCGCAATCGCCGTCGGGTGATGGGCAAAATCATCATAAACGCTGATATTGGAGACTACGCCGCGCAACTCCATACGCCGCTTGACGCCCGCAAAGCGCGCCAGCGACGCCAAACCCTGCTCAATCGGCACCCCCACATGGCGCGCCGCCAGCAGTGCCGCAACGGCATTGCTGCGGTTATGCGCGCCGGAAAGCTCCCAGCGCGTCTCGCCGATGCACCGATCGCCCTGCATCAAAGCCAACGAACCCGCGGCATCATCGCCGGCCATGCGCCAGCCGGCAGGATCGTTGAAACGCGCAACCGGCGTCCAGCAACCGCGCGCCAGCACACGGTCGAGGCTCGGTTCAAGCGCATTGGCAACGATCAACCCGTTGCCAGGCAATGTACGCACCAGGTGATGGAACTGCGTTTCAATGGCCGCCAGACCGGCAAAAATATCGGCATGATCGAATTCAAGGTTATTCAGTATCACGGTACGCGGCCGATAGTGGATAAACTTCGAGCGTTTATCGCAAAACGCCGTGTCGTACTCGTCCGCCTCAATGACGAAAAACGGCGAATCGGCAAGCCTGCCGTCGATTTTTCCGGCGATGCGCGCCGACACGCCAAAGTTTACCGGCACACCGCCAATCAGAAACCCTGGATGCAGGCCGGCGTCCTCAAGAATCCAGGCCAACATCGACGCAGTCGTCGTTTTACCATGCGTGCCCGCCACGGCGAGCGTCCAGCGTCCTTGCAGCAGATGATCGGCAAGCCACTGCGGGCCGGAAACGTAGGGCAGCGCGCGATCGAGAATCTCTTCCAGGAGCGGATTGCCGCGCGAAATCGCATTGCCGACGACGAAAACATCGGGCGCAAGCTGCGCCTGTTTCGCATCAAACCCTTCGATTAAATCAATGCCGGCAGCCTCCAGCTGCACGCTCATCGGCGGATAAACGTTGGCATCGCAGCCGGTGACGCGGTGCCCAGCCGCACGCGCCAGTTGGGCGATGCCCCCCATGAAGGTGCCGCAAATGCCGAGAATGTGAATATGCATGAGGTAAACTCCGGAATGATTCGAGAACGAAGGGCAATGCGGACAACCGGCAAGCCCGACGGAACGCCCGAAATATAGGGATTGTATCGCCTCGAAGCACCGCATCGTTTTTCCAGGCGCAACCGCAAACCCGCCGCCCCAACGCCCCGCCGTGTCCATTGTCCCCATCGCCCATCGCCACACCGCCTCCCAAAATGACCGCCACCGACCGCCAACTGCAACTGATTGCCTACACCGCCGCCCGCCTGATGGCCGAACAAGGCATTGCCGACTTCAACGCCGCCAAGCGCAAGGCCATACAAACGCTCGGCCTACCGAACAATGCCAAGTTGCCTGGTAACGCCGATGTCGAAGCGCAGCTGCGCGCCTATCAGCGCATTTTCCAGAACGACGAGCATAGGCAGCGCCTCCGCCGCCTGCGCCAAACGGCGCGCGATGTCATGGCGCGCCTGCAGGACTTCACACCGTATCTTGCCGGCGCCGTCCTCGACGGCAGCGCCGGGCGCCAGGCGGAAATCGACATTCAGCTATTTGCCGACAGCGCCAAGGATGTCGAAATTTTTCTGCTCAACCAGCAGGTTACCTACGCCCACCGCGAACCGCGCAGCGAACGCGCCGAAGCGGTGCTGACGATCCTGCACGAAGCGGCGCCGATCAATCTCGTCGTCTATCCACGCAACGCGGAGCGCGTCACCGCACGCATGCGCGACGGCCGGATTCGCCCGCGCATGCGCCTCGACGCGCTCGATCGCCTGCTCGCCGAAGATCCCGAAACCGGCAAAGCGGCTGAATAACCCGCACAGTCCGCGGCATCTGCCATTCCCTTACCCAAGCGCCCCCCGCCCGCCCGGATACGGCGGCGCATTCGCCCAACCCCGCCTGCCCTGGACTCCGCGTAAAACGGGCATCTCCGGAGCCCCTGCCCGCCAGCCCACTGTTTACGGGCGTTTCCAACCTACCTCCCCGCTAGCCCACTATTTACGCGGGTTTCCGGCCTACCTCCCCGCAAACGCCCTATTGACGAGGGCTTGCAGGCAGCCGATTTAGATAGCCGAGCACATCTAAAAGATGCAGACAACAACTCAGCAAGCCACAGTAGAAAACAAATCGCGCTCTTTGCGGCTAGCCGACTGCGCACCACCAGCGCATCGCTGCCTCTTTCCATACAGCGCTATTCCCAGAAATTTAAGAAGCACTGCATCTTTCCGCATATTTATCTGAACCACCTATTGACAGCCGCATGGCAGAGGACTAGCCTGCGGACGTTGATCTTCATTGTTGATGGAGAAATCTTCATGAACAAGACGCGAACCACTGCATTCATGCAATTGATCGCATATATCGGCGCTTATCTCCTCACCACACACCGCGCTTGTTTAAGCCATGCCGACGGGAACATGCAGGGCATCTGGCAACAACAATAATATTCCGCCATTGAGACTCCCGACTCAATGCCTGCGTCGCCTGGCGCCATCGTCCCATAGAAAAATATCGGAAGAGGCGATGCCCAATCGGGCGCAATCTGAATATTCAGAAACCTGAAATATAAGGAAAGTCAAAATGGGGAAAAGAAGCTTCCTGTTCAAGCTGGTCCA
>ERZ773073.519-NODE-519-length-19696-cov-11.100453_pt1 | contig 19696 bp, 14 predicted proteins | sample MGYA00580616_ERZ773073 | MGnify/ENA primary metagenome ERZ773073 (study PRJEB29015, sample SAMEA2737960) | human oral metagenome | biome: human oral; feature: human-associated habitat; material: dental | place: China | collected 2131 ...
GGTCCGACGACGAAGCTATATAGGTCGCGATGACGACCTATATAGGTCAGCCCGCTGACCAATATAGGTTCACACCACCCCCATCCGCAAGACAGCATCCTTCCCTCCCATAGCTCCCCCGCCGTACTCCGCGCTGAAAGGGCTAACTTTGACAGCGAAGAAGCCCCGTCTTTAGGCTATTCGTAAGCTGACGGCTGGTGTGGCTGTCAAGATTGACCGTCAGCCCTCGCATCATCACTCTCGCGGGCAAGCCCACCAAAAGCCTTACCTTTGTACCCAATAGCTAGTGTCAGAGAGACGCTACCAAGACAAGCCCCCCCTCTGACTACTAACTGAAACCGACTTAATGAAACTTCATCATAGCAGACAGCGTGCGCTCTTGCTATTATGCCTCGTGCTACTTCCTCTGACTAAGGCTTGGGCTGCTGGGCATATTGACAGTATCCACGTCCTCGAGGGCGTGGTCGTCACAGAGCGCTTGATCCCGAAGGATGTCATACCCGCACAAGTCTTGGGCGGGCGCGACCTCCAGCACCTTAGTGCCGTGAGCGTAGCTGATGCCTTACGCTACTTCGCCGGCGTCCAGATCAAGGACTACGGCGGCATCGGGGGGCTGAAGACGGTGAACGTGCGCAGCATGGGCTCCCAGCATGTGGGCGTCTTCTATGATGGCCTGCAGCTGGGCAATGCGCAGAACGGGCAGATAGACCTCGGGCGCTTCTCCCTCGACAACATGGAGACCGTCTCCATATATAATGGTCAGCGTAGCATCATCCTCCAGCCTGCCAAGAGCTTTTCTTCGGCGGCTGCACTCTATATGACCACGCGTCGCCCCTCCTTCTCTCCCCAGCGTAAAACCAACCTCAAAGCGGCACTTAAGGTGGGCTCCTTCACCACCCTCAATCCCACCCTCCTCTACGAGCAACGTCTCTCCCCCACCCTCGACCTGTCGATGAGTGGCGAATACCTCTATACCTCGGGACGCTACCCCTTCTCCTATCGGAAGAAAGATGGCTACGACACCACCGCCGTGCGTCACAATGGCGATGTGCACTCCCTGCGCTTTGAGTCGGGGCTCTTCGGTCGCTTGGATGAAGGCGAGTGGCGCGCCAAGGCTTATCTCTATCGCTCTGAGCGTGGCTATCCTGGTGCCTTCGTGCGCGAAGAGCCGGGGAAGTTCAAGCACGAGGACCGTCAGTGGGACACCGATGTATTAGCACAAGGCTCGCTGCGCAAGACCTTCGGCAGGTACACCCTCTTGGCCAATGCGAAGTATGCCTACGACTACCTGCACTACCTCTCCGACCCGCGTCTGGATGTGACGACGATGTACGTCAATAACCACTACCACCAGCACGAAGGCTACCTCTCCACCGCCCATCAGTTCGCCCTCGGCAACGACTGGCGTGTGGCACTGGCCTCCGATGCGCAGTACAATACCCTCACGGCTGACCTCCGTGACTTCGCCTATCCCACACGCCTCACCCTGCTGACCTCGGCGGCAGCAGACTACACGCACGGGGGCTTCAAGGCGCAGACCAGCCTCCTGCATACCTACGTCCATGACTGGACGAAGGCTAAGGATGGACAAGCCCCCGAGAAGAGCGTATGGACTCCCACCTTCATCGCCAGCTACAAGCCCTTGGCTGAGCACGACCTCAGCCTGCGTGGCTTCTACAAGCGCATCTTCCGCATGCCCACCTTCAACGACCTCTACTATACCTTCATCGGCAATAAGTACCTACACCCCGAGTATACTACGCAGTACGACCTCGGGGCGGTCTATGCCAAGGCGTTTACTCGTGGGGTGCTGCGCCGCTTCGAGGTGCAAGCCGACGGCTATCTGAACTATGTCGACGACAAGATCATTGCCGTACCGACCTCGAACCAGTTCCAGTGGACGATGATCAACCTCGGGCACGTCCGCATCCGTGGTATTGACCTCACCCTCGAGACGCAGTGGCTACTGGGTGCCGTCACCGCCTCGACACGCCTCACCTACACCTATCAGAAGGCCCAAGACCTCACCGATCCCTCCGACAGCTACTATGGTGGGCAGATACCCTATATCCCTTGGCACAGCGGTTCGGCCATCGTCACCCTCGGCTGGCGTGGTTGGGAGCTGAACTACAGCTTCATCTACACGGGCGAACGCTATGACTCCAGTGCCAACATCCGCGAGAACTACGTCCGTCCGTGGTACACCAGCGACCTGACGCTCTCGCGCCCCTTCGCCCTCCGTCGCCACCAGCTACGCTTCACTGCCGAGGTGAGCAACCTCCTTAACCAGCAGTACGAAGTCGTACGCTCCTACCCCATGCCGGGGACGAACTTCAAGCTGAAAGCCGAATACACCCTATGAATCGCTTACGATACTTCCTACTGAGCCTCCTCGGAGCTATGGTCGCTCTCTCCTCTTGCCGCAAAGAGGAAGAGATCATTCCTTCGTCCCGTGTGCGTGTCGGAGTACCAGGCCACGCAGGAAAGATCAAGGGCTTCTTCCTCCTCAACGAGGCGAACATGGGCTCCAACAAGGCCACCCTCGACTACTACGACTACACGACAGCCTTCTATACACGCAACATCTACGCCGAGCGTAACCCTAATGTCGTCAAGGAGCTGGGCGATGTCGGCAACGACCTCCAAATCCACGGTAGCCGTCTCTATGCCGTCATCAACGTCTCAGGACTCATCGAGGTCATGGACGTGCGCACCGCCAAGCACATCGGCAAGCTCTCCATCCCCAACTGTCGCTACATCGCCTTCAAGGATGGCTTCGCCTACGTATCCTCCTACGCTGGTCCCATCAAGATCGACCCCAACGCACGCCTCGGCTATGTAGCCAAGGTAGATACCGCCACCCTCAAGGTCGTAGCCGAATGCCCCGTAGGCTACCAGCCCGAAGAGCTTCTCATCCAGGGAGACAAGCTCTACGTCGCCAACTCTGGCGGCTACCGCGCCCCCAACTACGACAAGACCATCTCCATCATCGACCTAAAGACCTTCACCGAGGAGAAGCAGGTCGATGTCGCCATCAACCTTCACCGCCTTCAGCTGGATAACTACGGGAAGATCTGGGTATCCTCCCGCGGTGACTATAAGGACGTCCCTTCCCAGCTCTTTGTCTTTGACCCCAAGACCGAGCGTGTCACCAAGACACTCGAGGTCGCTTGCTCCAATATGGCACTCTCCGGTGATTCCCTCTTCGTCTACAGCTCCGAGTGGAGCTACCTCACGGGGAAGAACACCATCAGCTACACCGTCATCGACACCAAGAAGCAAGAGGTCATCGACCGCAACTTCATCAAGGACGGCACGGACAAGGAGATTCAGCTACCCTATGGCCTGGCCATCAATAGCGAGCAGGGCGAACTCTACCTCACCGACGCTCAGGACTACGTCCACCCAGGACAACTCCACTGCTATGACCTCAAGACGGGGCGCCGTAAGTGGAGTGTCAAGACGGGAGACATCCCTGCGCACATCGCCTTCACGACCCAGCCACTTCACCCCCTTCATCACTAAGGATACGACAATGACACCGCATTATATCCAGCGTACCTTCACGGCGCTCACCCTCCTTATCGTCTTCGCTTTCGTAGCGTGCAAGAAGGAGACACCACGCCCTGAGCCTCTACCTGCCACGCATAGCCCCTACATCACGCGCGTCCTCGAGTACCTCCCAGCCGTGGGACAGTTCACGAACGAACTCCCCAAGTATGAAGCAGGCGACACGCAGGAGGATATGAACCGAAAGGCCTTGGATGAGCTTAAGGATAATAAACGTGGCTTGGTCACCCTCGGTGGCTGGGGCGGATATATCGTGGTCGGCTTTGACCACACCATCACGAACGTAGCTGGGCAGCGGGACTTCCGTGTGCTCGGCAATGCCTTCTACAGCAGTAGCAACAAGGAAGCCTTCGAAGCTGGGAGCTGTGAGCCGGGGATTATTGTGGTCGCCTACGATGCCAATCACAACGGCCGCCCCGATGAAGACGAGTGGTACGAAATCGCAGGGAGCGCACACGTCGATCCCACCCAAGAGCTGTGGTACGCCTTCCTCAAGAGTCACGCCCCACAAGCAGACCTCAACTGCTATCGAGACTTTGAGATGACCTACTACCGTCCAGCCAATGAACCTGCGTCCAACGAAGTGTGGAGCACCTATATCCGCTGGCAGGACAACAAGGGTAACTCAGGCTACAAGGTCAAGAACCAGTTTCACGCACAGCCTTACTTCCCCCAGTGGGTCAAGGGCGATAAGCTCACCTTCCGCGGGACACGCCTCCCACAGAATGGCTACAACCAGAGTAGCGAAAGCCCCTATTACGTGCAGTGTAAGTTCCGCTATGGCTACGCCGACAATGCGGCGAGCGACAGCAAGGATGCCACCATCGACATCGACTGGGCTGTCGACAAGCAGGGGCGCAAGGTGCACCTCCCTGGGGTAGACTTCATCAAGATTTATACGGGTGTCAACCAAGAGAACGGTAGCCTCGGCGAATGCTCCACCGAGATTTCGGGCATCACGGACCTGCACCTCCTCAAGGAAGACATCCCTAACTAACTTCACTAACCACCACCACTATGTACAAGAAGATTCTCATCGCCAGCCTCGCTCTCATCGCTGGCCTCGCCTCCTGTAAGAAGGATGACCCCACACCAAGCCCTAATCCTCCCTCGACTCTGACGATCGACGGAGTAGCAAGCACCTTAGAGTTCTACCAGCTCGACACCGCTCACCTGAGCGTCGCTGGTGTAGCGAAGGACGCTGCTGCCAAAGCCGTATGGGCAGTGAACGGCGCGAAGGCTGCCGAAGGTGCTACCTTCGACTTCACCACCGCTCACCCAGGTAAGTATGAAGTCACGCTCACTGTCGACGGCAAGAGCGCTAAGCAGACCTACACTGTTGCTCCCCGCTTCTCCGAAGGCGCCTTCCTCCTCAACGAAGGGAACTTCGGCAATGAGACGGGCTCACTGACCTACATCCACCCCTCCAAGAAGCTCGTCATCGATCAGGCTTACTACCGCGTCAATGGCACGAAGCTCGGGAACGTCTGCCAGGACCTCGCCTTCGGGAATGACCAGATCTATATCCTCTCACAGCTCGGCCCCAAGAACGGAGGTGAAGGCCTGCTAACTATCACCCGTAGCAACTCCCTCGAGAAGGTCAAGGTCTACAACGACGAGGCTCTCGCACAGAGCACCCCTACACATATCGCTGTCCTGCGCGACCACATCTACATTCGCACTGAGCGTGATGGGATCTTACGTGGCTCCTCAGAGGGAGGATTCACACCTATCACTGGGACAAAGAAGGCGCTGAAACAGCGTATGGCACAGATCGGCGAGCGCCTCTTCGCCCTCACCTCCGACAGCAAGGTGCTGATGATCCAGGGTACTCAGGTCGTCCGTGAGCTGGACCTCTCACCCGCCAAGCCCTCGGGTATCGCCGTCAGCCACGATGGTAAGCTCTGGGTATCTACGACGAGCCCCAATGCGATCCTCAAGGTAGATCCCACCCCTGACAACTTCGTCGCCCTCGACACCCACATCCTCGACAAGTCCATTTCAGCAACAGGCCCCGAAAGCTGGCAGCGCACTACAAGCTCCGCCTTCTTTGCCCACGGCGACAAGCTCTACTTCACGGGTCAAAGCTCCGTCATCTACTGCCACGACTTCGCTACGAGCAAGACCTCTCAGGTCATCGATGTCAAGACGATTGATGGCGTAGGTACGTCCGCTAATATGTACTACAACAGCCTCGGCGTCGACCCCTCGACGGGCGAACTCTACTACGCTGCCTTCGAGGGCTACAGCACCTACAACAAGAAGAACGTGACGATGGTCCTCAAGGCCGACGGCACGAAGCTCCTTCTGAAGGAGAAGGTAAATTCCTTCCCCGCAGGCTTCTACTTCATCCCCAATGCGGCCAGCCGCACTGGGGCCAACCAATGATTTACCCTAATTAGTTCACTTAATATTCACCTAAAATGAAGAAAACTCTCCTCTCTACCCTCGCGCTTATCGCCCTCGGTGGAGTCGTCACCAGCTGCGGCAAGGAGCAGAAGGATGCGCCTCAGCCCACTGGCAACACCAGCGCTCGCGCTACGGAGCTCCCCGCAGGCGAGACGATCACGGGGTCGATCCAGACCGACAGCCTCGCCCTTGTAGACCTCTACAAGAGCCTCGACGGGATGGGCTGGTCGCACTCCAACAACTGGAATAGCTCTCGCCCCGTAGCTACTTGGGCAGGCGTCCAGGTAAGCGACGTCGCAGGCGCACCTCGTGTCACCGCCCTCTACCTCGGCGGCAACAAGCTCCGTGGCACCCTGCCTAAGAGCATCGGCCAGCTCACCGCTCTGCGTTCGCTCCAGCTGCAGTACAACCGCGAGCTCACGGGTACCATCCCCGCCGAGCTCTATCAGCTGACCCACCTGCGCTCGCTGCGTCTGCGCTTCACGAGCCTGACGGGCGAGGTATCTCCCGCCATCGGTAAGCTCACCGAGCTTGATACCCTCGACCTCAGCAATAGCCGCTACGACCTCAGCATGTGGTGGAATGGCGATCCCGCTACCGCCAAGGAGCACCGCCCCAACGGGAAGACCCTCACGGGCTCACTCCCCCGCGAGATCGGTCAGCTGACGAAGGCACGCTATATCGACCTCTCCTTCCAGGGCTTCACGGGTACGCTCCCCACGGAGATCGGCGCACTGAAGAGCCTCAAGTACCTCTCGCTCTACGGCTGTCGTCTCTCGGGTGAGCTTCCTGCTTCCCTCGGCGACCTTGACCAGCTCGAATACCTCTCCGCAGGCCTCAACGACTTCTCGGGCGAGCTCCCCGCTTCCCTCGGCAGTCTGAAGAGCATCCGCGAGATCCACATCTCGGGCAACAAGCTCACGGGTGCTATCCCCGCATCTCTCGGTGCGCTGAAGACGCTCCAGCAGCTCAACCTCGCAGGCAACCAGCTCACGGGCACAATCCCTGCTGAGCTCGCACACCTCACGGGTATCTACGTCATCGACCTCAAGGGCAACAAGCTCTCAGGCACGATCCCCACGGACCTCGGTGGTGCACAGCAGAGCCTGCTCATCTCGGTAGACCTGAGCGACAACGACCTCACGGGCACGATCCCCGCACGCATCAAGCGCTATCTGCTCGATGCAGCTAAGTACGCTGGCCTGCATGGTCTGCCCGACTACGGCTACACGATGTTCGTCCTCTCAGGCAATAAGCTCACGGGCAAGATCCCCGCAGAATACCTCGCTTATCCCAAGACGCTGCAGCTCCTCCTGCCTCAGCAGGCTGGCTACGGCTTCTCTAACGAGCCTAAGTAACTCCTCCCGCACACCCGCCCTTAGCTCTCGCAGCATGAGGGCGGGCGTGCCTCTATATTTCACCCCAACCAACAACTATGATGAAGAAATTTCTCACTCTTGCCTTAACCCTCACTCTGGGTCTCGCCTCATGTAGCAAGACCGACACGCCCGTCGTACCTCAGAGCGGTATCACGATCAAGAGCGGCGTCCTCTCAGCCTATCCCGAGAAGGAGATCGCTGCTACAGGCCTCGTCTCCCTCCCCGAAGTCACCGAGATCTCTGCCAAGGTCTTCGAGGGCTACAAGACGCTGAAGACCGTCAAGGCGCCCAAACTCACGAAGATCGGTGATGCTGCCTTCAAGGGCTCGGCACTCACCAGCCTTGAGCTCGGTGCTACTGTCCCCACGACGAGCGATAATGCCTTCGAAGGCACGTCCGAAGAGAAGGACCTCATCGTCCCCGCGGACAAGGTCGCTGACTTCGCTGACTTCGCGAAGAAGCACCACTTCAAGACCATCAACGGTGCGCCTATCCCTGGCACCGAGATTGAGATCAAGGATGGCGTGCTCGTCACCTATCCTATCGACAAGACCCCCGCAGATGGTGTCGTCACCCTCGAGGCTACCGTCACGGAGATCGCTGATGGCGTCTTCCTCGACAATACGAAGCTCACGGCTATCCACGCCCCTGGTGTGAAGAAGATCGGTAAGGCAGCCTTCAAGAACTGCTCCGCTCTTATGACCGTTGACTTCGGTGGTGCACAGCGTCCACCGCTGGCTATCGATGAGACCGACAAGACCTACGGCACGGCTGAAGATGCCTTCTGGGGCACGCCCGAGGAGAAGGTCCTCGTCTTCGATGAGAGCAAGAGCCCGAACTTCCTGCAGTACTTCGAGTTCATCGCACGCCACCACTTCGCCAAGCTCGACGGTATCACCATCCCCAAGAGCCTCGACAGCAAGTACTTCAAGGTCAAGGGCGGCGTGCTGACGGACATCACGAGCGCCGGTCAGAGCTACCTCGCTGGTCAGGGCCGCAATGGTGTCCTCGTCCTCCCCTCGAGCATCACACGTATCGACAATGGCGTCTTCACGCAGCGATTCCAGAACTTCAAGGCGATCTACGCCGAAGGGGTGACGGAGGTAAGTAGCTTCGCCTTCCAGCAGACGGGTAGCCTCAACTTCGCTCACCTGCCCAAGCTGAAGAAGCTCGGCGAAGCAGTCTTCACCGACAACGCTTCGCTGACGGCTGTGAACTTCCCCCACCTCGAGGAGATCGGACATATCTGCTTCAATGGCGGCTCTAACATCAGTGGCAATGGTCTCAAGATCACCTACATCAGCCTACCAGCTGTGAAGAAGATCGGTCGCGGAGCTTTCCATGGCAATTATAAGAACTCTGGTGTCGCTGTCCTCCTTGGTGCTATGCCCGAGGTAGACTTCACCCCCTACAGCGATGATGACCCTTTCCACGATGGAAGCGTAGCCTTTGGTCAGATGAAGGCCCCCATCCTCTACGTGACCCCTGCAAATAAGGCAAGCTATCAGATCACCGACGGTAAGTGGAAGAACTTCACCGTCAAGGAACTGAAGTAATCCCCCCTATAAGCAAAGGCGAGGCAGTACCACACCCGTGGCTGCCTCGCCTTTCTTCCTCCCCGACCCTTAGATACACGCCTCGACTATGAACTACCGCATCTACAGCGTAGCCCTTGCCCTCGGCCTCCTCACGGCCTGCGGTGATAAGCCTACGCCCCTCCCCCAGCCGACGCCGACACCAACGCCTGTACCCACACCGACACCAGAGCCCACACCACCCGCCTACAAGGACTATGAGGGCTATACCCTGATCTTCAACCAAGGCCTTGCCGCTGTCCTGACGAGCCAGCCCGATGGCGTGGGCGTGGCCTCCAGCCTCAGCCTCCTCGACCGCGAGGCGAAGACCCTCCTCCCCGTCTTCTCCGACAAGGCCACCCCGCTTAATAAGGAGTACGACGGCCAAGGCTACCTCTGCGAAGGCACGCTGAGCGAAGCGGGCGACTATCTGGCCTATATGGCGAAGTACGACTTCACCGACGACAGCGAGCACGCCTCACGCCTCCTCCTCTTCGACCGCAAGACGATGCGCCTCACGAAGAACCTACGCATCACCCAGCCCGATGGCGATGAATGGGTGCGCCACTCCTTCACCTTCGACGATGGTACGACTTACCTCTCCTTCGACAAGAAGCACTTCTACCGCCTCGACCCCGAGACGGGGAAGATGACCGCCCTCACAGGCATCTACGGCTACCCTACGGGCGCAGCATCTTGGCAGGATAAGGGCTACTTCTTCGTGCGCTATGAGTCCGCAGCCTTCGCCTTCGACAAGGGAAGCACCGCCGCACGCAAGGTACCCATTGCCCTCTCGGGAGCACAGATCAAGGACATCTTCCGTATGGGCACTCAGGTCGTCCTGCGCGACACGGCGAACCGCTATTACCTCTTCGACCTCGCTGCAGAGAAGCTCCTCGCTGTCTTCACGCTCAGCGAACCCATCGGCCGCAGCGTCACCATCGACCCCGCCACGCACCGCATCTATTACTCGGGTGGCACACCCAATCTCAATGGCGCCGAGGCCAAGGAGCGCAGTGTCTACACCGCCACCATTGACACCAGCCGTCCCGCAAGTGAAGTACAGGGCCTCACCTCACAGCTCCTCTATACGATCGCAGGGCGCACCGAGGCGGACAACCGCCAGGGCTTCAAGATGCAGGTAGGCTATCACCCTGACCTCAAGGCACTCATGGTATCGTACCTCGACCAAGGCCGCTCGGGTCCCCTCCTGCACGACCTGACGAAGCTCCTCCTGCTCCAGCTCCCCACGACCCCCAGCGAAAGCGTGAAGGAGCTACGCACCTTCGACCTGCACTACGCCTCTGACATCAGCCTCTTGAGCGTCATTCGTCCCCGCCCCACGAAGTAGCCCTCTCTGGAGGCTCACTTCTTACTTGTGTTTTGGGATCTCCCCGAGGATGCGCCTTCCGCTCCTCGGGGAGATTTTTTTTTCTCCGCTGGGAAAAGGCGCTCCGAGCGAGCATACCACAACGCTCTGTACTACAACCCCATACCGCACCCCATACAAGGAGGAAAAAGTAACCAGTACTGGTCACTCGTCTGACCAGTACTGGTTGCAGCGCAAAGTAGTACTGGTTGATATCTGTTACCAGTACTGGTCACGTCGGCGACCAGTACTGGTTCGCATATCCCCCTCCTTCTTGTCGTGACAGCCTTTCGCTATAGCTATACCTATTATAGATGCTGCTTGCACCACCACCCTACCGCAGGGTGATAAATCGACCTATATTGGTCAGCGGGCTAACCTATATTGCTCCGACGACGAAGCTATATAGGTCGCGATGACGACCTATATAGGTCAGCCCGCCGACCAATATAGGTTCATACCACACCCTTCCGCAAGACGGCATCCTTCCCTCCCATAGCTCCCCCGCCGTACTCCCCGCCGAAAGGGCTAACTTTGACAGCGAAGAAGTCCCGCCTTTAGGCGCTTCGCGAGCAGACGGCTTGCACGCGAGCAGAATACAAACCCACTACGGCCCTACAAACTGATGTCAAGGGAATAATTTATAGTATAGGAAAATGAAACTAACATTTAGAGCCTGGAGTCAAGGCTATACGGAATTGCAAAGTGAAGAGGCTACTCTATCTAGGTTAGATGGCTACAACAAGACGCGCTACTCACGTCGTAAGAAGCAGGAGGGCCTGCTGGAGCTGGCTTCGCGCGAAGCCCACGAGAGGCAGGCGGTTTACTTCGCCACGATCCTCAACGATGATGGTAGTCCCTACTGCGCGATGGAGTCCAACGTCGGGTACTTCGGTTTCGACTTTCTACAAGACAACTATGCCGATTTCCTGACCTTCCAATATAGATCTGATAGTGAGCATAAGGGGAAGCTCTTCCTGAAGGCCATCTTCTTATTCGAATGCTATCCTGGGACGACAGAGAAGATGCGACGTACAGACTTCACATATACCCACGAAGGAGGGTGTTCGTCTGTCGTCCACCAGGGGGAGTCGTATGATGGGACCTATGAGGTGATCCGTACGCAGCATCCTCCGATCTCAGCGGAGGAGCTGGAGAAGCTCTGGGTGGATTATCCGAAGTTCGGTGAGTACGACCAGCTCATTCGTCTGGATCGCATCCCCCAGCTGGCGCGGGAGCGCATCCTCGAGTACACGGACAAGGAGTTCCCCGCCTTTCGTGAGCACCTCCAGCGAGACATCGACCGCTACGAGCAGCCCACAAAGTAGCCGCTTCGCGAGCCGACGGCTCGTGCGCGAGCCCCCATCATCACCCCAAAAGAAATGCGACAATCATTAGTACTACTCTTTCTCCTCTTTTTTACTTCTTGCTGGGGGGCAACCAGCAAGGATCAGCCAAGTGATCAGGAGGCTATAGAGCACTTTAAGCAATACAAAGAGTTGTTTGATCGAATCAAAGACTTGGCACTAGTTACCTCAGAGTATAAATCTGATCGAATGATTCAAGAACTGCTTAAAGAAGCTGGTTGCAAGTCGATCGTAGTATATGATGGGATGGTCTTCATTACTTATTTTTCTGGGGGAACGGTGCTTTCCAGTACAGATTTAGAATATGTTTATATGCACCCATTTCAAGAAGTTTATGGTGACACAATCCCTCAGTCATGTACCATGAGAGAGGAATATTATAAGGATCGCAATTCAGATGCAAAAATGAAATCACTGGGAGATGGTTGGTATATTCGCTTACTGATAGAATAAGGCTTTGGAAACAGGGGCTTGCTCTATAGGACAGATGAATATTTGCTTCGCCTTGTGATTAGTATAATCGGGATGGAACAAATAGAGGAGCTTTCTCAGAGTTGATGCAACCCATCTTATCCTCTCCAAGGGCTTTTGTTCGGACTAGTATGTGCAGGTGCAAACTCAAATCAAGACTCTATATAGCAGTTGCACTTATAGCGGGTCTTGTCTATCTCTTTAGATTAGATATCTTCACGCCATTCAATGAACACGATACGCTGAAGCAGGGTGTATTCATATATGGTGGCACGACAAAGGTACAAGTTGTGCTTCTCAAAGAAGCTCCGCTTTTACTTAGTAATAGACGAAAACAGATAGAGGAGATATTCTGGAGAGATGTAGCTTTAGACTCCCCACTGCGATACTCTCATTACAAGGTGTCTTATTACCTGCGCACAAAGCACCTTACTTTAGATTTTGAGGAGGGGAAGCATTATGACGATACGAACTATAGCGTGTGGACTGATGGGGTTATGGATTGGAGAAATCATTACAAGGATCAAGTTGGATCAGTGGAAATTAGAACGCGAGCTGATGGAACTGGAATCTATTATGTAGACCTACTGGAGCCTAAATATGGATTCCGCTTCTTGGTAGATCCATCGCATATTGATAGTCAGGAAACTGACTATAATTCTGTACAAGAGCTGTATGAGAGGAAGCGGAAAGAGTTGGGCTACGAGCAGCCTACGAAGTAGCCGCTTCGTGAGCCAACGGCTCGTGCGGGAGCGGGAGCGCACCATCTTTCCCTTATCTTTGTTGTATTGGGGGCGACTTTGCCCCACCTCCCTCAGATAAGACACGATGACGCTCGACGAAATACGCAAGATACTCCCTACGCTCCCCGAAGCCCCCGGCTGCTACAAGTACATCGGCCAGGAGGGCACGATCATCTACGTCGGGAAGGCGAAGAACCTGCGTCGCCGCGTCAGTAGCTACTTCCAGCGCGACGTACCCAGCTCGAAGACCCGCCTTCTGGTGCGCCAGATCCGTGGTATCGAGTACGTCGTCGTGGGCTCCGAAGCTGAGGCCCTTATCCTCGAGAACTCCCTCATCAAGGAGCATCAGCCCCGCTACAACATCCTTCTCAAGGACGACAAGACCTATCCCGAGGTCGTCATCCGCCATGAGCCCTTCCCCCGCGTCCGCGTCGAGCGCCGCCCCGCCCACGATGGCTCGGTGCGCTTCGGCCCGTACCCCAACGTCGGCATGGCACACGCAGCCGTAGCCATGGTGCGCGACCTCTACCCTATCCGCACCTGCGACCTCGACCTCTCCCCGCACAAGATCGCCCAGGGCAAGTACAAGGTCTGCCTCGAGTACCATATGAAGAAGTGCAAGGCGCCCTGTGTCGGCTACCAGACCGCCGAGGACTACGCGCACAACATCCGCGAGATCACGAGCCTCCTGCGTGGGAACCTCCGTGACGTCATCGACCTCTATCGTGAGGAGATGCTTCGCCTCAGCGAGGAGCTTCGCTTCGAGGAAGCCCAGATCTACAAGGAGCGCCTTCAGTACCTCGAGAACTATCAGGTCAAGCACACCGTCGCCCCGCACCACATCCACAACGTCGACGTCTTCAGCTTCGACGAGGACGAAGACGGCGCGACCTACGTGAACTTCATGCACCTCACCCAAGGGATGGTCACGCAGGTCTATACCATCGAGTACCGTAGCCTCATCGAGGGCGAGACGCGCGAGGAGCTCTTCGCCAGCGCCATCACCGAGCTACGCCAGCGCTTCGCCTCACGCGCCAAGGAGCTGATCCTACCCTTCGACCCCGGGTGGCAGGATGATGCCAGCGTGACGATCACCATCCCCCAGCGTGGCGACAAGAAGAAGCTCCTCGAGCTCTCCGAGCGCAACGTCCGCCAGTACAAGGTAGACAAGTACAAGCGTGCCGAGCGGCTCAACCCCGACCAGCGCCTGATGCAGATCGTCACCGAGCTGAAGGACCTCCTGCATCTGGACAAGCTCCCCCTACATATCGAGTGCTTCGACAACTCGAATATCCAAGGCTCCGACCCCGTAGCCGCCTGCGTCGTCTTCAAGCGTGGGCGCCCGTCGAAGAAAGATTATAGGAAGTTCAACATCCGTTCGGTCGAAGGGCCCGACGACTACGCCTCCATGCGCGAAGTCGTCACACGCCGCTACCGCCGCCTGAGCGAAGAGGCGGGAGGCGAAGGTCTCCCCGACCTCATCCTCGCCGACGGAGGTAAGGGGCAGATAGGTGCCATACGCGAAGCCCTCGCCGAGCTGGGCCTCGCCATCCCCGTAGCGGGGCTGGTGAAGGACGACCGCCACCGCACGGCAGGGCTCCTCTTCGGCACGGACACCCTCGACGAGATCCCCGTGCGCCACCACAGCCCTACCTTCCGTCTCCTCGAGCAGATCCAGGCGGAGGTGCACCGCTTCGCCATCACGTTCCACCGCGACAAGCGCAGTAAGAGCCAGCTCTCCTCGCGCCTCGACTACATCAAGGGCATCGGCCCGAAGACGAAGGACGAGCTCCTCACGGCCTTCCGCAGCGTGCAAGCCATTGCCTCCGCGAGCCTCGACGACCTCACCGCCGTCATCGGTCCCGCCAAGGCCCGCATCATCTATACCGCCTTCCACCCCGAAGGATAACCCAGTCATATCCATGCGCTTCCTCATCCAACGCACCCGCTCCGCAGCCGTCCACATCGACGGAGTAGCCGTCGCCGAGAGCCACGGCCTCGGCATGCTCATCCTCATCGGCATCTCCCCCGAAGACACCGTAGAGGACATCGAGTATCTCGTGAAGAAGGCCACACGGCTGCGTATCTTCGACGACGAAGACGGGGTGATGAACCGCAGTATCCTTGACATCGGCGGGGAGATCATCGCCGTATCGCAGTTCACCCTCATGGCAGAGACGAAGAAAGGTAACCGCCCATCCTACATCCGTGCCGCCCGTCCCGAGGTCGCCGAACCCCTCTACGACGAGGTCGTTCGCGCCCTTGAGGAGCGACTCGGACACCCCATCGGCACGGGTCGCTTCGGCGCCGATATGCAGGTATCTCTGACGAACGACGGCCCCGTGACCATCTGGATCGACAGCAAGGCGCGCGAGTAAACAGCGAAGCGCACCGCAGGAAAGCAAAGAAAACAGAGGTGTGTTCCACGTGGAACACTCACCCACTCCACCCACACATTACTACACCAAGCCACATGCCATGACCCAGAGAGAGCGACGCCAAGCAGGGCTATACTTCTGCGCCATCGACCCCGAGATTCACGAGGAGCGACTGCTCCACGACATCGAGCCCTAAGCATATATTACATACGCGCGCGAAAGCGCGAGAGAACATCGGGTGCAGTTCCACGTGAAACGCACCCGATGCTTTTTCTTTCACAAAGCGCGGGTGACCGCACTCCCCACGCAAGAAACCCGTATCTTTGCAGCCGAAGAAACCCAACTAAGAAAGGATGCTCAGCGAAGACTTGCTCTACGAAAAGGAAGATGAGATCTACGACAAGGTAGACACCCCCCTCTTTCACCTCATCGGCGAAGCCGCGGACGAACTCGGTGTAGACGCCTACATCGTCGGGGGCTATGTGCGTGACCTCCTCCTCTATCGTCCCTCGAAGGATATCGATGTCGTCTCTATCGGGCGCGGTATCGACCTAGCGCAGGCGGTAGCGGGGCGCCTCGGACGAGGTGCACACATCTCGGTCTTCGCTCGCTTCGGCACGGCACAGGTCAAGCAGGGCGACCTGGAGATCGAGTTCGTAGGCGCTCGTCGTGAGAGCTACACACCCGACAGTCGCAAGCCCTTCGTCGAGGACGGCACGCTGGAGGAAGATCAGGAGCGCCGTGACTTCACGGTCAACGCTCTGGCCATCTGCCTCAACGCCGACCGCTTCGGTCAGCTCGTTGACCCCTTCGATGGCCTGCACGATATGGAGGCGCTCACCCTGCGCACGCCACTTGATCCCGACATCACCTTCAGCGATGACCCGCTGCGCATGATGCGTGCCATACGCTTCGCCTCGCAGCTCGGCTTCTTCATCGACCCCGACACCTTCGCTGCCATCGGACGAAATGCAGGGCGCATCGAGATCATCTCCGCCGAGCGCATCGCCACGGAGTTCAACAAGATCCTCCTCTCCCCTCGCCCATCCATCGGCCTCGAGCTCTTCGAGAAGACCGGGCTGATGAAGCTCGTCTTCCCCGAGCTCCTCGAGCTCAAGGGTGCCGAGACGCGCGACGGCATCGGCCACAAGGACAATCTCACCCACACCTACAAGGTCGTGGACAACATGGCCAAGGCACTCTCCACCGCCCGCCCTGGGCACGAGATGAACCTCTGGCTCCTCTGGGCAGCGCTCCTCCATGACATCGGGAAGCCCCGTACGAAGCGCTTTGACCAGCGCCTCGGCTGGACATTCCACAACCACAACTTCATCGGCATGAAGATGGTGTCGAAGATCTTCCGCCGCCTCCGCCTTCCGCTTGATCACAAGATGCACTACGTGGAGAAGCTCGTCGATCTGCACATGCGTCCCGCCACCCTCGTCGATGAGGGCGTGACGGACTCCGCTGTGCGCCGTCTGCTCTTCGAGGCGGGAGATGATATCGACGACCTCATGCTCCTCGTCGAAGCCGACATCACGAGCAAGAACCCCCAGCGCGTACGCAAGTACCTCGACAACTATAAGGTCGTTCGTCAGAAGCTCGTCGACATCGAGGAGAAGGATCGCATCCGCAACTTCCAGCCGCCCATCTCGGGACAGCTCATCATGGACACCTTCGCCCTCACGCCTTGCCGCGAGGTGGGGCTCATCAAGGATGCTATCAAGGACGCTATCCTCGACGGCACGATCCCCAATGAATACGAGCCCGCCTACGAATTTATGCTCCGCGAAGCAGCCGCCCTCGGGCTCACCCCTGCGAAGAAATAGGCGCTCCCCTACCCCACCTCACAGAGATACCACTGCCCCTTACTTTATGATCTTGTCGTAAAGTAACGGGCAGTGGTTTATTATCAGTACCTTTGCAGCGTTTAAAAAAAATGATAGTCGACCGACTGTCTCGATTGCTTAGAAGAAGGAACATATTTATGATCGTAACAAAGCGCGCCAACGATCCCGTCTGGACGAACATCTATGCTTATGCCCAGCTGCCCGCTGAGCTGCGTAGACTCGACGAGATCGCGCACAACCTCTGGTGGGTATGGACCCCCAAGGCACAGAATCTCTTCCGCCGCATCTCTCCCGAACTCTGGGAGTCGACCGAAGGCAATCCTATCACGCTCACTCGCCTACTCTCCGCTGAGGAGATGGCAGCCCTCGTCGCTGACAAGGACTTCATGGCGCAGCTGGACGAAGTCTATGCCGACTTCCAGGCCTATATGAAGGAGCCTGCAGACGCAGTACGCCCCTCCGTCGCCTACTTCAGCATGGAGTACGGTCTGACGAATATCCTCAAGATCTATTCAGGCGGTCTTGGCGTCCTCGCTGGTGACTACCTCAAGGAGGCCAGCGACAGCAACGTCCGCCTCACCGCCGTCGGCTTCCTCTATCGCTACGGCTACTTCACCCAGAGCCTCAGCCCCGAAGGCCAGCAGCAGGCGAACTACGAAGCTCAGGACTTCACTCAGCTTCCCATCGAGCAGATCTTCGAAGAGGACGGACAGACGCCCCTCATCCTCGAGGTGCCCTATGCTGGTCACACCGTATACAGCCACGTATGGAAGGTCAACGTCGGCCGTATCAGCCTCTACCTCCTCGACACCGACATCCCACAGAATAGCGAATGGGACCGCCCCATCACGCACCAGCTCTATGGCGGCGACTGGGAGAACCGCATGAAGCAGGAGTACCTCCTCGGTATCGGTGGTGTGCTCCTCCTCAACCGCCTTGGCATCTCGAAGGATGTCTACCACATGAACGAAGGTCACGCTGCCTTCATGAGCGTACAGCGCCTCCTGGACTACGTCGAGGGCGAAAGTCTTCCCTTCGACGAAGCTCTCGAGCTTGTCCGCGCCTCCTCGATCTACACCTGCCACACGCCGGTCCCCGCTGGTCACGACTACTTCGACGAGGAGCTCCTCGGCAAGTACCTCGGCCACATCCCTGGGCGTCTCGGCATCTCTTGGCACGACTTCATCAGCCTCGGTCGTGAGAATCCCGAGAGCAACGAGAAGTTCTCCATGAGCGTCTTCGCACTGAATACCTGTCAGGAAGCCAACGGTGTGAGCCTGCTGCACGGTCGTGTATCGCAGGAGATGTTCGCCCCCGTCTGGAAGGGCTTCTTCCCCGAAGAGCTGCACGTCGGCTACGTCACCAATGGCGTCCACCTGCCTACATGGGCCTCTGCTGAGTGGCAGGAGCTCTACACGAAGCACTTCGGCAAGGACTTCATCAAGAAGCAGACCGAGGAAGCTACGTGGGCGAAGATCCAGCAGCTCCCCAACGAGACTATCTGGGAGACGCACCAGGCTATCAAGCTCCGTCTCATCGAGCATATCCGCTCCTTCTATGGCGAGAAGTGGCTCCACAACAGCGGTGATCCCGAGAGGACGGTATCCATCCTCGAAGGCATCAACCCCAACGCCCTGCTCATCGGCTTCGGTCGTCGCTTCGCTACCTACAAGCGTGCGCACCTCCTCTTCACCGACCTCGAGCGTCTGGAGCGTATCGTCAACAACCCCAAGTACCCCGTACAGTTCCTCTTCACGGGTAAGGCACACCCCGCCGATGGTGGTGGTCAGGGCCTCCTCAAGCACATCCACCAGAATACGCATAAAGTCATGCGTATCGATATTCGGCAGGGCGCTACCGGCATCAAACCGGGAAATTTCGAGCAGGTCAGCCAACAAATCCTGGAACCGTCCCACCTGATTATGCAGCAGCTCCACACTTCGGCTCTGCACGGGTGTGAAATTCTCCCGCCCATCATACAGCAGCTCGGTACTTAGCTTCACGGTAGACAGTGGGGTGCGCAGCTCATGAGAAACGTCTGACACAAACCGCTGCTGCAAAGTCGATAGCCGCTCAAGCTGCACAATCTGCTGCTGCAAACTATCGGCCATCTTATTAAACGAAATACCTAATCGAGCCGCCTGGTGTTTACCGTCAACACTCACCCGTTGGTCAAGATCCCCAGCGGCAAGTTTCTCCGAGGTAATCGCGGTCTGGGTAATGGGGCGCACTACCATGCGGGTCACAACCCACACAATGCTCAGCACCACCAGCAACAACGCAATAAAGCCGATACTCAATACGAAATTAATGTGGGTAATCGTGTTCGCCGAATCCCGCAGATCATACACGGCAAACAACCCATAATTAGGGTTCTGCGGAATGGTAATACTGGTTCCCACAATCAGTGCCGGGTAGGTCTGGTCCCCCACCGTCACATTCTCAGTCTGCCAGTAAATACCCTGATTATCCCGCACCGTGTCCCGCAGCGAGGCCGGAATTGCCGATGAAGTCAACGCGCTATCGCTACTTTGTTCCGGCACAAAACCACGTTTTGTCTGGCCGTTGAGCGGCAGCAGAATCCAC